>Ga0066376_10001672_pt1 | contig 21366 bp, 18 predicted proteins | sample Knorr_S15_td_Bot_FD_77009 | JGI IMG/M metagenome (GOLD analysis project Ga0066376, IMG submission 77009) | Marine microbial communities from Southern Atlantic Ocean transect - Knorr_S15_td_Bottom_ad_5009_LV_A | ecosystem: Environmental > Aquatic > Marine > Oceanic | place: Southern Atlantic...
GGGAGCCAGCCCCCCGAGACCCGTCAATTACCATGACCCTAGACTTTGTACACCTCCACACCCGCAGCTGGTTCTCCTTCCTAGCCGGCGGCTCCTCCCCACGCACCCTGGCCAAACGCGCCGCGGAACTGGGCATGAACGCCCTTGCCCTCGCCGACCTCAACGGCGTGTACGGCACCGTCCGCTTCCAAAAAGCCTGCCGCACCGCCGGCATACACGCGGTAATCGGTGCGGAGATCATCACAAATGAAGGTGTCCTCATCCTCCTCGCCCGCTCGCAGGAAGGCTACCGGAATCTCTGTCGACTGCTTACCGCGTCCCATCTCCAGAACCGGGAAGCCCCGATCGCCGGTCTCGACAGCCTGCGCCAACACCGGGAACACCTGATCTGCCTTACCGGAGGCCGAGAGAGTCGGCTGTGGCAGCTGGCGTCGAAGGGTGCCTTCAGCCCGGCGGCGACCTGGCTGGAAGCGCTGAGCCGGATCTTCGGGAGCCGTCTCTATGTAGAGCTCTGTCACGGCCTTCAGCCCGATGACGGCGCTGTCGTTCACCGTCTCTACCGGCTCGCCAAGGCGGTGGCACTACCCGTAGTGGCCACCAACGATGTCCGCTTCGCCACCCCCGACGACTATCGGCGCTACGATCTGCTGAACTGCATTCGCCTGGGAATCACCGTGGCCGATCCGCATCCCCAGCGTCCCAGGAACGCGGAGGCCTATCTCAAGACGGAAGCCCAGCTGCGCCGCCTCATCCCCTACCGGGAAGCCTTCGACAATACCGCCCTCGTCGCCCGGCAATGCCAAGTCCACCTGATACCGGATTACATCACCCCTCCCACCGCCAATCTGCCCGCAGGGGAGACCGCGCTGCACTGCCTGCGCAGGTTATGCACCGAGTCCCTCCCCAAGCGCTACCCTCCCCCCGAACGGTCGGCCGCTGTTGCCCAGATGGAGAAGGAGCTGGAAGTCATCGGCAACCTGGAGCTGGAGGAATTCTTCCTCGTCGTCCACGAGGTCGTGTCCCAGGCCAAACGCCGCGGTATCCGCTGCGCCGGACGGGGATCGGCCGCCAACAGCATTATCTCCTATCTGCTGGGCATCACTGCCGTGGACCCCATCCGGCACAATCTCCTCTTCGAGCGCTTCCTTCACGGGGGCCGCAAAGGCACGCCCGACATCGACGTTGATTTCGACGCCGACCGCCGCGACGAGATCATCGACTGGATTGAGAACCGCTTCGGCATCGAACAGACTGCAATGACCGGGACAGTGGTCACCTATCGGCTTCGCCTGGCTTTGAGAGATGTGGCCAAGGCGCTGGGTTACCCTATCCCGCTGGTAAACGAAATGACGGAGAAGGTACCCTCCGGGGACGCTGCCGAGGTGAGGGAGTACCGCCGACAGATATCCCAGGTTCTGGGTGAAACCAATCTCCTCGAGCTCCTGTTGACGATGGTGGAAATCCTGGGCGAATGCCCACGGCACATGGGGCTTCACGTGGGAGGGATGGTGCTGTCGCGCGTCGATCTGTCCCACTTCAGCCCAATTCAGGTCTCCGCCAATGGCGTCAAGATGGTGCAGTTCGACAAGGACGACATCGAAGCCCTAGGTCTGGTCAAGCTCGATGTCCTCGGTCTTCGCATGCTCGCCTGCCTGAGCGAAGCAGTAGAGCTGGTGGAGCGCCACCACGGTGAGAGCATCGACCTGGACAGCCTGCCGCTGGACGACGAGAACATCTACGAGTTCATCTGCTCGGGGAAAACGCTCGCCCTTTTTCAGATCGAGTCCATGGGGCAGATGCACCTCATCGCCAAGAATCGCCCCGAGACTTTTGACGATCTCATCGCCGAGATCGCCCTCTTTCGTCCAGGCCCTCTTCAGGGAGGGATGGTCCATCCCTTCGTGCGACGACGACGCGGCGAGGAGCCCGTCAGCTACCCCCACCCTGACCTGGAGCCGCTGCTGAGGGACACCTACGGGGTCATCCTCTTTCAGGAACAGGTCCTGGAAATCGCCCACCGCTTCGCCGGCATGTCGCTGCAGGAAGCCGACGACTTTCGCGCCCTGATGTCCAAGTTCCACGACCCGAAAAAAATGGAGTCCATGCGGGAGCGCTTTGTTGCGGGGGCCGTTGATCGCGGCGTTCCCCGCAACATCGCCAACGGCGTCTTCGACAAGGTCTCCAAGTTCGTCGGTTACGGCTTCTGCCGATCTCACGCCGCCGCCTTCGCCAAAACCGTCTACCACTCCGCCTGGATGAAGTGCCGTCACCCCGCCGCCTTCATGGCCGCCTTCATGCAGCACCGGCCCGGTATGTACAACCAGATGACCCTCGAAGAGGAGACCAGACGCTTCGGTATTTCCATCCTCTACCCCACCATCAACGAGTCCGGTATCCGCTTCGACCTCACCAGACTCGACGACGGGGGGCTGGCCATCAGAAAGCCACTTACAGCCGTTAAAGGTATCTCCGAAGAGGTGGCCATGAAGATCGTCTGGTGTCGCCTGGGTGGTCCCTTTCTCAGCGTTGAGGACCTGGCGAGTCGGGTCTTTCTTTCCAGGGATGTCCTCGACGCCCTGGCCAGGTCGGGTAGCCTCGACCGTGTCGCCGGCTCCAGCCGACGAGCCCTCTGGGAAGTGGGGGTCATCTCCCGCCGGCTCGACCCTGAGCAACCAGCCGACCGAAGTTTTTTGGAGATGCCTCTCCTGACCGAGGAGGACATCCCCGAGCTGCCGTCCCTCACCTCGGCCGAGCGGCTTTCCTGGGATTACCAGACCCAGTCTGCCGCGCGCGTCCATCCCATCACCCTGGCGCGGCGCTCACTCAACGACCTGCAGGTCCAGCCCATCGAGTCCGTCAGCCGCCTGGTTCCGGCACTGGATGGACAATCGGGACCCGTGGTCACTCTGGCCGGCCTCGTCATCGTGCGCCAGAAACCCCCAACGGCCAAGGGATTCATGTTTCTCTCCATTGAGGACGAGACCGGATTCGTCCAGTGCATCGTGCATCCGAAGCTGCTTGAACGCCTCTACGACGTGCTCGTCCTCCCCACCTTGATCGTCAGAGGAGAGCTGCAGGCCACGGGTACCTGGCGCGCTCTCCTGCTCAGAGAGGCCTGGCCTCTCGAGGGTATCTTTGGCGGCTACACCGGATTCGCCTCCGCCAGCGGCGGACAGACACGCCTGGTATCCGAACCCCAAGGCACCGGGACAGGCGGACCCGAACTCGACGAGGTCGATGAAGTCTCCCCTCCCCCATCTCCCCAAGCCCTTCCCAAGGCGGTTTGACCCATGGCCGAACAGGACCCACCCACAGACGCCCCTGAACCTCCACCACCAAAACCACCTCCCCCCCGCGGCAGAGCCTCCGGTCTCAATACGCCCAACCGATTCGAGCCTCTCCACCTCGAGCCCGATCCTGTGGAACCCGACACCGAAGACTCTCATCGTCCCACGCCGACTCAGTTCTTCATCGACAGCTCGCGCACGATCCTGGCGGAAAACAACAGTCCTGACGTGGGTTTCCGTTTCAGCATCAATCCCTATCGAGGTTGCGAGCACGGCTGCATCTACTGCTATGCCCGTCCCTCCCACGAGTACCTCGGATTCTCCGCCGGCCTCGACTTCGAAACCCGCATTCTCGTAAAAGAGGATGCCCCGGAGTTGCTCGCCCACGCCTTCCGCAAGAAATCGTGGCACCCTCAAGTAGTCGCCATGTCTGGCAACACCGACTGTTACCAACCCGTGGAGCGCCGGTTGAAGATCACCCGCCGCTGCCTCGAGGTCTTCCTTCAATTCCGCAACCCGGTCACCATCATTACCAAGAACCACCTCGTCACCCGCGATATCGACCTGCTCACAGAGTTGGCGTCCCTGCACCTGGTCCACGTCACGCTCTCCATCACCAGCCTGCGCCGCGAGCTCACCGCCGCCATGGAACCTCGCACCTCCCGACCCGATCAGCGCCTCAAGGCCATCGAGTGCCTGGCTCGCAATGGCGTGCCCGTCGGTGTCAACGTGGCTCCACTGATACCCGGGCTCAACGACGAGGAGGTTCCGGCCATCCTCGAAGCCGCCGCCGAGCGGGGCGCGGATTCGGCCAACTACCTGATGGTGCGGCTCCCCGGCGCCGTGCGCCCCCTCTTCATCGACTGGCTGCAGCGACAGCTCCCCGACCGCGCCGGCAAGATCATCAATCGACTGAAGAGCGTGCGCAACGGCCGCCTGGACGACAGCCACTTCGGTACCCGCATGCGAGGGGAAGGGGAGATGGCCGACCTCGTCGCCAATCTCTTTCACCTGGCCCAACGCAAATACGGTCTTCACGGACACGACCGCTCGCTCACTGCCGAGCACTTCCGCAGGGCGGGGGACGGACAGCTGGAGCTGTTCTGAGCGCCTGCGAGCGCGGCGATTCCCAATCGACCAGGCGCGGCGTAACCCTCACTCTCCTTTGAGAGCGATCACTACATAGCGAAACACCCACTCTCCATCGCTCCACCCGATGCCAGGTGAATCCCGCCAACTCTCCCAGTTCCTCCAGCTCCTCCCGGCGAAATCCGCAATTCTCTTGATCGGATTCTCCCTCCAGTGTACTCTCCTGTAGCGCGTGGATAGCAACTCAGAGATTTCCTGGCCAGACGGTGTATTCGAGATCCGAGTTCCGGAGACACACATGAAGAGCGTGATTCTTACTTCAGATGCGCTCGAGCACAGATACGTGGCCAATGCGCTGTCGGCGGCTCTAGGCAACCATCTTGTGGGGGTGATCGTCGAGGAGCGCTCTCCCCTGGAGTTGAACGGCGATCGGCTGGCGCGGATACGGAAGAGGTATGGATACCTGGGGATCCTCGAAAGACTGACGACTAAGGTCACCAGGAAATTGCTGAGACAGACCCAGCGCAAGAATCAAGCGCTGAGACAAGTACTCGGCTCAACCGCCATCGACCTGAAAGTGGACTGCCCGGTGATTGGGGTTCCGTCGGTCAGCTCGCCCCAATCCCTCGCGTGCCTTGGCCGGCTTGAGCCTGATTACCTATTTGTATACGGCACATCGGTGGTCAGAAAGAGAGCCCTTTCAACCGCCGGTAGAGCGTCCCTGAATCTTCACACGGGCATTTCGCCGTTCTACCGAGGTAGTGGAACTGTTTTCTGGCCGCTCTACAACAACGAGCCATGGATGGTAGGTTCCACGGTTCACGAATGCACCTCCCGTCTCGATGGCGGGCACATCTACAAACAGGTCCACGTGCGTCTGGTTGCTGACGACGACCAGTATTCCGCCTTTGCCAAGTGTGTCCGGGATGGCGCGGGGATATACGCAGAGGTGGCCAAGCGGCTTGCTGAAGACAATGACATTGAGGGCAGTAAACAGGACCTGAATAACGGCAGGGAATATTTCTTCAGGGACTTGACCTTTGTTCAGGAAGTGGTGATGGAATGGCGCATACGATCGGGTGGACTGAGACGACTCATAGCCCGGAATAGCCATCAGGCTGATGCGCTCTGATGGGTGGAATCTCTATTGGTAGCAGGGAAGGTTGATGAATGAATCCCAACGCGCTGTTTCTTGCTGGCACCGATCTACTGTCTGAGGTGCTGTGGTCGGCGGGTATGCGGAGACTCTGGCGGCCACCTCTCGATCTCCGGCTTGTCTATTACCATGGCGTGGGCCCAGGTCGGGCCCCATGCTTCCGATATCTGAGTGATGAAGTGCCTCGTGATGATTTCGCCTACCACTTAGACTACTTGATGAACAACTACAGGATGCTGTCTTTGCGGGACGCGGTGGATGAGATGGTCAAAGGTAAACACTCACCGAAACCCATCTGCTCTATCTCGTTTGATGATGGCTTGAGCAGCGTCTATACCGAAGCTCTGCCACTGCTTAGAGAGAGGAATCTGCCAGCCACGGTCTTCCTGGACACGGCATCAGTTGGAAACGGTTATATGACGTGGCTTCACCTTACCAGCTACCTGCTTTCGGAATTCGGAGTGCGCAGGCTGGCCGAGCTCTTCAATAAACTCAAGTCAGACCAGTTGCCAGCGGCTCCGATACTGAAGCCGCGCTCCTGGCTTGGTACAAGGCCCACTACGAAGCCAACTTTGAAAGCGATTTGCTTGGAAACGCGCTGGCGGAGCTTGAACTGGACATGGCTGAAATCGCGGCGGAACAGAGCATCTACCTGAACTGGGAGAACATCGAGGAGATGAAGACGTATGGATTTTCGTTCTCTTCTCACACAAAGAACCATGCTCCCCTGGGTCGTTTTTCAGCTAGCCGTCATCGAGAGGCCGAGATCAAAGATGCATTTGAGGTAATGAGAGAGCGTGGGCAGGACGTGGATTTTGTCAGCCTGCCCTTTGGCATGAAAACCGACTATGGCGACAGCGCGGTTTCGTGCGCATTGGCCGCAGGCCACGCCTTTGTTCTGGAAGTAGGGAACGGAGTGAACTACTCTGACACCGCGCTGAGCTCGAAAGTTCTGGCCAGAGTTGCCCTGGGCGCGGTGCAGAGCAAGGCGTCGCGTCTGTACTCGGCTATCGAAGTACGACCACTGCTGAAGAGTAAAATCAAGACCTGAATGCAATGTGCCCGGTGATTGATCGGAAAGGTCTGCCTTAACTTAACAGAGCATTAGCCGCGCCCCGACTCCTGCAGAAACTCGTACGACTGCCGGGCCACGATCAGCTCCTCGTCGGTTCGCAGCACGTAGATGCGCACGGCGCTGTCGCGGCTGTGGAGCGTCCCCTCGCCGTGGGTTGCCGTGTTCGCCTCCGCATCGACGACGACCCCGAGGAACTCCAGGTCCCGCAGTATCTGACCCCGCACCGTGCTGGAGTGCTCGCCGATGCCCCCGGTAAAGCTGATGGCATCCAGCCCGCCCAGTTCTACCACAAAGGCCCCTAGGTAATCGCGAACGGCTGAGGTGAACACCTCGATGGCCAGGCTGCAGCGCTCGTCTCCGGCCGCCGCCCGCTCCTCGATATCGCGCATGTCGTTGTAGCCGCACAGGCCAAGCAACCCCCCTTCGGAGCCGCAGCGGGAGAGCACCTCTTCCAGAGAAACACCCTCGGCGCGGGACACGAGCTCCAGAGCGTAGGGGTCCAGGTCGCCGATACGGTTATTCTGCGGTACTCCTCCCTGTGGGCTCAGACCGTGGGAAGCGCCGTGAGAGATGCCGTCCTTCACGCCGCACAGGGAGGAGGACCCTCCCAGGTGACAGTTTATGTGGCGCAGCCTCTCCCTCCCCTCCAGCTCCATCACCTTCTCGGCGGCGTAGCAATGGCTGGCGCCGTGAAATCCGTATCGCCTGATGCCGTACTTCTCATACCACTCGTAGGGCACTCCATACAACTGTCGCCGCATCGGCATACGGCCGTGAAAAGCGCTCTCGAAGCAACCCACTCGCGTCACCTTCGGGGCGACCCGCTCGAACTGCCGAATGGCGGCCACGTAGGCGGGGTTGTGTGCCGGCGCCAGCGAATAGTAGCTCTCCATGCGCTCGATGACATCGTCATCCAGCTCCACCACCCCGGAGATATCCCGGGCGTGGACGGTCTTGAAACCAACGGCGGCCAGATCCGCCAGCGAAGCGAGGATCCCGGTCGACTCATCGCCCGTTCGGACCAGTCGCCGCAACGCCTCGTCGATGGCACTGGCATGATCGGGTAGAGAGCACGGCTGTTCCACCTCCGCCGCCGCGCCGATCCGATATTTGTGGACCGAGCCGCTGGCATCACCTATGCGGTCCATGCCCCCGCCGGCGAGCACAGCCCCCGAGGGCATGTCGAAGAGCTTGTATTTGAAGGACGTGCTACCGAGGTTGGAGACCAGGATTTTCATGGCGCATTTACCTATCTATATCTACGGGCGCGTCATCTACGGGCGCGTCGGACTTCCGTCCGGCAGTCTCGTCTGAGTCCATTGCTCGACAATGTCCTCGCAGGGGTATCGAGCCGCCAGGTCTACGTCGATGTCGATACCCAGACCGGGTCGGTCGTTCGGGTACATGTATCCGCCGCGCACCTGGGGAAGCCCGGGAAAGACCTCGTACACGTGCTCGGGAAAACGACACCACTCCTGCACCCCGAAGTTGGGCGCCCACAGGTCCAGGTGCAGGTTGGCCGCGTGCCCCACGGGTGACGTGTCGCCCGGACCGTGCCAGGCGGTGCGGATACCGTACATGTTGGCAAAGGCAGCGGCATTCCGCGCCGGTGTGATCCCCCCCATCTGGCTGACGTGCATGCGGAGAAAGTCGATCAACCTGCCCGCGATCAGCGGCTGCCACTCCCGGGGGTGGTTGAAAAGCTCTCCCATGGCGATCGGTGTGCTGCACTGCTGGCGGATATGGTGGAACCACTCCAGATCCTCCGGCGCCAGAGGATCCTCCAAGAAGAACAGCTTGAAGCGCTCCGCATCGCCAGCAAAGCCCACGGCGTCGATCGGCGTCAGTCGCTCGTGAATGTCGTGGAGGAGCTCGACCTCGTCGCCCACCTGCTCGCGCACGTACTCAAAAAGCTTGAGATGAGCCCGCACGTACCCCCGGGGATCGAAATACGCCCCGTCCTGAGCGCCGTCCGGTCTGGTCAGCGCCGATGACAGGCCGCCATATCCTCCCAACTGTACCCTGATATGGCGATATCCCTCCTCCATGAAGGCGCGGATGCTGTCCACCACCTCCTCGTGGCAGCTGCCACCGGCGTGGGCGTAGCAAGCGGCGGCCTCCCGGCACTTGCCGCCCAGCAGCTGGTATACCGGCATCCCCGCCCGCTTGCCCTTGATATCCCACAGCGCCTGGTCCACCCCGGAGATGGCGTTGTTGAGTACCGGCCCGTTGCGCCAGTAGCTGTTCACCATCGCCATCTGCCAGGTCTCCTCGATGCGATCGACATCGCGGCCGATGACGAAGGGCTTCAGGTGCTTCTCGATGGCCGCGTGAACGGCGTGGAAGCGCTGGGTGAAGGTGGCGCAGCCGACGCCGTACAGACCCGGCTCTGAGGTGATGATCTTGACGACGACCAATCGCGATCCGGCTGGCTGAGTGGTGATAACCTGGAGATCTTTTATGGTGACGGTAGCGGACACGGACACGACCTTTCTTTGTCTGCCTAATAGATGGTTAAATCACGCCGCCCCGGGCCCGATGGCACCATACAGACCCGCAAGATCGCCTTAGGGCAAGAGAGACGCCGCCACTGCGTTTGAGGTACGCTGTCGCATTCCCGAGGCCTTGTCAAGAGCGGCGGGCGGGGTTAGTATCTTCCTTCTGTCTCCTCTCCCCATGAGCGAACACATCACCCTATTTCAGGCACTCCTCCTCGGTCTCGTCCAGGGACTGACCGAATTCATTCCCATCAGCAGCACGGCCCATCTCTACATCGTCCCGCGCTTCCTCGGATGGGCCGATCCTGGCGCCGCCTTTTCCGCCGCCATTCAGCTCGGAACCCTGGCCGCGGTCTTCATCTACTTTGCCGCCGACATCCGCCAACTGATCGCGGCCGCCCTGGATGGACTGCGACACCGCGACTTCTGCCACACGCCGCACTCGCGCCTGGCCTGGTCCATCATCCCCGGTACCATCCCCATCGCCGTACTCGGGCTCAGCTTCAAACCATTCATCGAGAACCAAGCGCGTAGCGACGTGGTCATCGCCTCTGCCCTGATCCTGCTCGCGCTGCTGCTGCTGGTGTCCGAGCGCCAGAGTCGGCGTTCGCGCGCTATGACCGAGCTGAGCTTCGGCCAGATCCAGCTCATCGGTCTGTGCCAGGCGCTCGCCCTCATACCGGGCTGTTCGCGCTCGGGATCCACCATCATGGGCGGCCTCTTTGTCGGCCTGAAACGCAGAGAAGCCGCCCGCTTCTCCTTCATCCTCGGTCTGCCCGCTATCGGCGCCAGCGGCCTGCTCAAGCTCATCGAGCTCCTCCGCACCGACCTCGGCGACGGGGGCCTGCTCAACCTCGCCCTCGGCATCGCCGCCGCCGGCATCAGCGGCTACCTGTCCATCGGACTCCTGCTCCGCTTCATAGAGCGCTTCGGCACTTACGCTTTCATCGGCTACCGCGTCGCCCTCGGGAGCTTTATCTTGGTGTGGTCCTATGCCTAAGTACGCCGAACCGCCGACAACCCTCATGTCTACCAATCGAAGCGTGGCTCTTTTCCGGTCAGCGACGACGGTATGGGGGGTGCAACCCGCCCGAATGCAATCAGCTGACAACCACCCACAACACCAAGGAGCCATCGTGTATCCCAACCCACTGAAACAGAAACTTCGCAACGGCGAAATCGCGCTCGGATCCGGACTCCTCTCCTTCACCCCTCACGAGGCCGGCGCCATCTTCGCGACTGGAATCGACTTCATGTGGATTGACACCGAGCACCTCCCCTACGGCTCGGAGAGTCTCGACGTCATACCCGTACTGGCGCGCCAGCACGGCGTAGCCCCGATGATCCGGGTCGCCAACAACGATCCAGCACTGATTAAGAAAGCTTACGACGTCGGCGCTGTAGCGGTCATGGTACCCCAGGTCAACACCGCGGAAGAAGCGGCACGGGCCGTGGAATCCGCCCGCTACTACCCGGAGGGAAAACGCGGCATCTCCCCCATGTGGACCCGCATCGCCGGGGAGGACTGGAACACGGTCATCAAGACCGCCAACGAAGAGCTCGTGCTGATCCTGCAGCTGGAAAGCCAGGAGGCCTACGACAACATCGACGAGATTACCGCCGTGAAGGGATTTGACGTACTGCTGGTGGGGCCCCTGGATCTCTCATCGACGCTGGGCCGCATAACCGAAACCGGTGCTCCGGAGGTACAGCGGATCATGGAGGATGTCCCCAAGCGACTCGAGGGCACCGGCATCGTCGCCGGCACGACCCTGACGAACGTCGAAGAGATCCAGGAGAAGCTGCGCTGGGGATACCGCTTCATGAACGTCGGCAGCGTTGTCGCCTATGGCTGCCAGGTGCTGGAACAGCACCTGGCAGTTCTGCGAACCGATCCCACGGGTGAGAAATCCGCCTGAAACAACCGACTCTACAACCAGGAGAACCTCCCATGGATCGAACCGATCCCTACATCCTTGAAGGCCTGTGTGACTTTGATTCTCCCACCGTCTTCAATGCTCTGGTGAAGAAATCCGGCCTGCCAAATGAAGAGTACACCGACCACACCATCCGCTGCCTGCTGCCGGATATGGGCACCATTGTCGGTTACGCCGTCTGTTCGGAGCTCACCACCAACGATCCCGATTCCCCTGCCGTCCCCTGGCACGACTACTACGAGTGGCTGGAAGGACAGGATGGGCCGATGATCGCCGTCATGAAGGACGTGGACTCCCGACCGGGGCGCGGCGCCAGCTTCGGCGATGGTATGGCCGCCCTGCACAAGCGCCTGGGCGTGACCGGTGTCGTCGTGGATGGCGTCATCCGAGATCTGCCAGGCATCTCCCGAGTCGGCATGCCCACGTGGGCCTGGGGGACCGTGCCCGGGCACGGTGTCTTCAACCTCGTCCGCTTCGGCGAGTCCGTCACCGTCGGCCAACTCCGCGTCAACACCGGTGACCTGCTGCTGGCCGATAGCGACGGCTGTGTCCGCATTCCCGTCAAAGACGCCGAAGAGATCCTCCGCCTCGCCGGTGAGGTGCGCGACATGGAGGCGGATATACACGAGTTCTGCCGCTCCCCGGAGTTCACGGTGGCCCAAATGAGGAAACGGGCTCAGCGCTAGGAGTCTGTCGGAGTATTCGCGTTGGAGGGAAGTTCCGAGCCATTGCCGTCGATCGCTAAGGCTCGCGACCGAGGAGGGGTGTTGACCCGCCCCCGTGGACTTGCAAGCGACGGCGAGGAGAAGCACATGAATCGACCAGACTGGCCAGCGATCGACCGCTGGCTCATGGGGGAAGCGTGGACGGGTTCGCGGGCACGCGATCACGCCGTCCATCTGTGCGACACCATCGGCCCGCGATGGTCGGGATCCGACGCGGAGTGGGAGGCGATTCACTTCATCCGCGACCAACTCACTGGGGCCGGACTGGATGATGTACAGGTTGAGGAGTTCGGCCTGGACACGTGGAACTGGTCGAAGGCGGAAGCGCGTCTTCAGCCGGGCGATCTGTCCCTGCAGATCCTCCCCTTCATCCGCTGTCCCTCCTTTGCAGTGGAAGCTCGGGTCGTAGACGTGGGTTTCGGCACCCCTCGCGCAGTCGAGGAGAAGCGCTCCCAGCTGGTCGGATCGGTCGCCGTCATGTCGATGGCCTACGAGCCCTTCACGACACCCGAGCCGCATGCCTATCGCCTGCACCGCCTCGCCCTGGCCGGCGCCGTGGCCGCAGTTGTCGTCGACGCCAAGAACGGCGGTCGCATGGAATACCACAGCTCCCATGACTCGCGCGACCCCGACCTTCCCCAAATGCCACTGCCAGCGGTGGCCACCTCGCGGGAGCACGGCGACCTGTTGCGGAGATCCGCGACCTCTGTAACCCTCGAAGTAGAAGCGCTCTTTTCAGCTGACGCTCGCACCGCCAATGTCAGCGCCTGCCTTCGGGGTACCTGCTGGCCGGACGAACACCTGCTGCTGGGAGGACACCACGACACCGTTATCTGCGCACCCGGTGGTAACGACAATGCCTCCGGTACGATCGCCGTCCTGGAGACGGCCCGCGTCCTCGCCGCCCTGCGCCGCGACACCGGGCAGTCGCCGGGTCGCGCCATCCGCTTTGTCACCTTCAGCGCCGAAGAGCAGGGCTTCCGCGGTTCCTTCGAATACGTGGAGCGCCATTACAGCGACGATGGCAACAGGCCCCGGCCCCGTCTGGCCATCAATCTCGACGAGTTGTCCGCTGGCCACATGAAGGGCCTCGTCCTCGGCTTCCCGCATCTGAGGGGCCTCGTACAGCGCCAGTTCGACGACATGAAGGACGGGCTGCAATGCCACATCATGTCCCAGATCGACGGCAGCTCCGATCACTTCCCCTTCCTGCTGCGAGGGATCGACGCCGGCCACCTGTGGCGATGGCGCTTCCGCGGCCGGCACCCCGATTCCGACTACCACCACGAGGCGGCGGACACATCGGACAAGCTCAACGTCCGGGAGCTGAAGGAATACGCCGGCCAGCTGGCGCGACTGCTGCTGCGTCTCTCCTGGCTGCCGCCGGAGGAGTGGCCGGAGAACACGATCACCCCCCAGCAGGTGCAACAGCGCCTGTCAGCCGAGCGCGGCAGCGTGGTGCGGATCTACTGACAGAGATTGGGGAGCAAGGCTCGCCGGCCCGGGGGGCACGAGCCATCGCCAGACAGAACGATGTGGCCAGAAGTCCGCATCGCCCACGAACAGGACAGGAGGAGGCGAAGAATGCGCGACGAGGGATTGGGGCGTGAAGACTTGGCGCTGCTGTGCCAATACGATTCACCGACGGTGTGCAACGTCATCGAGCTTTTCGAGGTCCGACCACGCGACGTCGGCTACATGGACGCGCGCATCAGCGCCTGTTTTCCCGAGATGCCGCCGATGGTAGGATACGCCTGCACCGCCACGCGCCGGTGTGGCGCCGCGACCCGGGCGGGAGATACCGAGGTGAGCCTGGTCGAGCAACTCGAAAGCTTCGACGCCTTGTCGGCTCCCCCGGTGCTGGTCTTTCAGGATCTGGAGCACCCTTCCGTCGCGGCCACCTTTGGCGACATGATGTGCAAGACGTACCAGACCTTCGGCGCCGTCGGCCTCATCACCAGCGGCGCGGGACGCGATCTTGAGCAGGTGCGCGAACTGGGTTTCCCGGTCTTCACCAACGGCACCATCTGCTCACACGGGTACGGGTACAATGCGTCCATGGGCGGACCCGTCCACGTCGGGGGCATCACGGTGGTTCCCGGGGACCTGCTGTTCGCCGACTGCAACGGCGTCACCATGATCCCGGTCGAGATTGCCAGCGAAGTAGCGCAGGCCTGCGCCGACTATGCGGCCTGCGAGGCGATTGTCCTGGACTATCTGAGCCAAGACTCGCCCACGCGTGCGGCCCTGGCCGAAGCACAGGCCGAGTGCAAGCGCAAGATGGCCGAGCTGGGACAGCGGCTGCGCCAGGGATAGCGGAGCGCCATCAGAATGCATCACCGGTCGAGAAGGACGAAGTCATTCTCGACTCCGGCGCATGATACACCGACGGGTCAGTTCAATCAACAGGCGCCGAAAGGCATGAGCACTTACCGGACAGTGGCCTGGATCTACGATATGCTGGCCGCCGTCTACAGCGGCGGCAGTATCGAAAGGTGCAAACAGGCGCAGATCGCGGCGCTGATACCCGAAACGCGCGTCCTCTTCGTCGGCGCCGGATCCGGCGCCGACGCCGTCACCGCGGCGGCGCGGTCGGTGTCGGTCACCGCGGTGGAGTGCTCGCCCCACATGCTGGCGCGCCTGCGCTCGCGGCCCGAGCTGCGCCGCCAACCCGTGGCCAGCCACCTCGAAATCATCGAGGGGGATGTGATGGCACACAGCCGCTACGGCTATTACGATGCCGTCATGGCAAATTTCTTCCTGAACACGTTCTCGCAGGCGCGTATGCCGGGAAGCATTGCCCATCTGATGCAGTTGCTCAAACCCGAAGGCCAGCTGATCATCGGTGACTTTTCCCCGCTGCGAGGGGGGCATGTCGGTCGCCTCCTTCAGACGCTGCACCACCACCTGCCGATGCTGACATTCAGCCTGCTGACCGGCAGCGACTGGCATCGCATCCACGACTACCGATCGCGCCTGGCCCTACTGGGAGTCACGCTGCACAGCAGCTGTGCCTTTGGCGCCTTCGGTATTGGCCCAAGGTGGTACGAGTCGATAGTGGCGAGGAAGCTGCCGTGCAGGTAACCCACCAGCAGGCCGGCGCCTGGGTGGGCGGTGTCGGTGAGCCCTTCGGCGCGCAGCTGACTGTCCGGTTCGGGTCCGCGGTCCGCTGGCTGGTCGACAGCCACCTCTGGGTCGCCGGGGCGGCCGCTAGTCTGACCCTGTTTGCCGCGCACTTTCTGGGCCTGCCCCCGGAACCGCGCCCGGTACTTCTCGTGTTTGCCGCGACCCTGATCATCTACAGCGCCGACGCCTACTTCGATGGCCTGCGCTGGCCTCATTCGGCTACAAGAGTTACTGCTAACGCTGCGGGCGCCTGCCGGGTCACCGTCATCGCGGCACTGGCCGTCATTGGCTGGGCGCTATGGGAGGCGTCACCGGCGACGGTTGTCCCCTTGACTATTGGCGGCGCGCTCTGTCTCGCCTATGGCGCACCTGTGCTGCCGGCCGCATCCTTCCCGGCACAACGCCGGCGCCTGAAGGACATCCCCGGATTCAAGGCACCGTTCGTCAGCGCGGCAATCACCGGCGCCGTCATTGCCACGCCCTTGCTGTTCGGCGCTCCAGGTGTGAATTCCACGGTCCAAGCCGCCACACCAGCTTCAGTCGCCTTTCTGGCGTCCTCCTTGTTCGGTGTGATTCTATGTAACGTGTACTTCTTCGATATCCGCGATCGACACGCCGACGCGCGCTCGGACGTCAGGACGCTGCCGTTACTCGTCGGCGTGTGGCGTACACGCCAGTTCTGCGGCGGGATAATCGGCCTGCTGCTGGCGCTCTGGCTCGCGGCGCCCGCCCCCGGAGGCGTCACTATCGGTCCGCTGACGGCGCTGCTGTTGGCGATACTCGCCACCCTGGTCTATGTATTACGCCTGTCGGCAGACGCCAGTCGATTGCGTTTCGCCGTTGTTATCGACGGCGTACCCTACCTCCTGCTCGTGGCGAGTCTTGTCCTCGACGTCCAGTGGCTACCTCTATGAAATCAGCGAAAATCCTGATCCTCTGTCTGGCCATGGGTGTCTGCATGGGCGAAGGCGCCAACGCCGATGGCCCTCTTGGCGTCATCGGCGATGAAGGCTATCAGCTGCTGAAACGGCTGTTTGAGTACGACGGTGACATCCCCCTCGATGTGAGGGTGCTGGAAAGTCGCGACACCACACACGGCAGGCGTCACAAGATCGTCTATCGCGGGCTCTGGCGCAGTCGCGTTCCCGCCTATCTGGAACTACCCAGCAATGCGGGTCCGCCCTATCCGTGTGTCGTGCTCTTCCACAGGCTGACGGATTCCAAGCAACAGTGGTGGCCGCTAATCGACTCACTGGAGGGGCGTCACCGCAACAGATTGGTGTCAGAGGGCATGGCCGTATTCGCCATAGACATGCCGCTGCACGGTGATCGGCTCGCCGAAAACGAGTTCGAGAATCCTCGCAATCTGATCGAAAAGGATCTGCGCCAACGCTACAGGGAGTTGTTTATCCAGGCCATTCAGGAGAATCGTCGCGGCCTGGACTATTTGATGTCGAGAGGCGACATCGACTCGACCCGGGTCGGCGTCCTCGGCTACGGCCTTGGGGCGAGCATGGCCCTGTGTCTTACTGCAGTGGATCCGAGGGTGAAGGTGGGCGTGGCCTCCGCACCGCCGGCTGAGCCCGACCGACTGTCGGTGCGAGCAGTTCAGAACTATGCCGGCAGACTGCGGGAGCAGCCATTTCTGCTTCAGGCGGGAAGTTTCGATTCGTGGACCACGCCAGAAGCGACCAGGCAGCTCTACGAGTTGCTATCCACCCCTACGAAGAACTTGAAGGAATACCATAGTGATCACCGCCTGCCTATCTGGTATATCAACGACTCCGTCGACTGGTTCGTCACCCATCTGAAGTAACATGTCATCGTCGTCGTTTTTCACTTGTGGACACGACTCAGCTGACCATGAAAATCGTCCTGATCGGATATCGCGGCTGCGGCAAGTCGACGTTAGGCCGTGAGCTATCGGCGAACCTGGGCTGGCCGTTGCTCGACATCGATCGGGGCATCGAACACAAGCGCCCCGGAAAGACGCTCACGGATCTGTGGCTCGACATTGGCGACGATGCCTTCCGGGACATCGAAGCCGCTGTCGTCAGGGAGTTGTGTCGACTGGACGAATGCGTAATCTCGTTTGGCGCTGGTTCGCTGGGACGACCCCAGAACCGGACGCACGCCTGCCGTGATGCGTTGGTCGTCTATCTCAATATGACGGCCAAGGCGCTGTGGGAGAGAATTCAGTCCGATCCCAGGAGCGCGACTACGAGACCGAACCTGGCGGGTGGGGGTTTTGAAGAGGTCGTACAGATGATGGAGAAAAGGGACCCTGTCTATCGCCAATGTGCGAATCTGCGGGTAGATGCCACGCGGTCGCCAGAACACCTGGCCGGCGTCGTCATCGCGCATATGAGGAAGCCAGACTGACTGATAGGTAGGTGGTAGGTAGGTGGTAGGTAGGTAGTAGGTAGATAGGTAGATAGGTAGGTAGGTTACTGGTACGCAAAGACGGTAGCGCAGACACAGGAGAAGGGGAAACATGGAATACAGACCCGACTGGCTAGCCCAGGTCGAGGAGGAAATCCTCGAGCCGGATCGATGCATCGTCGATCCCCATCATCACTTCTGGAAGCAGAGCAACTGGGGCCGCTACCTGCTCGACGATCTGTGGACAGACACCAGCGCCGGCCACCGCGTCGAGAAGACGGTGTTCCTCGAATGTGGCGCCGAATACCTGGAGGATGGAGCAGAGCCGCTGCGCCCCACCGGGGAGACTCAATTCGTCGAGGGCTTCGCCTCCGCATCCGCCGACGGGCCACCGGACGCGGCACGCGTCAGCGGCATCGTCGGCCACGCCGATCTGCGGCTGGGTGCGGCGGTCGAAGAGGTACTGTTGGCCCACCTGTCCGCCAGTCCAGAACGATTTCGCGGAGTTCGGCACGGAGCCAACTGGGACGCCGATATCAGCGGTACCGATGACGACCCGCGCCTCTATCTCGACCCTGGCTTCCGGGAGGGCTTCGCCAAGCTGGCGCCCCTGAAGCTGAGCTTCGACGCGGTGCTGTTTCACCCCCAGATACCCCAGGTTGCCGATCTGGCCCGAGCCTTTCCGAATACGACGATCATTCTCAACCACCTCGGCGTACCGATCCGGACCGGCGCGTACGCCGCACACCTGGACCAAGTAATGTCCGAGTGGCGCACCCATATAGACGAACTGAGCCGCTGCGAGAATGTGTTCATCAAGGTGGGAGGCCTGGGCATGCCGGTGAATGGCTTCGCCTGGCACGAGCGGGATGTACCCCCCGGATCAGAGGAGCTGGCCAGTGCCTACCGGCCCTGGTGCCTGCAAGCGATCGAGGCCTTTGGCCCGCGGCGCTGCATGTTCGAGAGTAACTTCCCCGTGGACAAAGTGTCGTCGTCGTATGTCGTCTTGTGGAACGCCTTCAAGCGGATCGCCGAGGACTTTTCCGAAGATGACAAGGAAGCACTGTGCCGCGGTTCAGCGACACGCGCTTACAGACTCTGACGCGTCAGTGGCTGCTGGCTGCCCGTCGGGTCAGCAGCCACCGACACACCCGTCCCAAGAATTCCTATCACCCCGCCTCGATATACGGGAATCACCGCCAGCTACAGCTCACCATCACCCGACCGAAGCCGCGCTAGCGGCTTCGCAAGGCGGACCCACTCAGGGACCACCACCCAGACCCGCGATCAGCGCACCCGGACCCGCCGCCCACGTCAAGCTCCTCCGCCAACCCGTCCGAAGCCCAGACTGCGGGAAACCCCTGGGGACCGATACACTGGCGAGGGGCTCATTTGGCTTTGACATTGGGGCCCGGAACCTTTATATAGACATACTGAGTAAATTACCAAGTGATACTGAGTAAATAGTCGTAAGGGAAGAACGCATGTTCAGACGTACTCTGTTCCAACCGCTACTCTCCCGCTTGCGCGAGGAACGCCAATTCATCCAGATCCTGGCTGGGCCACGTCAGGTCGGCAAGACAACCCTCATTCGCCAGGTGATGGCGGAGATCGATCTGCCGACTCACTATGCGTCGGCTGACGAACCGACGCTTCGCGACCCAACCTGGATCGAACAGCAATGGGATCTGGCTCGTCTGCGAGCGAGAGAGGGGGAGGGAGCGCTGCTGGTGTTGGACGAAGTGCAGAAGATTCCGGATTGGTCCTCGGTGGTGAAGCAGCTGTGGGACGAAGATGCGATCCAGTCCGTGCCGCTGAAGGTCGTTCTGCTGGGATCGTCGCCTCTACTTGTTCAACGGGGACTCACCGAGAGCCTGGCGGGCCGATTTGAAATCATCCAACTGCCGCACTGGTCATTTGGGGAGATGCGCGACGCCTTCGGCTGGGAGCCGGAGAGATTCGCGTTCTTTGGCGGCTACCCCGGCTCGGTTTCGCTGATCGACGACCACGACCGCTGGTCTCGCTACATCATCGACGCGCTGATTGAGACCACCCTCTCGCGCGACGTATTGCTGATGACACGTATCGACAAGCCGGCTTTGCTACGCCGACTGTTCCAATTGGCGTGCGCGTATTCGGGACAGATCCTGGCGTATCAGAAAATGCTGGGACAGCTGCAGGACGCGGGGAATACGACAACCCTCAGCCACTACCTGGATCTACTGGCCGGAGCGGGAATGGTGACCGGCTTGCCGAAGTTCGCCGGCCAACGAGTGCGACAACGAGCTTCGAGCCCCAAGCTACAGGTGCTGAACACGGCACTGATTGGCGCCCAGTGCTCCCTTTCCTTTTCAGAAGCACGGCAGGACCGCGATTTCTGGGGACGGATGATCGAGTCGACCGTGGGGGCGCACCTCGCAAACAGCATCGTGGGTACCACCATGGAGCTGTTCTACTGGCGCGAGCGAGGCAAAGAAGTGGACTTCGTCCTTCGCCGTGGCGAACAGGTGGTGGCCATCGAGGTGAAAAGCGGCAGAGGCAGGGAAGCTTTTCCGGGCATGTCGGCGTTCGACCGGGCCTTCGCGCCGCAGCGCAAATTGCTGGTTGGCGGTCAGGGCGTTTCTTTGGAGGAATTCCTGCTGACGCCCGTCTCTCACTGGCTCGAGTAGCGTCAGCCCCACTGCCAACCCTCGATCAGCCGCAGTTTGGTTTGGTCACCAGCGGGCCCGCTCACCTGGTACTCTTGCCCGACAACACAAACCAGATCGTCCGCAACATGATCTTGAGATCCAGCGCCAGGGACGCGTTCTCAATATAGTACAGATCGTACTCCAAGCGCTCGCGGACAATCCGCACCAGATCCTTGGATCCCATATCGAACTCGTGTTTGGACTGCGCCCATCCCAACAGCCCCGGCTTGACATTGAAGCGCCGCATGTAGAAAGGGATCTGCCGGGCAAACTGCTGCACAAAGTAGGGCCGTTCGGGGCGAGGACCCACCAGACTCATGGTGCCCTTGAGGAAATTCAGACACTGGGGCACCTCGTCCAGGTGCAAGCCCCGCAGCAGACGTCCCACCCGCGTCACTCGCGGATCGTCGGTGTCCACCCACGTGGGTCCCGTCCGATCTTCGGCGCCTTCCCTCATGGAGCGGAACTTGGACATGGTAAAGGTGACCCCGTCACGGCCGACACGCTCCTGACGGAAAAATACCGGCCCCTTCGACTCCAGCTTTATCGCCAAGGCGATAAGCGCCCACAGCGGAAACAGACCCACAAGGATCGCCAGCGACACGGCCACGTCCATAAGCCGCTTGACGACCTGCTCCCACGGGGGCATGATCTGCGGGTTGAGCTCCATGAGGGGCACCCCGTAGATCTGCTGCGTGCGCACGTGGCCGGCGACGATATCGTATAGATCCGGGGTGATGCTGAAGGAGACTGCCTGACCTCGGGCAGCTTCGACAATTTCCTCGATCTCGGCGTGGGAATTCGACTTCAGAGCGATCAGCACCGTCTCCACATTCCGCTCCGAGATGATGCCGGCCAGCTGCTCGATGTCTCCCAGCAGGGGCAGGCCGGCCACCTCACCGCGCTTTTCATCGGTGCGGGCGCGAACGAAACCCGCGACCTCATACCCCTGCTCGGGCGACATGCGCAGGTCGGCCAGCAACCGCTCTCCACGGGCGTCCGACCCGACAATCACCGCGCGGGTTCGGCCAATCCCGGCGACTAACAGCCTCTTCTGCACGCTGCGCAGGGCCACTCGTCCCCCTCCCACCAGACCCAACAGGGAGAGCCAGTAGACCCCCATGAGAACGCGGGTGAAGGAGAAACCGCTTTCCATGGTGGCAATGAGGAACAGGAGCGTACCCAAGGTGACGACCTTGAACACCGCGAACGCCTCGTCCAGCCGCGACTGATTGCGCTCGATTCTGTACATACCCAGGAAGATGAAGAGCACCAGCCAGCAGAGGAAAATCAGCGGCAATGCCCCGTCCGAGTAATAGGTCAGGGCGTAGGCGAAAGTGGGTTCGGAGCCGGAGTCGAGATGAGCCAGACGCCAGCTTTTCTCCACCGTGGTCAGAGCCC
>Ga0066376_10001674_pt1 | contig 21361 bp, 18 predicted proteins | sample Knorr_S15_td_Bot_FD_77009 | JGI IMG/M metagenome (GOLD analysis project Ga0066376, IMG submission 77009) | Marine microbial communities from Southern Atlantic Ocean transect - Knorr_S15_td_Bottom_ad_5009_LV_A | ecosystem: Environmental > Aquatic > Marine > Oceanic | place: Southern Atlantic...
AACATGCCAGAATCGTCCCAGATTATCTACACCAAGATCGATGAGGCTCCGGCGCTGGCCACGCATTCGCTGCTGCCGATCCTCAAGGCGTTCACCAAGGGGTCCGGTATCGAACTGGAGGCCTGGGATATCTCCCTGACTGGCCGCATCATCGCCAATTTCCCGGACAAACTGACCGATGAGCAAAAGATCCCAGATTATCTGTCCATGTCCAGCGTGCTGTGCGATGACCCGAAAGCGAACATCATCAAGCTGCCCAATATCAGCGCTTCTATCCCCCAGTTGAAAGGCGCGATCAAGGAATTACAGGAGAAGGGATACGACATTCCCGACTACCCTGACGATCCCGCGAACGACCAACAGCGCGCGCTGTTTCAGCGTTTTTCCAAGGTGCTGGGTAGCGCGGTCAACCCGGTCCTGCGGGAAGGTAACTCGGACCGCCGGTCGGCCATATCGGTCAAAGAGCACGGCAAACGCAATCCACACCGGATGATGCAGGACTGGCCGGAAGTGTCCAAGACCCGGGTTGCCCACATGACCAGCGGCGATTTCTACGGCAGCGAACAGGCCGTGACAGTCGCGGCCGCGGGGTCCGCTTCGATCGAATTTGTCAGCCGCGATGGCCGTGCGACCGTCCTCAAATCCGATATCCCCGTGACAGCCGGCGAGATCGTCGATTGTTCCGTGATGAATATACGAGAGCTGCGCGAGTTCTTCGCTCAGGAGATGGCGAATGCCAAAAAGGACGGCGTGCTGCTTTCTTTGCATCTGAAGTCGACCATGATGCGCGTGTCCGATCCGATCATCTTCGGCCATTGCGTATCGGTCTACTACGAGGACGTGTTCCAAAAACACGCCCCTGAGATGGACGAGCTTGCGGTCAACCCCGACAACGGAATGGCCGAGCTCTACACCAAGATTCAATCTCTGACCGACGAAAAACGAGAGGAGATCGAGGCCGATATCCAGGCGGTTTACAGCGTCCGCCCGGAGCTGATGATGGTGAACTCCCAACGGGGCATCACCAACCTGCATGTGCCGAGCGACGTGATCATCGACGCCACCATGCCCGTGATCGTTCGCGATGGCGGCCGAACCTGGGGGCCCGACAACGAGCTGCACGACACGATAGCGATGATCCCCGACCGCTCGTATTCGACCCTGTACCAGGCGATCATCGAAGATTGCCAGAAGAACGGGGCCTACGACCCATCCGCCATCGGCAGCGTCGCCAATGTGGGTCTTATGGCCCAAAAAGCCGAAGAGTATGGGTCTCACGATAAGACCTTCACTGCCCAGGGCAACGGGTCGATCCGGGTCGTCGACGCATCGGGCGCGACCATGATGGAACAGCGGGTCGAGGAAGGCGATATCTTCCGGATGTGCCAGACCACCGACGCGGCGATCCAAGATTGGGTCAAGCTGGGCGTCAACCGGTCTAGGATCACCGGTTCGCCGGCCATCTTCTGGTTAGACCCGAAGCGGGCGCACGACTCTGAGCTGATCAAGAAGGTGGACCAATATCTGCCGGCCCACGACACGGCCGGGTTGGACATTCGCACCATGCCCACCATCGAAGCTATGGAGTTCACCATGGCGCGCAGCCGGGCCGGCGAGGACACCATCTCCGTGACCGGCAACATCCTGCGCGACTATCTGACCGACCTCTTCCCCATCCTGGAATTGGGCACCAGCGCCAAGATGCTTTCGGTCGTACCCCTGCTCAAGGGCGGCGGTATGTTTGAGACGGGCGCTGGCGGGTCGGCCCCCCGGCATGTGGCGCAATTCCTGGAGGAGGGCCATCTGCGGTGGGACTCCCTGGGCGAGTTCTGCGCCCTGGTAGCTTCCTTCGAGCACCTCGCCGGGATGTTCAAGAACGACAAGGCTAAGCTCTTGGCAGACACCTTGGACGAAGCGATCTCGAAGCATCTGGACAACAACCGTGCGCCGTCACGCCGGGTGAACGAGATCGATACCCGGGGCAGCCATTTCTACCTGGCTATGTACTGGGCGGAAGCGCTGGCCAAGCAGACCAAAGACTCAGAGATGCAAACTCGCTTCGCCGAGGTGGCCAAGCAGATGGCCGCCAATGAAGACAAGATCCTGCAGGAGCTGATCGATGCTCAGGGACAGCCGGTGGATATCGGCGGTTATTTCCATCCCGATCAAGAGATGTCCGCCAAAGCCATGCGCCCCAGCGCCACTCTGAACGCGATCGTGGACGCCATCTAGTAGATCTCCGGCTGGCTGGGACGCTGTCTTCAGCCAGCCGGTTTAAGGCCCCGAACTGCCCTGGCCCCGCGCCTCAAATCAGCCTCGCGGCCAGGGTACCGAAGCGCCGGTTTCTCATATATAATAGGCTCAGTTTGGCGTCATTTGAGACGCATACATCATTGCTGAGTGACCCCGGAACAAACCTGGTTAATGCGAACCACAAAAATCCCCCCGTAGCCCCCCTTTATAAAGGGGAGTTGGGGGGATTTCTCCCGCCTGGGTATATCACCCTCCGGACCATTTAACAGAGGAGCAGACACAAGATGCGAAGCAAGGTAACAGTTGTCGGTGCCGGCAACGTCGGCGCCACCACCGCACAGAGGATTCACGCGCTGGGCTACACGGATGTGGTGTTGGTCGACGTGGTGGAAGACCTGCCCCAGGGCAAGTCTCTAGACATGCTGGAGTCGGCCCCGGTGATGGGCACCGACGCCAAGATCACCGGCAGTAACAGCTATGAAGAGACCGCCGGTTCCGAAGTGGTGGTCATCACCGCCGGAATCGCCCGCCGCCCCGGCATGAGCCGCGACGACCTGCTGTTGACCAACATGCGGATCACTTCTTCAGTCACTGAACAGGTGGTCAAGTTTTCCCCCGACTGCATCATCATGCCCGTAACCAACCCCCTGGACGCCATGGTCCAGAACGTCTATGAGGTCAGCGGGTTCCCCAGGAGCCGGGTGTTCGGCATGGCCGGAGTCTTGGACACCGCCCGCTTCCGCACATTCATCGCTGAAGAACTGAAGGTGTCCGTGGAAGATGTCCAGGCCTTCGTGCTGGGCGGCCACGGCGACGACATGGTGCCGTTGGTCCGGTTCACCAACGTGGGCGGCATCCCCATCAGCGAACTGATGGCCGAGGAGAAGATCGACCAACTGGTGAAGCGCACCCGCGGCGGCGGCGGCGAGATCGTCGAGTTGCTGAAAGACGGCAGCGCCTACTATGCCCCATCGGCCGCCATCACCCAGATGGTTGAGGCGGTCCTGCTGGACAAGAAACGCGTGCTCCCCGCCTGCGCCTACCTGGAGGGCGAGTTCGGCATCAACGGCCTCTGCGTCGGCGTCCCTGTGAAGCTGGGGGCTGGCGGCATGGAACAGATCATGGAGATCAAACTGACACCCGAGGAGCAGACAGCGCTTCAGGCCTCCGCAGCCAGCGTTCAAGAACTGGTTGATGTCATGAATAAAGCCAAGGCTGAGGCTTAACCAGCCCGGGTCTACAATAGAGAAAACATATTCTTTGAGGAGGGTGGCCCATGGCCCGTCGAAGCGACGCTGAGCAACGTTTATTGGAGAAGGCACGGCGTTATCTGCCGGGCGGCAACGGCGGGAATCTCGCCCTCCCCCAGGAACTGGACTTCCTAGCCTCCCACGGCAAGGGCTCCCATATCTTCGACGTTAGCGGCAACGAGTACATCGACTGGCTGATGGGCTCCGGCCCTATGGTCTTGGGCCACGCCCACCCCGCCGTGACCGAAGCCGTCATCAAGGCGGTTGAGGGCGGCAGCACCTTCTTCGCAACCAACGACAAAGCGGTGGAACTGGCCGAGGTGATGGTCAACGCCATGCCTTGCGGCGAGCAGGTGCGCTTCACCACCAGCGGCACTGACGCCTGCTTCCAGGCCATGCGCGCCGCCCGGGCATTCACCGGCAAAGAGAAGATTCTCAAGTTCGAAGGCGCCTTTCACGGCACCAGCGACTACGCACTGATGAGCCTGACTCCGCCCGCCTCGGTCGAGTACCCCCAGGCCTATCCCAACAGCGGCGGCATACCCAAGGTCATCCAAGACCTGATGCTGATCGCCCCCTACAACGACCTGGCCACCACCGAGACGATCATCAAGGCCCATGTGGACGATATCGCAGCGGTGATCGTGGAGCCGATTCAGCGGATGATTCCCCCCAAGCCAGGGTTCTTGCAAGGCCTAAGAGACCTGACCAAGAAGCACGATATCTTGCTCATCTTCGACGAAGTGGTCACCAGCTTCCGGCTGGCTTACGGCGGGGCGCAGGAGTTCTACGGGGTCACGCCGGACATGTGCACCGTTGGCAAGATCATGGGCGGTGGCTACGCCTTGGCCGCGGTGGTAGGCCGCGCCGACATCCTTTCGGTCTTCGACCGGGGCGCATCCGACCCCGATACCTATATCAACCAGATCGGCACGCTGAACGGCAGCCCAGTGGCCTGCGCCGCCGGTTTGGCCACCCTGGCCGTGTTGCGTGAAGAAGGCATCTACCCAAAGATGCACGGGGCCGGCGCGGCCGTTCGGGACGCCATGGTGGATATCTGCAACGAGAACGGCGTGGCTGTGCAGAACTGCGGCGAGGACGCCATCTTCGATTTCTATTTCTCGGAACAGCCGGTGTCCAACTACCGCGACACCCTGGCCGCCGACACCGCCATGATGACCCGGTTCATCTCCGGCCTGCTGGAGCGCGGAGTCTTCAGGGGCTCCCAGAAATTCTACCCCTCAGCCGTCCACACAGACGAAGACATCGAAAAGACCATCCAAGCCATGCGGGAAGTGGTGCCGCTGATCCGCTAGGTCAACGCGGGCGGGTGGTTCGACGGGTCCACCACGAACGATTAAAAGGTGTAGGGGCACGGCAATGGCGTGCCCCTACACCTTTTTTAATGCCTTGCGATTGGGGTCCATATCGCTCGTCCTGAGATCCGACCAAAGGTCGAGAGTCTCGATTCAATCGGACCTGTCGAAGGACGCGCACTAGCCGAGTGTCCACTTGATTGGATTTAAAAACCTTGACAACTATTTAATTAAAAAATATATTTCATTAAATTATTAGTCTGTTTGATAAGAAGTCCACATGGCTCCACGAAAATACCGAATGGACCGGCGAATTCAAGCGGTCGAAGAAACTCGGCGGCGCATCGTAAACGCCACGGTGGTCCTCCACGGGCAGCAAGGCATACTTGCCACCAGTTGGGAGGATATCGCCAAGAAAGCCGACGTGGCTTTAGCCACTGTGTACCGCCACTTTCCGTCACTGGAAGAACTTGTGCCGGCCTGCGGGGAGCTGGTATCAGCGATCATGAAACCGCCAACTCTGGAGACCGCGCGCGAGACTTTCTCTGACACTCCGGCCCGGTCCGGCCGAATCGAGCTGTTGGTCCGCGAATTATTTGAGTTCTACGACCGAGGCCGAACATTCCTAGATGCGGCGCTCCAAGATGCCCATCAGGTCCCCGCCTTGGCTGGGTGGTTCGCAGCTTGGGACCGCGCCCGAGATGAGATTGTGAGAGAGGCATTGCAGCCCGAAGGCGCCGGTGAAACTGACGTTCAAAAGATCGTCGCGCTCACCGATTTCCGGGTATGGCAGTCTTTAGCAGATCAGAAGGTGCCGATGGAAGAAGCGGTGGCGACGGTGAGCGGGATGTTGTCTCATCTCTTGGCTGAACCAACAAAGGCGAAGCTGGCAGATCAGTAAGACGACCCTAACTAGATATTCCATTAAATATAAGGAGCAAAAATGGCTACGATAACCGAGATCGCACAAGACATCTTCCGGGTCAATATCGAAGTTCCAGGCTCGCCTGTTACCTACAGCTTCTTCGTGATCAAAGACGACCAGCCCACCCTGGTTGAAACCGGCATGAACCGCATGTTCGATGAAAGCCTAGAAGCGGTGAAGCAGATCATCGACCCGACAAAGTTGCGGTACGTATTAGTGCCGCATTTCGAAGGCGACGAATGCGGCGCTTTGAACAAGTTCTTGGAACAGGCGCCGCACGCCCAGCCTGTGTGCAGTCCTGTGGGCGCTATCACCAACCTGGCGGATTTTTCCATCCGGGAACCCATCGCGATGGAAGACGGCCAGATCCTGGACATAGGACAGCACCGGTTGGAATGTATGGTCACTCCCTATGTTCATACCTGGGACGGGATGTTGCCCTTTGATCACGCCACCGGCACTCAGTTCTGCTCCGACGTATTCATTCAGCCAGGGCCGGGGCGCGCGACCACGGACGAAGCGGAGATCGAAGGAATGTTGGCCATGTACAAGATGATCGGCATCTTCCCGTCCCGCGCTCACCTGGACTCGGCGCTGGATAAGATCGAGGCCCAGAACCCCAAGGTTTTGGCTTGCCATCACGGCAGCGTGATCACCGGACAGATCCCAGCCTACATGGAAGCCATGCGCGATCCCGGCATCATCGGGGTAACTGAATGGAACCCCATGGCAGGGAACTGATTATCCTGGGATAGGCTGATCCAGGCGGGCGGTTCGACAGGCCCCCCGATTAATCGAGGAGACTCTCGACCTGTGGCCGGAGCTCACCACGAACGGGACAGGCTCACCGGCGGTGAAGCAGGCCGGCATACAATCGGCGATCCGTTCGTCCTGAGCCCCGTCGAAGGATGCGCATAAGTCATGCCAATGGTGGAATTGAAAGCCCATAAGCGGTGGTTCGATGGGTCCCCCGATTAATCGGGGAGACTCTCGACCTGCGGCCGGAGCTCACCACGAACGGGACAGGCTCACCGGCGGTGAAGCAGGCCGGCATACAATCGGCGATCCGCTCGTCCTGAGCCTGTAGAAGAACCCCGGCCAATCTCGATTCGAAGATGGGCTGATCATCCTGGGGTAGGCTGACCCAGGCGGGTGGTTCGACAAGCTCACCACGAACGGTTGACAAGCGTAGGGGCACGGCAATGCCGTGGGCCCCTACGCTTTAGTGCGGGCTCCCTGCCCAACCCCCGCTACAACGCCTGCCAGTACCTCTTGCCGCTCTCCCTGATGACCCGCCCGAAGCCGTTGTGGTGGCAGATGGCGATGGCGGCGTTGTCTTTTTCCGCGCGGTCCAGCATGCCCCGGCGTGTCACGCCGGCTGTTTCCGGGTCCATGTCGTAGTGGAACACCCAGTCGGTCTCGGTGACCTGGGCCGGGCCGTGGAACACGTCGCCCATCATGTACGCCTTCTCGCCGCCGGAGTTCACGATCAGACTCATGGAGCCGGGAGTGTGGCCCGGAGTGGGGGTAACGGTCAGTTCACCCGTGAGTTCAGTCTCGCCGGTGATCAGGTCCAGAACGCCTAACCGCCGCAGGGGCGCCACGGTCTGGGCCCACCAGTCGTAGCCGAAGATCTCCGAGTCTCTAGGTGTGTCGAAAGCCGCCCAGTCGGCCTCGTGGGCCACGTAGCGGGCGTTGGGGAAGGCCGGCGACTCATCGGCGCTGTCAGCCGACGGCCGGGCCACATTCCAGCCCACATGGTCTGGGTGCAGGTGAGTTAGGAACACGGTGTCGACATCAGAAGCCTTAAACCCGGCTTTTTCGAGTTCCGACAACAAAACGCCGTCGACGCCGCCTCCGATCTGGGCCACGACGTTGGGATTTGAATTGGCGTTGCCCAGTCCGGTGTCCACCAGCAGCGTCCGGCCTTGGGAGCGCACCAGATAGCACTCGAAGTGGACCCTGAGGCCGTCATCGCCCGTGGCATTCTTCGTGTAGGCGTCCGGGTACCGTTCCATGTAGGGAGTCCAGGCTTCCCTGGGAACGTCCGGAAAGGTTCTGATGAAGGGCAGTGCGACCTCCGAGTCGTGGAGGACCGTGATCTCAACTTTGCCAACGGTCAACGTGCTGTGGGGCATTTCAAATCTCCTTCGAGTAGCAGCGGTTATTGATGCAAGCGCTGGCGGGTTAAAAACCCGCGCCTACGGGACGAAAATCTAGCCTGATTAGTACACTCATTCGCTGCGGGCCAAGCGAGCGTCACCCCTTACAGGGCTTGCCAGTACCTTTTGCCTGCCTCTGTCACCACCCGCCCGAAACCGCTGTGGTGGCAGATGGCGATGGCGGCGTTCTCTTTCTCCGCACGGTCCAATATCTCCCGGCGGGTCCGGCCGGCTTGCTCCGAGTCCATGTCGAAGCGGAACACCCAGTCGGTCTCGGTCACCTGGGCCGGGCCGTGGAACACGTCTCCCATCAAGAAAGCTATTTCGCCGCCGGAGTTGATCACCAAACTCATGGAGCCGGGGGTGTGGCCCGGAGTTGGGGTGATGGTCAGTTCGCTGTTGAGTTTGGTCTCTTCGGTCACCAGGTCTAGAACGCCCGCCTTCTTCAGCGGCGCAACGGTGTCGGCCCACCATGAGAACCCGAATATCTCCGAGTCCTTGGGCGTGTCGAAAGCGGCCCAGTCGGCCTCATTGCCGATGTAGCGGGCGTTGGGGAAAGTCGGCGTTCCCAGACCGCCGCTCTGGGTCATGTTCCAACCCACGTGATCAAGGTGCAGATGGGTCAGGAACACAGTGTCGATGTCGCCCGGTTGGTACCCCGCCGCCTGTAGCTCGCCTAACAAGTTTCCCTGGGTTCCACCAAACATCTGGTCCACGGTGCCAGGGTTGGTCTGACTGGTGCCCAGCCCGGTGTCCACCAGCAGAGTGCGCCCTTGTGAACGGACCAGGTAGCACTCGAAATGGGTGCGCCGACTGTCCCCGTTTATAAAGGCTTCGGGGTATCTTTTGAGATACGGCTCCCAGGCTTCCGCCGGAACGTCCGGGAACGACTGGCTGAAGGGCGACGCCACTTCCGCGTCGTGGACGACCGTGATCTCAACTTTGCCAACGGTTAAAGTACTGTGGGGCATATCGTGCCTCCCTAATCTCCGGAGGGTCCAAAACAACAGGGGCCGCCAATATCTAGCGGCCCCTTGCTCGTCCGAACTTAAAGCGGTTGTACCGCCTAGGCGCTGGCTCCGATCTTGGTGAGGAGGGGCTTGGTGTTGACGATGTGGCGTTGCAGGCCCATCTCCTTGGGGCTTAGCCCCATGGCCAGGCCGATTGCCTGAGGCATGTGCAGGATGGGCATACCGATTGGCTGCCCGGCTTGGGCCGCCGCCTTTGGCTGGAAGCTGTCCAGGTTCAGGTGGCAAAGGGGGCAGGGCGTGATCATGGCGTCGGCGCCCAGTTCCTTGGCCTCTAGGGTGTGCTTGCTGACCATTGCCATAGAGTTGCGCTCATTGATGGTCAAGATGGGAAACCCGCAGCAGCGGGTCTTGCCCTCGAAGTCCACCACCGTCGCGCCAATGGTCTCGATGATCTGCTCCAGAGCGGTCTGGCGCTCCGGGTGGTCTTCGAATTCCAGGGCGTCGGTTGGCCGGACGATGTAGCAGCCGTAGAAAGGCGCCATCCGCAAACCGGCCAGAGGGCGGGTGATCAGGCTCAGCAGTTTGTCCAGTCCGATGTCTTCGATCAACACCCATAGCAGGTGCTTCGGATTGGCCTTGCCTTTGTACTCGAGACCTTCTTCGGCCAGGAAACCGTTGACCTTGGCCAGGTACTCGGGGTTCTTCAGCCGGTGGTTGGCCTGGCTCATGACCCCCTGGCAGGTGCTGCAGATGGTCAAGATGGGCAGGTCCAAGGCCTCGGCCATGGCGAAGGTTCGGGCGTTAAGGGTATCGCCCAGCAGTTCGTTCTTCTCTTGTAAGACACCGGCGCCGGTACAGGACGCGGCGGGCATCTCTTGAAGCTCGATTTCAAGCTTCTCGCAGATGAGTTTGGTCGCCGGATAAAGCTCCGGGCAACCGCCTCGGGACACACAACCTGGGAAAAAGGCGTACTTCAACGCAGGACTCCAATGTTTTCCGAATAGGACTGCCTGGCGGCTATCGCCGCCGTTTCTGTGGTTACTACCGGCGCTTTTTCGGTGGCTCCACCTTGTCGAATATCTTCTTGACGTTCTCTGCTTTCTCGATCTTCTTATGGATGATCGGCGGCATCTTGCCGTGGGTCAGGGCTTGGATGGCGATGGGCGCGTAGCCGATCAGGGCCGACACGTTGGTCATGCCCACCGATTTGGGCACCAACCGGAGTTCGTCCAGCCAGCCGCTGTGCTCAAGGGAATCGCTGAACGCCTCGGTGTGGCGGGCGCCGTTGGTGTTGTGGAAACCGGCCTCCATCGCCTGGTCGCGCAAGGCCATGATGCGGTCCATGGGGGCCACGCCTTTGGGGCAGGCTGTGACGCACTCCATGCAGCGGGTGCAGTCCCACATGCCAGAGGGCTTGGTCAATTCTTCTAGGCGGCTTCTCGACACGCCGTTCTCGTCGCCGTCCCGTGGGTCGGCGGTGAAACGGTAGGCCTTGGCCAGAGCGGCGGGTCCCAAGAAGGTGGGGTCCACCTCCATGACCGTGCAAGCGGAAACACAGGAGCCGCACATGATGCAAGAGGTAACGCTGGACAGATGCAGCATGGCCTCGTTGGAAGCGATGTACTCGGCCTCCGGCTCTTCACCTTCGGGCTTCAGATAGGGCTCGATCTCCATGACCTTGTCCCAGAAGCCGTCGAAGTTGACCACCAGGTCCTTGATCACCGGCATGTTGCCCGCGGGCTCGACGGTGATGACGCCGTCTTTGATGGCGGTGGCGGCCTGGGTCTTACAGGCCAGTCCCGCCTGCCCGTTTATGCGCATGGCGCAGGAGCCGCAGATGGCGCTGCGGCAGGAACAACGCAGGCTGAACGCGCCGTCGTTGTCTTCGCGTATCTTGATCAGTGCGTCCAGCACCGTTCCTTTATCGTCGATCTCGACCGTGAAGTCCTGCCAGAACGGCTGTGGGTCGGCTACTTCGGGGTCGAACCGTTTTACCTTTATCGTGATGTCCATCGGCTAGTACTTCCTCTCTTCGGGAGTCCACTGAGTGATGCTGACGGGGGCGTATGTCAGTTCCGGGCCCACCTCTCCCTTCTTGATCACCAGGTGCTTCATCCAGTTCTCGTCGTCCCGGTCGGGATAGTCGGTGCGGGCCTGGGCCCCCCGGCTGTCCTTGCGGTCCAGGGCACTCATGGCGATGGGAGTGGCGCAGTTGAGCATGAAGCCCAGTTCCAGGGCGAAAACGAGGTCGGTGTTGAACACCTTTCCTTTGTTGTCCACCGGCACAGTCTCGTAGCGCTTCTCCAGATCGACCAGGTCGACCAGGGTCTCTTTCATGCCCTCTTCGTTGCGGTAGACGGCCAGGTTCTGGTTCATGGAATCGCCCATGCCCAAGCGGACGGCGGCGATCCGGTCCCCGTTCTGAGGCCGGTCCAGCAGGTCTTGGATGCGTTTCTCTTCGTTGCGCACGGCTTGGTCGACGTTGAACTCTACGTAGTCGGCATTCCGGGAAGCCTCGGCGGCGTGGTTGCCGGAGCGCTCACCGAACACGATGGTGTCCAGCAGGGAGTTGGCCCCCAAACGGTTGCCGCCGTGGACGCTGACGCAGGCGCATTCGCCGGCCGCGTACACGCCGGGCAGATTGGTCTGGCCGTCGATGTTGGTGCGGATGCCGCCCATGGCGTAGTGCATGCCGGGGCGGATCGGAATCAGGTCCGTGATCATGTCCACGCCGACTAGGTCGATGCCTATCTCACGGATCTGGCTGAGCTTCTCCATGATCAGGCTCTCGCCCAGGTGGCGGCAGTCCAGGTAGACGCAGCCGTCCACGCCGTTTCCGGCGTTGATCTCAGTCTGTTCGGCCCGGGAGACCACATCGCGGGAGGCCAGCTCCATCATGTTGGGAGCGTATTTCTCCATGAAGCGGTTCCCGTCTTTGTCCAGCAGATAGGCGCCCTCGCCCCTGGCCGCCTCGGAGATCAGCACTCCGCTGCCGGCTAGGGTGGTGGGGTGGTACTGGACCATCTCCATGTCCATCAGCTCAGCCCCGGCATTGTAGGCCAATGCCGTGCCGTCGCCAGTGCAGATCAGGGCGTTGGTGCTGGGCTCGAACACCCGGCCGAAACCGCCGGTGCAGAAGATGACTGTCTTGGCGCGGATGGCGTAGAGCTGGCCGGTTCGGACCTCCAGGGCCATGACTCCGCAGACCTGGCCGTCTTCGATTATCAGTGAGCTGACGAACCATTCTTCATAGCGGCGCACGCCCGACTTGATAAGCTGCTCGAACATGACGTGGAGCAGGGCTTGGCCGGTGAAGTCACCTACGAAGAAGGTACGGGCGCGGCGTTGGCCGCCAAAGGCGCGGGTGCCCAGGCGTCCTTCGTCGTCACGGTTGAAGGTGACGCCGAAGTGCTCCATGTCGATGAGCGCCTGACCCGCCGCTTTACACATGACCTCGATGGCGTCCTGGTCGCCCAGATAATCGCTGCCCTTGACGGTGTCGTAGGCGTGGTCTTCCCACTCGTCACCGCGGTCGGTGAGGGCGGCGTTGATGCCTCCCTGGGCCGCGTTGGAGTGGCTGCGCACAGGGTGCACCTTGCTGATGATTGCAGTGTTGGCGCCGCCGGCCCGGGCTGCGATAGCTGCCCGCATCCCCGCCAGACCCGCGCCGATTACCAGGACATCATGCTCAAGCATGCGTGTCTATATCCTCCAAATTTGCCTTGAGTGGCTGGTTGGCCTCCGATCGTTCTTGAGGGCCAGAGACCGCCCCATATGTTATCAAAAAAGGTGCCCTCAATCTAGCTTCAGGCAGACACGCCAGGCGACTTTTTATCGCTTGGGCAAAAGAGGCTGCGCCAGAAGCATCGCGGCAACGGACTTCATGTCTTTGATCTCGCCGGTTTTGAACATGGCCACAGCTTCGTCGAATGGCACACGGACCACCTGGATATTCTCATCTTCGTCCGGATCTAGCCGGGAGGGCGTCAGTTCGGTGGCCAGGTAGGCGTGCATGAACTCGGTGGCCCAACCGGGGGCGACCCAGAAGCTGGAAAGGTGCACCAGTTTGCCAGCGGTGTAGCCGATCTCTTCTTGGAGCTCCCGCAGCACTGCCTCTTCTGACACCTCGCCCTCTTCCACGCCGCCGGCGGGCACTTCCAGAAGGGCTTCTTCGGCGGGCTTTCGGTATTGGCGCACCAAGACCACATTGCCGTCGTCATCAATTGGGACGATGCACACCGCGTGGGAGTGCTCTACCACCTCGCGCCTGGCGCTGTTGCCGTTGGGCAGGCGCACAGTGTCCACGCGCACATTTATGATGCTGCCTTCGTAGATTCGCTTGGTTTCTATCGTGTCTTCAGAAAGGGAATCGTCCGGGTCCTGGGAGGTGTTTTCTGGCATGTTTATTGGCCACGGATGCTGAAGCCCAAACGGCGGGTCAGCGTTCCGAAGAAATAGCTGGAGGGATGTGCCCGCAGGAACCGGGCCTTGTGGGGGCTCTGTTTCAACTCGACCCGGTCGCCCAGTTCCACAGGATGGTCGATGATTCCGTCCACGCTCAAGATGGCCGGTTGGAAGCCCTCTAAAGTCAATCCCACCTCGCTGGACGACTTCAACACTAACGCCGCGCTTAGGCCCATGTGAGCCGCCACGGTCTTGAGGACCATCGAGTCGGACTCGGGGTCCAAGATGGGCCCGCCAACCGCCAGGTTGTAGCCGGTGCTGCCCGTTGCCGTGGACAAGATCACGCCGTCGGCCCGGAAGGTGGTGATCGGTGCGCCGTCGATGGTCCCCGCCACAGTCACAACCCGTGACACCGCTCCTCTGGTCAGGACCACGTCGTTCAATGCGTGATACGGGCCGTTGGTCCCGCCCGAATGCGCCTTGATCACCGTGGCCTGCAGCATGTTTCGTTCGTCCATCCTGGAATCGCCGTTGAAGTAGAACGGCAGCCGTTCCATGGCCTCGTCCACCTGTAGTTCAGTCATGAAGCCAAGCCGGCCCATGTTGATGCCAACGATGGGTATGGCGGCCGGACCCGTGAAGTTCACCGCCCGGAGGATGGTCCCGTCACCGCCCACTGTGATCACAAGGTCGGTGCTCTCGGCCCTGGGCAAAAGGGTTTCCAGGTTCTCCGCCGGAGAGATCCAACTGTCCTCCGACAGGTTCAGGTCGTGCAGGATGGCCGTGCTCAGGTCCAAGGCCTCGGGCACCCTGGCGTTGTAGATGATACCGATGTTTTTCATCGCGTTTTTCTTCTAAGTTTACCGGTCAATTCCGTTTCTATGGTCAGGCTCTTATTTACCGATTCTTAATTATGAACCTTTTTTAATTAGCTTGTTGTTCGGCCTGCCTAAGGGTATCCCAGCGCTAGACTGCCAGGGCCTTCACCGCCTCCTGGGCAGCCTCCATGACGAAACCCGGCGCGATGCCCATGAACACCATGGCCGCGGCCGCGATTCCCAGGGCCAGCCACGGGGCGGGCGACCCGCCGATCTTCTCTTCAGAGCTTGCCGGCTGGGTGAACATCACCCGAATGATGCGGACGTAGTAGTAGGCCGAGACGGCGCTATTTATCACACCCAAGACGGCCAGCCAAATCAGGCCGCTGTCCACCGCCGCCGTGAAGATGTACAACTTGGCGATAAATATGCCGGTTGGCGGCACTCCGATCAATGCCAGCAAGGAAAGGGCTAGGACGATGGCCAACACGGGGTTTCTGGTGGATAGCCCTGCGTAGTCGCTGATCTGGTCGCTGCTGATCTTAGAGCTGATGATGGTTATAGCGAAGAACGCCGTCAGGTTGGCCGCGGCGTAGGCGGCCAGGTAGAACAGCACTGAATCGGGGCCGATGGCCGCGAACTCGGGGGCTTTGAAGATGCCCTCGCCCGACTTCACGCCCGCCGCCACTCCCACCAGGATGTAGCCGGCGTGGGAGATGGCGCTATAGCCGAACAGACGCCTGATATTGGTCTGGCTGATGGCCACCAGGTTTCCGATGACCATCGACGCCGCGGCCAAACCGGCGATCAGGATTCCCCAGTCAAGCGCAACGTCAAAGAACCCGGTGAAGAGGACTCGCAACACCACGGCAAAAGCGGCGGCCTTGCTGGCCACAGACAGGAACGCGACAACCGGGGTCGGTCCGCCCTCGTAGACGTCGGGCACCCACATCTGAAAGGGGGCCGCCGAGAGCTTGAAGCCGAACCCGGCGATCATGAGAATTATCCCCACGAACAACGCGTAATTGCCGAAGGGCGTGTCTCCCGTCGCCTGGCTGATGGCGCTGGATATCTCGGCCAGTTGGGTGCTCCCGGTAAACCCGAAGATCAGGGCCATCCCATAGAGCATCAAGGCCGAACTGATGGCGCCGATGATCAGGAACTTCATGCCCGCTTCACTCGAGTTGCGGTTCAACAGGAAGGCAGTCAGGGCCGCCAACGGCAGGGTGGTCAGTTCCAAGGACACGTAGATGGTGATCAACTCGGTGGCGGCCGCCAGGAGCATCATGCCCGTGGCCGCGAACAAGATCAGCGCGAAATACTCGCCCTGGAACCGCTGCATGTTGCGCACGTAGTCAGTTGAAGCCAACACAACCAAAGCAACCGAGCCGATGATCAGAAAGTTAAAGAACAGCGCGAACCGGTCTAGCGATATGGCGCTTAAGAGGATGCTGGGGTCCTCGGTGGAGAACGCCTCGGCGCCCCGGAGCAGGTTGGTCCCGCCGCCCAGGTCGTAGAACTGGATCATCGTCATGACAAAGGGTCCGGCCAACGCCGCAAAGGTGAAGTACGGCAGCAATCCTTTGGAACGCTGGGGCAGAAACAAGTCCAGCAAGATGACGAAGACCGCGGCTCCGGCCATCGCTAGGTAGGGCGATATGACGTAAAAATCGTGAACTGACATTACGGGTTGATCACCCCATTAAGGGCATCCACCATGGGGTTAAGCCCGGACTCGAATACGTCGGTCAGCAAGGCGGGCCAGACGCCCACTCCGATGATGGTGACCAGCATCAAAGCCAAGGGCGCGGCCTCCACCAAAGAAGCGTCGGTCAGGTTGTCGAAGGTCTCACGCCTGACTCCAAAGAAGGTGCGTTCCATCATCCAAAGGATGTAGCCCGCGGCCAACACGATTCCCAGCACCGCCAGGACCGTTGGCCAGGCGTAGGCCTGGAAGGCGCCCAGGAACACCAAAAGCTCGGAGACGAAACCGCTCAGCCCCGGCAGTCCCAGCGACGCCAGCCCGGCGATCAGCATGGCTACAGCCACCACCGGCATACGTCCGGCCAGGCCGCCCAGGTCGGGTATGTAGCGGGTATGGGTCTTGTCATAGACCAGCCCCACCGTCAGGAACAGTAGGCCGGTCACCGTGCCGTGGGTGAATAGCTGCATCGCCGCGCCGTTCAGTCCGGTGACAGACAACGTCCCCTGAGAAATACCAACGGAGCCGATGCCCACCAGCACCAAGCCCATGTGGCTGATGCTGGAATATGCGATGAGCCGTTTCAAGTCGGTCTGCCGCATGGTGACCACCGCGCCGTAGAGCACGCTGACCACGCCCAGGACAACCAAGGCCCAGGCGAACCGGTCGGTCTGCGACGGGAACATGCCCACGTTGATGCGGAGCAGGCCGTATCCGCCCATCTTCAACAGCACCCCCGCTAGCATGACACTGGCCGCGGTAGGGGCGTCGGTATGGGCGTCGGGCAGCCAGGTATGCAGCGGCCAGGTGGGCAGCTTGATGGCGAACCCAACGAAGAAGAGCCAGAACAGTCCGGACAGCGGTATCAGCAGTCCGGCGGAGGTCAACATCGTGGCCTCGGTGGAAAGCTCCACCATATTGAAGGTGCCGATATCCGCAGTCAGGAACACCGCAACTATGCCCACCAGCATGAAGGCGCTGCCCAGGATGGTGAATATCAGGAATTTCATGGCCGAGTACTCTTTCCGGCCGCTACCCCAAACGGATATGAGCATGAACATCGGGATGATCTCCAGCTCCCAGAACAGGAAGAAGAGCAGCAGGTCCATGGAGGTGAAGACCCCCATCACCGCTGTCTGGAGCACCAACAGCCAGATGAAATACTCCTTGACTCGGAAGCCGATGTGCCAGGACGCCAGCACGGCGCACATGCCCAGCAGCCCGGTCAACGCCACCAAGGGCGCGCTGAGGCCATCAACCGTTAAGAGGTAATTGGCGTTCAGGCCCACGTCGGGGATCCAGGTCATCTGGTCCACGAACTGGAACCGGTCGGCGCCGTCGCCCCGGTCGAAGAACCCAAAGACCAACAGGGAAAGGACCAGGTCGGCCAGGGCGATCAGCACGGCGAAATTCAGCACGTTCTTGTCGCCTTTGACCACCAACAGCAAGACCAGCGCTCCCACCGCGGGCAGGAACACCGTCGCCGTTAAAAGTCCGTTGAATCCTTCTACCATTTGGTCCCTATGCCAACATCAAAGCTAAGATTATTGCCAGGACGCCGAAGGCTATCCCGGTTGCGTAGGCCTGCACCTGGCCGGTCTGGAACTTACCGATGGCCGTGCCGATGTTCCGGAAGAACCATCCGATGAGGTCCACGGCGCCGTCCACCAGGTTGCGGTCGATCCAGTCCGTGATCCCGGCGACGATCTTATAGAACCCCTTCCGCACGATCAGGTTCTCATACAGGCTATCCAGGTAATATCTCTCAGACAGCAGAGTATGCACCGGCTTCACCCGTTCCAGTGGGTCAACCTTCTGGTCGCGCCGCCGCAGGTAAACCAACGCAGCCAGCCCGATACCAGATAGCGCCGCCACGGTCGATGTTGTGGCCATCCAGCGGCTGAAATCAAGGGTCTCAGCGTGGCCAACGGCTCCCAGGGCCGCGGCCAGGCCGTCGCCCAAGAACCCGGTGATCCAGTGCCTGGGGATACCGATCTCTTCCGTCCACTGGGGATTGGCCAGATAGCCCACGAGCACTGCGGCCACTCCCAAGACCAGCATGGGCAGCAGCATCACCCAGGGCGACTCTGCAAGACGCACTCCGCCGTGGCCCGAAGCCCCCGCGGGACTCAATGCGCCGGCTGGAGCGGCCTGGGCTTGTTCTTCCAGTTCCTTGTCGATGCCGCCCCGGAACTCGCCGTGGAAGGTCAGGATGATCATCCGGATGGTGTAGAAAGCGGTTACGATCACGCCGGCCAATAGCGCCGAGAAGGTCACCCGGCTGACCCAGGTATCAACCAACCCGGTGCCGTTCCAGGCGCCAAGCAGTATCTCGTCCTTGCTCCAGAACCCGGCCAGGGGAATGATCCCCACCAAGGCCAGCCCTGCGATCACCACCAAGATATAGGTGAAGGGCATGACTTTCCGCAGTCCGCCCATGTAGCGCATGTCGAAGGTGCCGGTGGCGTGGTTAACACTGCCGGCCCCCAGGAAGAGCAGGGCCTTAAAGGCCGCATGGGTCACCAGGTGGAAGATGGCCGGGCCGTAGAGTCCCAGCCCCAGCGCCGCCATCATGTAGCCCAGTTGACTGATCGTTGAATAGGCCATGACCCGTTTGATGTCGTTCATCACCAGGCCCATGGACGCCGCGAACACCGCCGTGAACGCGCCCACCAGTGCCACGACGGTCATCGCGTCGGCGGAGTGCTCGAAGACCGGGAAGAACCGGGCCACCAGGAAGACGCCCGCCGCCACCATGGTCGCCGCGTGGATCAGGGCGCTGACCGGAGTTGGGCCCTCCATGGCGTCGGGGAGCCAGGTGTGGAGCGGGAACTGGCCCGACTTGCCCGCGGCCCCGGCGAAGATTCCGAGGGCCACCCAGGTCAATACCCCACCGGTCAATAAAGCGCCGGCGGCGATGGCCTCGGGCTGGGCCGCCGCCCAGATGTCTGGGATGTGAAACGCGTTCAGCCCGGCGGCGGCAAATGCGTCGGCCTGGGTGAACAGGTACAAGATGGCGATCAGGAATCCAACGTCGCCGATGCGGGTGATGATGAACGCTTTCTTGGCGGCGGCGGCGGCGGCGGGACGCTCATGCCAGAACCCTATCAGCAGATAAGACGACACGCCCACCAACTCCCAGAACACGTAGAGCTGGATTATGTTGGACGCCAACACCAACCCCAGCATGGCGGCAGTGAACAGCGACATATAGGCGTAGTACCGGGAGAAACTCGCGTCCCCCTTCATGTAGCCCAGGGAATATATCTGCACCAGCAGACTGACCCCGGTGACCACGATCAGCATCACGGCGGTCAATGGGTCGATCAAGAGGCCGAAGTCGATAGACGCCCCGCCCACTTCCAGCCATTCGATGGGCTCGAATTCCAGGTCGTGGCCCAGGATCACCGAGCGCAGCGTCCAGATGGAGAAGCCTAAAGCCGTGCCCAGGGCGGCGATGGTCGCCAACCCACTGATCAGGGAATATCGGTTGAAGAAAGGCCGCACCACCAATGCAGCGAAGGCAAAGGATCCGAAAGGCAACAGGAAGATGGCCCAGATGACTGCTTCGTTAACCATCTATAGCTTCCGCGGAATCTCTTCGGCGACGTGTTCCCTTTCGTTTGAGACGTGACTTAAGTTAACCATCTAGAGCTTCCGCAGAATCTCTTCGGCGACATGTTCTCGGCCCTTGGGCACGTAGATCTTGAACGGGACCCGCTCGGCCCAGTCCAAGATGTCGCCTTCCGGCAGTATGCGGGTGGGCAAGCCCTCTCCTTCGAGGACTTCCTTCCACATCTCGGCCAGCATCAGATTCGGCGCTTGTTTGAATTCAACCCACATATATTTTCAACCCGACGGAGGTCAGTGCCTCAACTGGGTGGCCTCGGTCAGGTCCACCGATTCGTTGGTCCGGTACATGGCGAAGACTATTCCCAAGCCCAGGGCGATCTCAGCGGCGGCCACGGTGATGATGAACACCGCGAACACCTGCCCGGTGAGCACCGAGCTTATGTCGTCTTGCAGCGCCGCGGGGGCCAGGTATTTGGCCATGGCAACTAGAGTTACGTTGACGCCGTTGAACATCAGCTCAATGGACATCAGAACGGCCAAGACATTACGCCGGGCCAGGGAACCGTAGAGCCCGATGCAGAAGAGGACCGCCGAGACGATCATGAATGCTTCAAATGACATGCCTAGCTAGCCTCTCCCCGTTCCCGGATTGGGACGGACCAGCACCAGCGCGCCGATCAGCGCCGCCAAGAGCAGCACCGAAACAGCCTCGAAGGGCAGCACGTAATCGCTGATCAAGAGGTCGGCGAGACCCGCTTCTTGTACCTCGGCCTGGTCCTCGGGACTGGTGACGCCTTGTTCAGTCAGGACTTCGCCGGTCAGGGTGGTCACCGCGCTGGTCTGGACCAGATCCACGCGCGCTTGCTGGTCGGCGGGCAGGAACTCCCATTTCGTGTCTACAGCCACCGTCACCAAGGCAGCCAGTAGCAGGGCGGCAAAGACCGCCGCCGGTATCTGGAGCCGGTTGGGCAGGTTTCCCCGCTGGACGTCCCGGGTCAGCATGACGGCGAAGATTATCAAGATGGCGATGGCCCCGACATAGATCAGGACTTGGACCACGGCCAGGAACTCGGCGCTCAGCAGGATGAAGAACCCGGCCACCGCAATGAAGACCAGGATCAAGAGCAGCGCGGCGCGGAAAAGGTCGGGAACCATCACCACACCCAACGCCCCGCCGATGGCCAACACGCTCAATATCCAGAAGACGATGTCCTGGAACAGCATCTACTCGGCATCCTCGCTGGGGGCGGGTGCGGGCGCGGCCTCGCTGTCTTCAGAGAAAGAAGAGTCAACCGGGGGCTCCGGGGGCAGCAGGTCGGACGGCACGGGCCGGTCGATCCTCATGCCCGCTTTTTCCTTCTCGTGCCACTGCCAAGACTCGCGGCCCACCTCCTGCCACTGGAGCGGCCGGCCGGCCTGGGGGTCGTAGCCGGTGTCCTCCAGTTGCGGGCGGAACCAGGTGCTGGGGCGCTTTTCAGCCTGGCGCAGTTGGTCGATGTCGATGACCATGTTCTTCCTTGAGTATTGGCCCTGCTCGAACCCGCTGCCCATGTAGAGCGCGTCGTAGGGGCAGGCCTCCACGCATAGGCCGCAGAACATGCACTGGTTGATTGCGATGTCAAAGACCTCAAGCTTGTACTTGTCGCCCTCGGCTGGCGCGGTCTCGCTGGGCGTGGTCACGATCTTGATGATTCCCAGCGGGCAGTACTTGGCGCAGGAGGCGCAGCCGGTGCAGCGCTCCTCATACCAGACGAACTCCTCGCCCCGGAACCTGGGATGTTGTTTGAGCCGTTGCTCGGGGTATTGAACAGTGAAAGGCTTCTTGGTCAGGTTTTTCAGCGTGACCATCAGCCCCTTGACCATATTTATTCCGTACATATCAAACAGCCTCTCCGGTAGAGAGGGTTGCTCCAGTTAAGGGGCCCGCCGGACGGACCTTTTCCTTGATCAATGTCCCGAACACCAGCAGGCAGGTGATGGCCACCCC
>Ga0066376_10001675_pt1 | contig 21359 bp, 24 predicted proteins | sample Knorr_S15_td_Bot_FD_77009 | JGI IMG/M metagenome (GOLD analysis project Ga0066376, IMG submission 77009) | Marine microbial communities from Southern Atlantic Ocean transect - Knorr_S15_td_Bottom_ad_5009_LV_A | ecosystem: Environmental > Aquatic > Marine > Oceanic | place: Southern Atlantic...
CTGCTCGACCTTCGTGATCTCCACCTTTTCCACGGTGCCGCCCAGGCCGCCCAGCACCGCACATAGCAAGTCGTGTGTCAGGGGCCGGGCCGCTTCCGCCTCCTGCATGTGGCGGTCTATCGCGTAGGCCTCCGGCGCCCCGATCCAGATGGGGAGGAGCCGTTCGCCATCCAGCTCCTGCAGGATCACCAGCCACGTTTGGGTAGCCTGTTCGAGCGCCAATCTCTGTACTCTGACCTCTACGAGCACCGAAGTGTCCTCCGACGCGAGGAAATCGTCAGGGCGTCCGTGCCCAGTGACTTCCACCAATACTCCAAAGCGCCACTGGGGTTCTACCCCTCGGGTTGCCTCAGCCTCCCAACGCCCTCATGAGGTCGTCGACCCGGTCGGTCAGTTCCCAGGGGAAGAACTGCACCTCCGGCCCGCCGGCATCCGGCACGGCGACTTCGGGGTCCCGGCCAAAGTGGCCGTACGCAGCGGTCGCGGTGAAGATCGGGGACGTCAACCCGAGCCGGTCGATGATCGCCGCCGGCTTGAAGTCGAACACTTTGGAGATCGCGCCGGCCAAGTCGGCCTCGGACGCCTGACTTGTACCGAAAGTGTACACGCGAATCGAAACGGGCTCCGCGACCCCGATGGCATAGGCGAGTTGGATCTCGCAGCGCTTCGCCAACTTGGCCGCCACCACGTTCTTGGCTGCCCACCGGGAGGCGTAAGCGGCGGAGCGGTCGACCTTGGTCGCATCCTTGCCGGAAAACGCCCCACCGCCGTGCCGCCCGACACCGCCATAGGTGTCCACGATGATCTTGCGTCCGGTGAGGCCTGCGTCTCCCTGAGGCCCACCGATCACGAAGCGACCCGTCGGATTGATGTGCATGATGCAGTCGTCGTCGAGCAATTCCTCCGGCAGCACGGGTTTGACGACCTTGTCGATGATCTCCTGTACGAGATCCGCGTGCGCTACCTTCTCATCGTGTTGCGCGCTCACGACGACCGTGTGGATGCGAACGGGCTTGTCGCCCTCGTACTCGATGGTCACCTGCGACTTTCCGTCCGGTCGCAGCCACGGCAACTCGCCGTTCCGGCGCATGCGGGCCAGCTGACGGGTGATCGCGTGCGCAAACTGGATCGTGGCTGGCATCAGTTGAGGCGTCTCATCCGAAGCGTAGCCAAACATCATGCCCTGATCACCGGCCCCTCCGGTGTCCACGCCCCTCGCGATATCGGGCGATTGGCGGTCGAGGTTCGTCAGTACCGCGCACGTGGACGAGTCGATACCGAAGTTGGCGTTCGTGTATCCGATCCGGTTCAGCGTCCCCCGCACGACGTCCGGCACGTGCACGTAACAGTCGGTGGTGACCTCCCCCGCCACCATCGCGAGGCCGGTCGTGACGAGCGTCTCACACGCCACGCGTGACTTCGGGTCCTGAACCAGGAGATGATCCAGCACGGCGTCGGAGATCTGATCGGCGATCTTGTCCGGGTGGCCTTCGGTGACCGACTCGGACGTGAAGAGAGTACGACTCAAGGATATGTGCCTTGTTGGGGTCGGTGCTGGTTTGTATGCGGGTCAAACCCTAGGCAATCACTCGGGTAGCGACAAGCTCCAGCGGCCCTGGAAGACGGTGAGGTCCACTGAGTCTCCGATGCCCTCGACGAGGCAGCGGGTCACGTCAGCGCTCGTCGGCGCCGCGAGAGCAGCCTTGGCTGCGGCGCGAGCGTCCTCCATTCGAACTCCCCGAATGACGGTCTTGATTTCGGGGAGCGACGGCCAAGCCACCGAAAGCGCGGTAATGTCGAGGCCGAGCAGTAGAAACGCCGCCAGGGGATTGGATGCCATCTCGCCGCAAACGCTGACCTCGATACCGGCCGCGCGCCCAATCTTCGAGACCCGGTGAAGCTGCCTCACCACCGCCGGGTGGAACGGGTTGTACAGCTTCGCGAGCCGCGCGTTGGTCCGGTCGACGGCGAGCGTGTACTGGATGAGGTCGTTGGTGCCGATCGAGAAGAAGTCTGCGTGACGGGCGAGTTCGGCGGCCCCGAGAACGGCCGCCGGTGTTTCGATCATCACGCCGAGCTTGTAGCCGGCATTGAACGGGATTCCGTCCGCATCGAGCCGTGCCTCTTCTTCTCGAAGCAACGCACGAACCTGGCGGATCTCTTCGACGTCGTTCACCAGGGGCAGCATCATGCGGACGTCGCCGTACGCGGTCGCGCGCAGCAGAGCCCGAAGCTGTGTGCGAAAGAGCTCTGGTTCGTCGAGGCAGACGCGGATCGCGCGCCAACCCAGGAAGGGGTTCTCTTCCTGCGGCATGTGCAGGAACATCGGGAACTTGTCCCCCCCGAGATCGAACGTGCGAATATAGACGGCACTCTCGGGAAACGCTTGAGCAGTGGCCCTGTAAGCCTCGAACTGTTCTTCCTCGCCGGGCATCGTGTTGCGCCCAACCACCAGGAACTCGGTTCGGTACAGCCCGACACCATCGGCCCCGTGCAGTCGCGCTTGCTGGGCTTCGACCGGCAAGTCCAGGTTGGCGCGTAACTCGACCGACTGGCCGTCTTTCGTGACCGACTCGAGTTGTGCGATGCCGGCGATGTCGCCCTCCCACTCCTCGATGCGTCGTCGCCTCTTTTGGAATCGCTCGCGCTCCTTTTCATCCGGGTCGAGGATCACGCGCCCGATGCGCCCGTCCACGATGGCGTGCTGCCCATCGACCGCCTTTCGGGACACATCGCCCAGCCCCACCACCGCAGGAATCTCCAGGGATCGTGCGAGGATGGCCCAGTGGGCCGTGCGAGTCCCATGGTCGGTCGCAATGCCGAGCACCGTAGCCGCGTCGAGGTGGACCGTCAGGCTCGGTGTGAGGTTGGGAGCGACGATGATCACCGACTCGTCGAGGTCTTGCAGGTCCATGGGATCGTTGTTGCCCAGGAGCCGGTGCAGGACCCGGGTCATCATGTCCTCGAGGTCGTTCAGTCGGTCGAGCACCATCGGGTGGGAAGTGCGACTCCACTCGGCCTGAAGCTCGAGCATGCGCCATTCGAACGCCTTCTGAGCACTGAGGCGGTTTTCGTTGATGTATTGCACCGTGCCGGCCACCACCGCCGGGTCGTCGAGCATCAGGATCTGCGGATCGAAGATGCGGGCCTCGACCGACCCGAGCCGCGCTTCGGTCCTCCGCTTCGTCTCGACCAGTCGAGCCTTCGCCCATTCACGAGCGGCGTGGAAGCGTTCGACTTCTTCAGGTGCCTGCTGTTCATCGATGGTGCCATGGGGCACGACCGGGACGCCCCAGTCGAGTACGAAGACGCGCCCTGCCCCGATGCCTTCGGACGCGGGCGATCCGTCGAGGATGATCGACATCAATTCTCCTCGAATCCACGCCCGACGAGGTCCGCCAGTGCGTCCACTGCGTCTCCGGCGTCGTCACCGTGCGCGGCCACCCGCAGCGTCGAGCCATGCTCAGCGGCGAGCATGAGCACCCCCATAATACTCTTCCCGTTCACCTCCAGGCCGTCCTTTTCGACCGTGATTCGGGAGACGAAACTGCCTGCGACCTTGACGAATTCGGCCGCCGGGCGCGCGTGCATGCCAGCGCGGTTCACGATCTCGACCGCCCGCTCGGCTCGACTCATCTCGGTCATTGTACGGCCCCCCAAGTGGCGATCAGCGCAATCGCGGCCACCGTGGCCACTGCGGCAGGTCTCCAGACGCGATGCCCCACGACGAGCCCGACCGCGAACGAGGCGGCCGCTACCGCGAGCCAGATGACTCCTGCGCCGGACGGGCCCGGGTGCCCAGAAAGCACGAGGCCGCAAAGCAAGCCGACGAGCAGCACCGCGATCGACTGAAGACGCTCAGCGAACTGGGCGAGTCGCGCATCGCCGAGGGTCTGCGCTACGCCATGTCCGTCACGGAGGCCAGCGCGGAACCCCCAGATTCGGAGACTGAGGTGGCCCGCGTTGTAGATAACCAGAAAGGAGGCTACGACCACCCAGACGGGCAGCCCGAGCCACCAGAGAACCAGCGATGCCATGGACACAGTGGGTAGCCACGCCGCCCAAACCAAGGAGTCCCCGAGGCCGCCGAGCGGCCCCCGCACGGCCGTCTTGAAGCGGCGTACGATCTGTGGATCGGTTCCCTCGGCCTCGAGCCGCAGCGCCGCGCCCAGGGCTACGTTCGCCAGATAGGGGTGGGCATTGAAGTGATCGAGGTGACGGCGCACGGAGGCATCCAGGGCCTGAGGATCGGCACCGAATATGCGCCGCAGTGCCGGTAGCATCGCGAAGGCGAAGCCGGTACCCAGCATGGTACGGTAATTCCACGACCCCTGGATCAGGAATGAGCGAAGGAAGGTCGAGGTGATCGCTAGGCGGGAGAGATCGCTCATAAGAAGCGCGCCCCCACGATTCCGAGGGTTAGACCCGCGGCGAAGAGGGTGCGCCGCTTTCGCAGGCCACCGAGGTCGTGAAGCAGGATTCCGAGCGAGACCGCGGCTCCCACGAGCACCAACGCGAACGAGTCGGCTCGAGCAAGCGGCCACGCACTCGCGACCCTTCCGATCACGACGCGCCCGACGGCGATCCCCAGACCCGAAATCAGAGCGCCACGAAGGAAGTCGAGCCCCATGGCACCCAGGTGGGCCGTAGCGACGCGAGCGGCGCCAACCTGCGCGTCGGTGGGTTCGGGCACGATGAAGCCGTTGGCTTTGCGCAAGGCCGTGGTGGAAAACCCGCCGAGCTGACCCCAGAGCAGCCCGATCGCGACAGCGATGGGGAGGGCGCCTGGGCCAGTGGATGCCGAAGCGGTCGCCACGGCTACCACCGTAGCCGTGGTGCCCTCAGGGAAACGGGCTCCCCCACTGGGGAAGGAGACGAGCAGATACAACTCGAGCAGCGTTCCTATCGTGAGCCCGAGCACCGGGTCGCCGACTACCCAGCCGGTGATTGCGCCCGCGACGAGGGGTCGGGAGAGCATGAACTGCCCGACCGAGGTCGCATCGAGTGCCAACGTCCCTCCCAAGAGGGCGATCAAAACCAGTTCCATCAGCCCCCTAGGAGTGTATCGAGTGAAACGCGGTGTGCGTCCGGTAGATCGCGGGCGGTCACCTGCACACCCTCGGCGGCCAGACCCTCGACGTGTTCCAGATCCTCGGCGGGCAGATGGAGGTACGGGAGCCCCTCGCGTCGGCCTGGACCGTGGTGGATGCCACCCAAGTTCACGCCTTCCCCTGCCAGCCTCCCACCGTCACAGAGACGCCGCATCGTTGCTACGTCCCGAGTGAGTAGGATGGTCCGTTGAGGAGCCTCGCGCCACTCGGAGAGCCGGTGGCATGCGTCCTCCGTGTTCGTGAACACTACGTCAGCGGTGCCAGCGCCAAGGCGATACAGGTCCTGCTCCCAGTCGCTGCCAGCGAGGTCGTCATCGACCACGGCGTAGCGGTCGGGGCGCAGCTGGTGCCCCCACCCGATGACCACCTGTCCGTGGATCAAGCGCTCGTCGACCCGGAAGAGGACGATGGACATGCGCCGACCCTCACTCGCTCTCGGGCAGTGCGACGATTGCGGCGCGGCCCTGTTCCAACAAGCGTGGCACTAGGTCGGCCAGCGGCATACCACGGTTAAACACGAAGTCGAGCAGCATGGGCAGATTCACTCCGGACACCACCACCCTGCCCTCGCAGTCACGGCAGTTGGCCAGAGCGGCCATGCCGCAGCTACCGGACATGAGGTCGACGAAGATGATGGACTTCGGCGTCCCCAGCATTGCCTCCAGATCTCTCTTGATCTCCGAGGGGTTCTTCCCGTCGTTCGAGAGCGGTTCGAGGCAATCCCCGACGTCGCCGACGATCCGCTTCACAGCGTCGACGAGTCCGCGGGCCATGGCGCCGTGTCCTACGACGATCCCGGTGGCCTCCTCCCCCTCACTCATAGTCCTGCTCCATGTACTGCTTGAGCTTCTCGTCGAAGGACCGAGCCGAGTTCACCCCCGCGAATCTCAGCAGATGGTTCATCGCCACGACCTCGGAGATCACGGTGATGTTCTTTCCGGGGTTGAGCGGCACGGTCACCTTCGGAACCGGAACCCCGAGAATGTCCTCGTACTCGTCTTCGAGCCCGGTACGCGAGTACTCCCGTTGCTCGTCCCAGGTGTCGAGCGAGACGATCACCTCGATCCTCTTCTGTTGACGGATCGCGCGAACACCGAAAAGCGCAGGCACATCGATGATGCCCACGCCCCGAATCTCCATGTGGTGCTTCTGGAGTTCGTGCCCGCGTCCGATCAGCACGTCGTTCCCCTGTTTGGAGGCGAGCACCAGGTCGTCCGCCACGAGGCGGTGTCCGCGTTCCACCAGATCCAACACGCACTCGCTCTTTCCTACACCGCTCGGGCCCACGAAGAGCAGCCCGACCCCGTACACGTCGGCCAGCGAGCCGTGCAGCGTCGTGGTTGGCGCCATCGTGAGTTCGAGAAACGGCTTGATGCGCCGGTAGAACTCCTTCGTCGACGCCGCGCAACGCAGGACCGGGACTCCAGCGTTGGAGGCCTCCTCGAGGAAGAACGGCTCGACGTTCAGCCCCTTGGTGACGAATACGGCTGGCACGTCGAATCCGAAGAGCACGGCGAGTCGGCTGCGAGCGTCGGTTTCGGGTAGCGCCGCGAGGTAGGTCATCTCCGTCTCGCCGAACACCCACATACGTCCGGGGGGCGTTCGCACCGTGTGGCCGGCCAGCGCCAGGCCTGGAGACGTGATGTCGGGATCCGACGCCCGGCGTTCGAGCGAGGTGCCCGCGGTGAGGACCTCGAGTCCCAGCGTTTCCCGCTTGGCTTCGAGGATGTCCTGTACGGGGACGCTTTTCGGAGTCAGTGGGGCCTCACAAGGCGCTGGGGCGGATCAAGAAGGCTCAGGCTTCCCGGGTGTGCTTGGAGAGCGGGGGCGCCGAGTGATCACGGTGCTGCTGCCGCTCCCGCTTCAACATGCGCACCAGCCGGTCGATCGCTTTGTCGAGCGCGGTCCGAAATTCGCGGGCCTCGGCTTGCGCCACGACCGCCTCGGCCCCGTCGATGTGGACGACCACGTCGACTTTCCTGGTGTGCTTCTCCTCAGTGTACGTCACGTCCGCTGAGCCGACCCGGGGATCGTACCGGCTTAGCTTGTCGATCTGCGCTTGCGTGTGTTCCCGCAGGTCGTCCGAAACGTCACAATGCCGGGTGGTGATTTGGACTTTCAAGACAACCTCCCGAAAAAGATCGGTATGAGACCGCTCCTATCAGAAAAGCTAGCCGAGCGCCGATCCGGCCACCACCCGATGGAGGAAGGCCTCAACCCGGTCCGCGCATTCGTCCCACGAGAAGCCCTCAGCGAAGCTCCGAGCCTGGCGGCCCATCGATTCGCGGCGACGCTCATCGTTCAAGAGCGACGCGATCGAGTCCGCGAGCGCGCGCACGTCCCCGTGCGGTACCAGCAGGCCGGTCTCACCATCTACGACGCTTTCACGCAGGCCTGGGGCGTCACTCGCGATGCTGGGTGTACCACAGGCGCTCGCCTCCATGATCGAGATGCCCCACCCTTCGTTGGGCGACGTGAGAGCGTGCAGCCAGCTCGTTCGAAACAGCTCGAGCTTCCGCACCTCGTCTACGAAGCCCAGGAAGTGGACCCGATCCGAGATCCCGAGATTGAGCGCGATCCGATCGAGGCGTGGGCGGTCGTCTCCGCTGCCCGCGACGCGGAGCGTGACGCTCAGTCCCTCCGACTCAAGAAGCGCGACTGCCCGCATGAGCAGGTCCACCCTTTTGTACTTCTTCACGCGCCCCAGGAAGAGTAGAGACGGCTCGGACGTGCGCATGCTGGCCGGCCCCGGCGTGTACAGCGAGAGGTCGATCCCGTTGGGAATCACTTCGATGCGCTCGGCATCGAGGCCACGGCGCCCGAGGTCCTCTCGAGTGCTCGCAGAAACGGCGATCGTCGGAGCGTTGCGAAAGACGAAGGGAATGGGTCGTTCGAGCAGCCACGTCGCGGCGGCGAGCGGGAACCAGGCCTCCTTGAAGGCCGTCATCCCGAAGAGGTGGTGCACCAGGGCGACCACCGGCGCGCGCGTCCAGTACCGCGTGAACAGAGGGACCTTGTTCAGGTCTTCGACGACGACGTCGAAATGCCGCTTCCGGAGCCGCCGCGCGAAGTATCGAGGCGCCGCCAGCGAGAACGTGTAACGAGCGCCGGCTCGGTGGACGTCGATGCCATCGAGCTCCGCGTGGGCTTCGCAGCCTTTCCACCCCGACGCCAGCAATGTGACCTCGTGACCGCGTTGAGCGAGCCGCCCGAATGTTTCGTGCAGGTGCGCCTCAGCCCCGCCCGCTTGAGGGTTCTCCCGGTCGAGCCAATTGACGACCAGGATGCGCAAGCGCTTGTCGTCGGTCACGCCGTATGACCTTCTTGCCTCTTGAAGAGGGCGTCGAGCACACCGTTGACGAACCGCGGCGAGTCCTCACCGCCGTATGCCTCCGCGAGCCGGATCGCTTCCTGGATCGACACTTTCGGGGGCACTTCGCTCATGTACATGATCTCGACCGCCGCGATGCGCAGCGCCGCCCGATCCGTCTTCGAGACTCGCTCGAGCCGCCAGTTGTCCAGCGCGTCCGCCAGGGCTGCGTCTACGTCCGCCAGGTGCTCGTCGAGCAGGGCGAGCACAGACCGGATGTAGGGGAGCCTACGCGGCCCAATGCGGCGAGTCGCTGTCGTATCCATGAGCGCATCGCGCAGGCTTCCTTCGAAACTCGCGCTTTCCCAGCGGTAGTGGATCTGCAGCAGCCACGCTCGCGCTCGAGTGCGGTCGATACGCTCGGCGAGTCCCAGCCGTTCGCTTTCGGTCACCCGCCCTCCAACCCGTCCTCCAGGGCTCCGTACACCGAGACCATCTCCAGCGCGGCCAGCGCGGCTTCGTACCCCTTGTTGTCCTTGCCATCGCCGGCGCGCGCCATCGCCTGGGCATGGTCGTCGGTGGTCAAGACGCCGAAGAGCACGGGCATCGACGCCGAGCGGGCCACGGCACCCAAGCCAGCCGATGCCTCCGCGCATACGAAGTCGAAGTGGGCCGTTTCACCGCGAATCACGCAGCCCAGTGCGACGATCGCGTCGTGCCGGCCGAGCCGCACGATGAGTGCAGCCGTTGGCGGAAGGTCCCAGGCTCCTGGCACGTGCACGACTTCCACGTCGTCGCGGGCCCCGCCGTGTTCGTCGAGGCATGCGAGCGCACCCGCGACCAAGCGTTCGGTGATGTCCACATTGAATCGACTCGCGAGGATGGCGACGCGGAGCCCTTTGGCGCTGTGGGAACCTCGAGTGTGGTCGACGAAGGATCCGTCGGTGCTCACAGCAGGTGTCCGAGCTTCGCGCGTTTGGTCTCGAGGTACCTCGCGTTGTGCTCGCTCGGCTCCACTCGAAGTGGTTCGACGCCGGTAATTTCGATGTCGTAGCCGTCGAGGCCGACGATCTTTCGGGGGTTGTTCGTCAGGAGTCGGATCGAGTGCAGCTCGAGGTCGAGCAGGATCTGGGCGCCGACCCCGTAGTCACGCAGATCCGGCTTGAAGCCCAGCTCCTGGTTCGCCTCGACCGTATCCAATCCTTCGTCCTGCAGTCGATAGGCCTTGAGTTTGTTGATGAGCCCGATGCCGCGGCCTTCCTGGCGCAAATAGATGATCGCGCCCTGCCCCTCCTCTTCGATCTGCCTCATCGCGGCTGCCAACTGTTCACCGCAGTCGCAGCGGGCCGAACCGAAGACGTCCCCGGTCATGCACTCGGAGTGCATGCGCACCAGCACGTTCCCTTTGCCGCTGATGTCTCCCTTCACGAGGGCCAGGTGTTCCCGGTGATCGAGTACGCTCTCATAGGCGACGACCCGGAAGTCGCCGAAACGAGTCGGCAGCGCGGCTTCGGCCACTCGTTCCACAATGCGAGTTCTCCTCAGCCGATACGCGACGAGGTCGGCGACGGTGATGAATTCGAGGCCGTACTTCTTCGAGAAGGTCTCGAGTTCGGGGCGCCGCGCCATCTTGCCGTCCTCGTCGAGGATCTCGCAGATGACGCCCACCGGCGCCAGCCCGGCGAGCATAGCGAGATCGACCGAGGCTTCCGTCTGGCCGACGCGCCTGAGCACGCCCCCGGGCTTCGCGCGCAGCGGAAACATGTGTCCGGGCCGGCGGAGATCGCGGGGCACGGTATCGGGGTCCGTCATGATCTGGATGGTCTTGGCGCGGTCGTGTGCGCTGATTCCGGTGGTGACGCCGAAGCGCTCGTGCGCGTCCACGGAAACAGTGAAGGCCGTTCCCTGCGGGTCGGTGTTCTTGTCCGACATCGGCGCGAGTTCGAGCTCGTCTGCCCGGTCCGGAGTCAGCGTTACACAGATCAACCCGCGTCCGTGTTTCGCCATGAAGTTCACGTGCTCTGCCGTGACCATCTCGGCGGCCATTACCAGGTCGCCTTCGTTCTCTCGATCTTCGTCGTCCGCCACGATGACCATCCGCCCTCGGCGGATCTCTTCGATGGCTTTCTCGACGCGGCCGAGCTTCATCATGTCTTCCGTTCCGATTCCCCGCGGTTTGCGAGGATTCTCTCAACGTACTTTCCGATCAGGTCACCCTCGACGTTTACGGCTCCGCCCGTCGTGAGATCACCGAGATTCGTATGCTCGTACGTGAACGGAATCACCCCGATCCGGCAAACCCGATCCGGCAATAAGTCGCTCACGGTCAGGCTTACCCCGTTGAGCGTGATGGATCCCTGCTGCACCGTCAGATCGAACACCGCGCCTGGGACCTCGAAGTCCATGATCCAATACTCGCCGGACTTCACGCTCTGCATGAGATGGCCTATGCCATCTACATGCCCCTGAACGAGATGACCGTCAAGTCGATGTCCAAGCGCCATGGCCGGCTCGAGGTTGAGGCGCTGACCGACCTCATAGCCTCCGGCGACGGTTCGCTCGAGCGTCGTCCCGATTACGTCGACGGTGAACGTAACGCCCTCGACGGCCGTGGCGGTAAGACACCCCCCATCGACGGCGATCGAGTCACCCGGCTGGAGTTCTCCCGTGACCTCCGGGGCCTCGATCCACAGCCTGCGTGTCGACTCCAGCGTCTCGGTTCGAGTCACCCGGCCGGCGCTCGTCACAATGCCGGTGAACATCAGTCGCCCTCCTTGTCCAGAACGATGAGCGTATCGCGCCCGAAGACCTGAGGAGCACACGCGGGAGAGAAGGCGCTCCACTCCACTGCTTTCGCATCCTGTGGAAACGCCGACACGCCGCCGGTGCCGAGCGTCGTGGGCGCGATGAGCAGGTAGAGGCGTTGTATACGACCCTCTCGCAACAGGGCTTCCGCGAGCCTGGCGCCACCTTCGCAGAGGATCGACTCGATGCCGGCTTCCCAGGCGACGTCGAGGACGCGCTGCAGATCGAGGCCACCCGCGTCGTGTGGCACCGGATGCACATGCGCGCCGGCGGATTCCAGTCGCTCGATGTCGCCCTCGTCGGCGTCGTGGCGCGTGAAGATGTGGAGCGGCGCTTCGGCGATGTCATCGAAGAGCGCGCAGTCGACCGGGAGCTGGGCCCGCGCGTCCAAAACCATTCTGCGCACCGGATTCCGTCCCGCCGGGGCCATACGTACCGTCAACCGAGGGTCATCCGCGCGCACGGTGCCGGCGCCCACCAGCACGCCGTCGAAACCGGTACGCAGACGGTGCACCTCGCGCTCGGCCTCGACGCCGGTGATGCGGGTACACGCTCCGGGTTTTGCTGCGATGTACCCGTCGAGGCTCATCGCCAACTTGAGGGCGACATAGGGTGATTTGTGCCGCCTGGTGTGAAACAACTCCGGATTCTCGGCTCGTCCGACCCCTTCGCTCCAGACCGGGCCCACGACCTCGACCCCCCCTCGACGCAACGTCTCGGCACCGCCACTGGCCGTCTCGTCGGGATCAGCCACCCCGTAGATGACGCGCGACACGCCGGCCCGCAGCAACGCGTGCGCGCAGGGTGGCGTTTTCGCGTCGTGGTCGCAGGGCTCCAGGCTCACATACGCCGTTGCGCCCTCCGCCCGACTCCCGGCTTGTTCGAGCGCGACGGTCTCGGCGTGCGGGCCCCCAAACTCCCGGTGGAAGCCCTCCCCGACCATGCGGCCCTCCCGAACGAGCACGCAGCCCACGAGCGGGTTCGGGTGCACCCGACCCCAGCCGCGCCGCGCGAGTTTTCTAGCCCACTCCAGGTGGGCTAGATCCTCCTGGGACAGTCCTTCGTCGTCCGCCGTCTCGTCCATGGTGTCCATGGTAGTACAGTGCTACAACGTCAGGCGGGCCGCGAGGCTCCCGAACCACGACCCTCTCGCCGGGTCGAAATCCGCCCCGCTGTACCCGGCGGGTGAGGAGACGCCATGAGCCCAACCCAGTTCCGCGGATAGCTGCAGGACCAGAAGGCTCCATGACGCGCTCCCGAAGAAGAGGGCGCGTTGCGCTTTCAGTGGGCCCTTCACCGTTACGATGCCGCGGAGGTCATCGGCGACCGTGATCCTCGCATCCGTGGAGTAGACGTCCCATCCCGCCCCGAGCAAGAGTCCAACCGCGAAGAGGTCTTTACCGACGGTGAGGCGATATGCCGATACCGTCGGGTCGATCTCGACCTGTGTCGGATCGCCCAGCAGGACGTCCGCCATGCGCACGACCCCGAGCAGCCGCCGTGATACGGAGAGCGTGACGCCCGGCAGTGTGAACGTCTCCCGGATGACGCCGACGCGCAGCCCGACGGAGAGAGCGCTGACATTGCCGGCGAAGCCCCTACCCTCCGGGAAAAAGATCACGCTGGTCTGCGCGAGCAGGTCCAAGGACAAGAAGCCCCCGACGGTCGGCCGCAGCCGGAATCCGTCGAAAACGCCGAGGGCGACGCTTCCGTGCACGGTCGGGAGGAAGAACACGGCCTCTCGTGACGGTGTGTTTTGTCGGTCGGTGAGGTCTGGAAGGCGGGCCTCGAGTCCGCCCGCGCGAAGGGAGAGCGCGAGGCGCGGAGAGCTGCCCACGCGACGCCCGAGCGTGGTCGGGCTCCCGGCGACCTCCGACCCCAGTCCCGCCAACAGCCCGGTCTGCGCGAGCACCGCCTGGGCTGTGATGGCTCCTTCGAGGCACGGGGTCGCCGATGCGGTGGAGACCAGCAGGCAACGGGCCGCGAGTCGATCGACGTCCTGAGAGGCGACCGCACCCGGAAAAGCAACTGCCAGGGCCAGACCCAGGACAACACCTCCCGGGATGACGCGCGTCACCGGTATGCGACGCCCGTGCCAGGCTCGATGTGGCCGATCACCCTCGAGCCTATCTCGTGCGCACCAGCCGCGGTCATGACGGCGTCCACGTCGTTCTCGGAGACGACGGCGATCATGCCGATGCCCATGTTGAAGACACGGTCCATCTCGAAGCGGTCGACGTTCCCCCCATGCTGAAGGGCCTGGAACACCGCAGGTACCTGCCAACTGGCACGGTCGACCGAGGCACCGAGTCCGTCGGGCAGCACGCGAGGCAGGTTCCCGGGGATGCCGCCGCCGGTCACGTGTGCCAAGCCGTGGAGGGCGTCGGTTCCGAGTAGCGGCCCGAAGACCGGCAGGTAGCTTCGATGGATGGAGAGCAGCTCGTCTGCGACCGAACGGCCTGTCCCCGGCAGCTCATCGTCGACCGACAGGCCCAAGACGTCGAAGAGGATCCGGCGCGCGAGGGTATATCCGTTGGTGTGGAGGCCGGACGAGTCGAGACCCACCAGAACGTCGCCGCTGGCGATGCGCGAGCCGTCGAGAATCCGGTCGCGGTCCACGATCCCCACGATGAAGCCAGCGAGATCGTATTCGCCCGGGGCGTAGAAGTCGGGCATCTGGGCGGTCTCGCCGCCGAGCAGCGCGCAACCGTTCTGCTTGCAGCCCAGGGCAACGCCTCGCACGACGTCGTGCAGGACCCCTTCGTCCATCTCGCCGACACCGATGTAGTCGAGAAAGAAGATCGGGCGCGCACCCTGTACCAGGATGTCGTTGACGCAGTGATTCACCAGGCAGTGGCCGACCGTGTCATGCCGGTGCGTGTCGAAGGCGACCTTGAGTTTGGTCCCGACGCCGTCTGCGCTCGAGACCAGCACCTGAGCCGTGTCACCTTCCGGGACCTGGTACAGGCCACCGAACGCGCCCAACTCGGAGAGCGTGAATCGGTCCGCCGTCGAGGCCACGAGGTCCTTGAGGCCTTCCTTGGCTCGCTCCGCGGCGTCCAGGTCGACACCCGCGTCGCGGTAGGTCAGTTGGTCAGACACGTTGCTCGACCACCGCATGCGTTTCGAATGCGGTCATTTCGCGAAACTGCTTCATGCGTGCTTCGATCGCATCGGTTGGAAGATCGATCAATCGGTCGACGCTGAAGCGCTCGACCGCGAATGATCCCATTACCGACCCGTACACCATAGCCCGCCGCAGGTCCGCCGTGTCGAGCGATCCCGCCGCGGCGAGGTGTCCCATGAAGCCGCCCGCGAACGCGTCACCCGCTCCCGTGGGGTCGAAGACCTCCTCCAGCGGGAATCCGGGAACGAAGAAGAGCCAGTCGTCGGCGAAGAGGATGGCGCCGTGCTCTCCCTTTTTCACGATCACGATCTCCGGTCCCCGCTCGCGAATCCAGCGCGCCGCCTTCATGAGATTCGGTTCACCGGCCAGCTGTCGTGCTTCCTCGTCGTTGACCATGAGGATGCGGACACGCTCCAGCAGCGAAACGAGCGGCTCGCGGCTCCCTTCGATCCAATAGTTCATCGTATCGCACGCGACGACCTCGGGGGACTCCACCTGGTCGAGCACGTCGTGCTGTAACTGGGGGTGGATATTGCCCAAGAAGACGTAGCGTGAGTCACGAAACTGTGCGGGAATCTTCGGCTGAAAGTCCGCGAACACACCGAGCTCGGTGGCGAGCGTGTCACGGCTGTTCAAGTTGTTGTAATACCGACCGGCCCAGAAGAAGCTCTTACCCTCCCGCTCTTCGATGCCCGAGAGATCGGCCCCTCTCCTTGCCAGGAAGTCGAGTTGGTCGAGCGGATAGTCGTCGCCTACGACGCCTACGAGCTGAACTGGATTGAAGAGGGTTGCGGCCGATGCGAAAAAGACCGCTGAGCCACCCAGGACCCGCTCGGCTTTCGCGGACGGGGTCTCGACGGAGTCCAGGGCCACACTACCTACGCAGAGTATCGACATGTTGCACTCTTGGGAGGGGACTTGTTTAAGAGTCTTTGTCCATCACTCCACGATCCATTCGCGTGGGCGCGGATATGCCCAGCACGGCGAGACCGTTTCGCAGCACGATTTGCACAGAGCGAGCGAGCACGAGACGGGCCTGCCGCAGTGCGGGGTCGCCGGCCAGCACCGCGAGCTCGGGGTTCCTGCTGGGGTTGCCCGCGTGATACCAGGCGTTCGCCGCGCCGGCCGTGGCCTCCAGGTATTCGCAGAGGATGTGCGGCGAGGCGAGTCGAGCCGCCCGCTCGAGCGTGTCCACGAACTCCCCGAGGTTCTTCACCAACTCTCTCTCCAACTCGTGCCCCAGGACGCTCAAGTCGGTCGTTCTGACCTCGATCGACTCCGCATCGACCTCTGCCTTCGCGAAGATCGAGCACATGCGCGCGTGAGCATACTGGATCTTGTAGACAGGATTGGTATCGGACTGGTCGAGCGCCTCGTTGACGTCGAAGAGCATCTGCGCGTCGGCTTTCCGCATCTGGAAGAAATAGCGCGTGACGTCCACGCCGACTTCGTCGTACAATTCTCGCAACGAGAGCGCCGAGCCCGCGCGCTTCGAGAACTTCACCTCTTCGCCGTCTCGCACCACGCGCACCATCTGGTGAAGCACGTACTCCGGATATCCCTTGGGCAGGCCCAATGCCTGCGCCCCGCTGCGCACGCGGTCCACGGTTCCGTGGTGGTCGGAACCCTGCACGTTGATTACGCGATGGAAGCCTCGCTGCCACTTGTGTAGGTGGTAAGCCACGTCCGGCAAGAAGTAGGTGGGAAGGCCGTTGCCGCGCACCATGACCCGATCCTTCTGGTCCCCGAACTCCGTGGTCTTGAGCCATGTCGCGCCCTCGTGCTCGTACACGAGTCCGGTCGCCTTCAATGCCACGATCGCTTCCTCGACGCGGCCCTCACTGTACAACGACGACTCGAGGTAGTACTCGTCGAAGCGGACGCGGAAGTCGCCCAGATCGCGGTCCTGCTCGGCGCGAAGCAGCCCCACCGCCAACGCCCGGATTTCGTCCAGGTCCTCTTCGCTCGCGCCCTCCAGGCACTTCTGTCCGATGTCGTCCGCCAGGCGCTCCGCGATTTCGGTCACGTAACTCCCGTGATACCCGCCCTCGGGAATCTCGGCTTCTCGACCGAGCCGCTCCAGATACCGCGCGTACACACTGAGGGCGAGCAGCTCCATCTGGCGGCCGCCATCGTTGTAGTAGAACTCGCGATGCACGTCCCAGCCGGTCCACGCGAGCAGGGAGGCGATCGCGTCCCCGAGTGCCGCTTGTCGACCGTGGCCGATGTGCAATGGTCCTGTCGGGTTGGCGGAGACGAACTCGACCATGACCCGCGCGCCGCCTCCGGTCTCACTCCTACCCCACCCCTCGTCGCCAACGAGAATGTCGGCGAGTACGGACGCGACCACCCCGGACGAGAGCCGAAAGTTGAGAAAGCCGGGTCCTGCGACCTCGACGGCCTCGACCCCCGCCGCCTCGAGGTCGAGCCGCTCGACGATCTCTTCCGCGATCTGGCGCGGGGAGCGCTTCAGCTCCCGGGCGAGGGTCATCGCCACGTTGCTCGCAACGTCGCCGTGGCTCGGGTCCCGCGGCCGCTCGAGCTTCACGGTGGCTTCCACGACACCCATATCCGTCAGCACCGCACCGAGGGCGGTCTGAATTTCGTGTTGGCTCATCGATCAGCTGCCCGAGGACGCATCAGTGGAGCTAGAGGAACCCGAGCCACCGCTGCCGGCGGACGATGTGGACGAGGAACCCGACGACGACGAGCCGGAGGAAGATGAAGAGCCGGACGACGAGGAGTCCGAAGAGTCCGAGTCCGACGAGGGCGACTCCGCAGACGCCTTCTGCTTGTATGCGTCCGACCGATAGTCCGTGATATAGAATCCGTCACCCTTGAAGATGAAACCGGCCCCACCGGAGATCTGGCGCTCCGCGGTGGCGCCGCACTCGGAGCATTCCGACACGGGTTCGTCCGACATCCTCTGGAAGACGTCGAATTGGTGCCCGTTCGGGCAGCGGTATTCGTACGTAGGCATCTGGTAGTGCGGACGAGAAAGGGCTGGAACCCAAGGGTCGAAGGGCCCAACAAGCTAACGGCGCCTCGCTGGAGCGCCTAGCATCCTGTCTCGCACGAATTGGGGGCTGCTCGTTGTTGGCGAGCCCCCACGCACGACCGTAGCTTCAACCGTGACGCTGGTCCTGCAAGACCCCCGGGATGGATGCCAAAATGGGTGCCCGCTATAGCGGGGAGGACCGTGGGCATGGGGGTTCTTCGGGAGAGCCTCAGATACCGCAGCGGGCCCCCTTCCCCCATCGGCTATGGAAGGCAGAGTTCAAGGCGCTTGTGGTGCCCACGCTGCTTCTCGGAGCGGGTGCGGTAACCATGGACGTGACATCAGGGATGTTTCTGGCGCCAGGGGTGACCTTGGCGGTTGGCGTCCTGGGTCTGGGGCGGGGCTTGGTACTGACTCCCACGTCCAATCAAGGACTCGGGATGATCTTCGACCCGATCTACTTGCTTGGCCTTCTGTGGATGCTCCTGGCTGTCTTGGATGCGCTGCGCCTACCAGTCATACCCACGCTCGTTTTCCTAGCAACCCTGTACTACGTGTCCGATCGCATCCCACGAAGCCGCGCCTACGCTCGATGGGGTCTGTGACGGCACAGCAGTCCTCGCTCACGCCTAGCCGTCGAACGTGCCCCATTCGGCCCGCAGAGCGTCGCTGATCTCGCCCAACGTGACGCCGATTTTCACGGCTTCCACGATGGGAGGGAGCAGGTTTTGTGTGCCGCGCGCGCGCTCGCGAATCGAGTCGAGTCGGGCCCGCACGTGGGCGTCGTCGCGCTCGGCCTTGTGCGCGCTGAGCCGCTCGAGTTGCCCCCGCTCCAGCGTCGAGTAGTCGGGCTGTCCGATCCGGGCGGGCCCCTCGTCCTCCAGGTGCACGTTTACGCCCACCAGCGAGCGCTCACCGGACTCGACGTCCATCTGGAACGCATACGCCGCCTGATGGATCTTCTCCTGCATGTAGTCGAGCGCCTTGGACGCTCCCCCGAGTTCGTCGATGCCCTCGAGATACTCGACGGCCTGTCGTTCGATGTCGTCCGTGAGCGCCTCGACGAAATGGGATCCACCCAGTGGATCGGGCGAGCGCGTGATACCGGATTCGACGGCGATGATCTGTTGGGTGCGCAGGGCGAGCTTCGCCGAGTCCTCCGTAGGGAGCGCGAGCGCCTCGTCGTATCCGTTCGTATGTAGGGACTGCGTGCCGCCGAGCGTCGCGGCCAGGGCCTGCACGGTGACACGTACCACGTTGTTGAGTGGTTGTTGGGCGGTCAGCGTCGAACCGCCGGTCTGCGTGTGAAAGCGTAGTCGGCACGAGGGGTCGGAGGCGCCATGGCGTTCTTTCAGCAATTTCGCCCACAGCCGGCGGGCGGCCCGAAACTTCGCCACCTCCTCGAACAAGTCGTTGTGCGCGGCGAAGAAAAAGGACAGGCGGGGTGCGAACACCTCGATGTCGAGGCCGGCGGCGACTGCGCGCTTCACGTATTCGAGCCCGTTCGCGAAGGTGAACGCGACCTCCTGGGCTGCCGTCGAGCCGGCTTCCCGGATGTGGTATCCCGAGATGGAGATCGCATTCCACTTGGGGACCTCGTGGGCGCAGAACGCGATGATGTCCGAGACGAGTCTCAGGCTCGCATCCACGGGATAGATATACGTGCCGCGCGCGATGTACTCCTTGAGGATGTCGTTCTGGACGGTTCCGGAGAGTGAATCTCGCGGTATGCCACGCTCATCACCGAGCGCGACGTAGAATGCCAGGAGGATCGCGGCCGTCGAGTTGATCGTCATCGAGGTGGAGACCTCGTCGAGGCCAATGCCATCGAAGAGTCGGCGCATGTCCGCGAGGGAGTCGATCGCGACACCCACGCGCCCGACCTCGCCTTCCGCCATCGTGTTGTCCGAGTCGTACCCCATCTGAGTCGGGAGGTCGAAGGCGACCGATAGTCCGGTCTGACCGCGGTCGAGCAGGTAGCGGAAGCGCTCGTTGGTCTCGTCGGCGGTGCCGAACCCCGCGTACTGGCGCATCGTCCAGACCCGCCCCTGGTACATATTGGGGTAGACGCCGCGAGTGAACGGGAATACGCCCGGCTCTTCAGGCATTCCGTGGCTCCGGGGAAGCGTTCTGAGTCAATGAGGCATCCTCCTTCAGCGACGTGAGCTCGACGAGCACCTGGTCCCTCTCGACCGTGTCCCCCTCGGCGACCAGAATCGCGGAGACTCGCCCCTCTCCATCGGCCGTGAGTTCGTTTTCCATCTTCATGGCTTCGACGATCGCCACTCCCTGGCCAGCCGTGATGACGTCCCCGAGCGACACCTCGACCCGCACCACTAGGCCAGGCATGGGAGCCCGCACCGGGTGTGGGCCCGTGGGTCCGAGCGCGGCCCCGGCGATCTCCCGAATCGCCCGAGCGCGTTCGTCGAGCACCTCGGCTTGGAGCTGCTGGCCTGCGGCGTGCAGTTCCCACCGCCCACCGCCCAGCCTACGCGCGACCAGCCGATGGGAAGCGCCCTCCACGAGAAGGCTGTGGACGTCCGTTCCAGCGACCCGCGCTAGCTCGGCCTGCACGGCTTCCCCATCGATCTCGACACCGTCGGGCCCGAGGCGCACCATAAAAGTGTGCTCGCCGCCTGATGCGAGCCCAATGGTGACGTAGTGAATCATGTCTCTCCCTCGACCCTGGCCAGGACTGCGACCGTCTCGACGTGCGTGGTCTGCGGGAAGAGGTCGAACGCCCGTAACTCCTGCAATGCGTGCGATCCTGACAGTCGACTCACGTCACGGGCCAGCGTGGCGGGGTCACAGCTCACGTAGATCACACGCGCGGGAGGGGCCGCGCGGACGATGTCCGGGACGGAGTCGTGCAAGCCCGTGCGGGGAGGGTTGAGAATGAGGAGGTCGGTCGGAAGCGAAGCAGCGAGCTGTTCTTCAACCAGCCCCTGCACCACGCTGAGCGTGGCTGGAGCGTCGCGTCGCGCAGCGGCGCAGGCGTCCGGGTCCACTTCGATGCCGGTCACCTCCGAGCCTCGGTCGGCGAGCCCGCGCGCATACACGCCAACCCCGCAGTACGCATCCACAACTCGGTTGTTCGTATGAGTGGAGTCGGCATTGGGGAACCGGGATCGCTCGAGCACGTACTCGAGCAGGGCTTCCGCGACGGCCGCGTTCACCTGTAGGAAGGCACCGCCCAGCACGGCCGTCTCTGCCGGACTCAACCCAGAGTCGTCTCTCGGGTGCGACACCAGGGTCGCCCGCTTCGCCCCGCTGGGGCGATGCCAGACCGCCACGAGCGACGGCAGCGCTTCCGCCAGTTCGCCGGCATCCCAATCCGCTCCGCCACCGTCGACCTCGAGCGCCACGAGGTCACCCGCACAGCGCAGCGTGAGTCGAAGGCTGCCACCGGAGGGGAGGCGACGAGCCCCGGAGCCCCAATGTGCCCGCAGTTCGCTCCACGCGGTCCTCAGCACAGGCTCAGGCAGCAGACACTCGGATTCCACTTCGATCACGTGCGCGGGCCGGCCCAAGGCATGAAAGCCCGCTACGACTCGCCCCCCCCGGAGCCGGCGCATCGAATAGCTGACACGGTTCCGATACCCGTACGGCTTCGGGGACGGCAGCACCTCGGGCGGGTCCACTCGGACGCCGCCAATGCGCGTCATCGCGTCGGATACGAAGCGACCCTTCCACTCGAGATGTGCGTCGTACGGCAGGTGCTGGAGTGAGCATCCTCCGCATACCTCGAAGAGCCGACACGGAGCGTCGATTCGATTCGATGCGTGCTCGAGCAGCTCCACCAGGGAGGCCTGAGCCCACTTGCGCTTCACCTTCCCCAGTCGCACACGGGCGTGGTCTCCAGGAGCCGTGCGCGGAACGAACACCACCCGGCCGTCCGGCAGGTCGGCGACGCCGGAGCCGTTCGAGGCGATGGCCCGTATCCGCACATCGAAGAGAGCGTCCCGAACCGCAGCGGTTTCGATCATCGCGGTTCTCCGCCCCACGGCC
>Ga0066376_10001677_pt1 | contig 21356 bp, 24 predicted proteins | sample Knorr_S15_td_Bot_FD_77009 | JGI IMG/M metagenome (GOLD analysis project Ga0066376, IMG submission 77009) | Marine microbial communities from Southern Atlantic Ocean transect - Knorr_S15_td_Bottom_ad_5009_LV_A | ecosystem: Environmental > Aquatic > Marine > Oceanic | place: Southern Atlantic...
CGCGTTGATCGCGACCACATAGGGGGCGAAGATCGCCCAGTCGGGCGGCGAGATCACCCGCTCCATCTTGCTGTAAATCCCGGCATGCGCCGCGGCCAGTTCGGCGGATGGGGCAAGATCGTAGTGATGGGCAAGTTCGGTGCGCAGCGCGGTCTGATCAAGCAAGTGCTAAATATCCTCGGGTTATTACAGCCCATTCCGGGCAGTGCGGTCTAACCGGCAACGTTGAGATTTCCGGTGGTGGGATGTTTAGGGGGCGGCTTACGTAAGGGCAAGCGGGTAACGGTGGCACGATCCGAATGATCGCGTACCCATAGGTCGTGGTTCCACCTGTTGGGTTGCTCCGGCGGGTTTTGGAAGAAACCGGCGTGCTTGCCTCTGCAAAGCTGTAAGTGCAAAAGAGGCTTCCATGACCTTCACCTAAGGACAAAGAAATTGATCCGGCACATCGTCTTTTTTACTGCCAAATCCGAACGCGACGTCACGGACATTTTAGACGGGCTTTCTATCCTGAAAGGGATTCCCCATGCGTTGAAGTTGGAAGTGACAGCGAACCGGAAGTCCGATCCTATCAGCCAAGAAGTCGACGTGGTTGTATACGGCGAATTCGAGGATTCCGCAGCACTCGATGCCTACAAAGGACATGAGATCTATCAAGCTTCCATACGCCGGGTACGTCCATTGCGTGAATTGCGGTTCGCTGCTGATATCGAAGCATGAAGGCGCGCGGGGCGTGTTCCATCGTTATGTTGATGGGTGAGGAAGAGGTCAACTGCGTGACGGGTTAGAAATGACTGACGCGGGATGAACGGCTTTCCAATCTGCGATTGCCCGATGAAGCGGCCCATATGGGCTGGCGTCGATCGTTCAACGGGTTGCTTAGGGGGAGCCGTGCTTTATAACATCCATCGGGCGAGGTGCGCTTTGAGAGCGCGTGTGTTTGGAACCGGCGAACTCACGGGTTTGCGGTCACGTTGTTACATTCATCTGATGCGGTATGTGGGTATAGATGTGCGGATCATTTACTGTCCGGGCAAGCCCAGTGAGGAGACTTTCGATGAAACAAGCTATTCTGCACGAATTGAAGAAACGAGGTGCTGTCAGCCCGATGGAAGCGGTTTCACCGGAAGTTATTCAGGAAAGCCTAGCAGTGGAGCCAGCGCAGTTTGCTGCGGTTTTATCTGAGCTCACAGATTTTGAGCAGGTTGGCATGGTCGCAGGTGAGATCTATCTACGAGACACGTCATGCTTATAGCCGGTACAAAACAGGTGGTCTGTTCTATGACGATGCTCTGCAAGCGCGTCACCATTTATTGCCCAAGAGTTATCCCCAAAAAGTGGGGGTAACTCTGTTGATGAAATCAGCCTTGGGGAAGCCAGCTTGGGCGCGCTCTTGGGTGCTTGAATTTTAAGCATTTGTGACAGATGCGGCGCGCGGTTGGCCGCGATTGCGTTGATTTCCACGCAGAATTGACACCGGGGGTCGGGCAAAAATTTGGACAGTTTTCACAGCTTAAAGCGTCCCGCCCAAAACGATCGCCGGGATCGAGGCTGCACACATGATCCGAAAGAAAGCCCGGACAGCGTCTCATTTTTAGGTGATGCTGCCTCCAATGCTGCGATGTAATCTTCCCATGCGAACAGACCTTTAAACTGATCGTTCACGACGGTGCCAGAGGCATGGATATGTGGCTTTCAATGGCGTCATACGGACCCCCGACTAAGCATAGATATTCACTTTCTTCCCGTTCATGATTGGTCGTCTTTCGATTGCGGTTTGTGGCGCATTGCGGTGACCGCGGCCGGCATCAGAAATCCCGCCAACGTTTCAACTACGCGTGGCAGCGGTCCCGGGTCGAAGGAAACGTCTCGACTGAAAGCCGCCCACTGGCGCTGCTTGGCTTCGTCTTTACTGAACGCGGCCGTCAACGCATCTGGGGTCTCTGTCGGAACGGCCGTATCGCGCCGTTCAAATGTCGCCGCGATTGCGCGGCCGAGTTGCGCTTCGTCAAACTCGAATGATCGGCTGAGCAACCAGACGTCATAATAGTCCTTGATCCTCGTATTGGTGAGGCCGAGGGCCACCATCGCCTGGAATTTCTCCGCGACGACGGTTTCGCGCGCATACCCCCGGAGCGGCGCAGTCGGCATGTCGAGTAGTCCAGGCAGATCAAGAATCTGTGGTTCGGGCTCCATGGCATCGCCAAACCCGACATCGACGCTGATCGAAACCCGGGCACCACCAACATTAGCGGTGGTCTTGATCCGCAGCCCTCCATACTCGGTGTCTTCGCGGATACGTCCAATCTGCGCACCGTCGGCGTCAAATTGGACACCGTCCGGTGCGTCCCCTGCGAAGATGTCTTTGAAAACGCCAAGAACGGCGCCTGGGTCAGGATCTCCGTGGCCCAGTAGATCGACATCACGGGTGCCGCGAAAGGGTTCGTCGAACCAAGCCATCAACAAAACAGCACCTTTGAGAACAAAACGTTCGGCATGCGCAGACTTTGCTAAGCGATAGAGCAAGCGCTCATTGGCATAGCGTGTGAGGACAAGCTGATAGCTTTGTTCGCTGTCTTTGCTGATCTTGAGCAGCCGCGAGCGAACCGACGCGCCCATATTCTTGATCTCTCTAACCATTCGCCGTGAGCGCCTCGAGATACGGGCGGACGATTGTGGAGACGCCGCCGCTGGCCGCCGAGCGTGCAATCTCTGCCGGAGTAGCCTTCCGCTGTCTCAGCGCCTCCTGAAGCCCCTCCAGAGCAACCGATTGACCAACCGACCGCCTATGCCGAAAGCAATCGGCGATGGTTTTGGCGACACCGAAGACCTTGACCGGGACGCCTTCAATCGATGTCATCTTGACGTCTTGGGCCAGGAGAGTGTCCGTGAACCGAACGATGCGCAGCGCTGGCTCATCCTGCGGGGACCAATCGTTCTTGCCGATTGCTATCCAGACGGACCGAGGCAGTTGATCGGTGAGCTCGTGAAACGCGAGCGCGGATGTAAGGCAGACAACACCTTTGGGAAGACGCTTCGCCGCTTCGGCAAGGCTGTGATTGGCATCCAGCGGTGCATCCGGTAGTTGATATAGTCCTCGCGCCAGACGAATTACCTCGCCATCGTCCCGCATCCGGCCGATGGTCGCAGCCGTGATGCCCGCTGACTTGAATTCAGACAGCCGGACGATGCCCCTCTCCCAGAGCATCTCTTTTGCTTGTTCACGCTGTGTTTTGCGCCCTGGCATTGATATCAAACCACCGATCTCTGGATCTATGTTCTGAGGTTTAGTATCACAGCCACAGCTTCCGGTAAAGTCAGTCCGGTGGTCGAAAGCGCAAACTTACATAGGAGTTCAGAACACGCTCTTGATCCAAACCAGCCCCGTCTCAGGAAACCTCAGCTGTCTACGCACGCTCACGACGCCATTCGGAAATCCGCAGAGCCACCCCTGCAGAATGACCTCATCCGGGAGTCCCTGACGAGCTCGTTGTGCAGGATCAAAACCAAGGCCCGCCCGCGCAGCAGTAAAATCTATGGGATGGGGCCGCCCCTTTCGCTGGAGATTGAAGACGAACGCGACCGGGAGAAGGATCAGGAAGTCGAGAAGGATCGTGATATCGACCGCGATTCGGGCCTCAGTCACTGACGAGGCGATGAGAGGTCGTTTCTCCGTTCTTCATGGGAATGCTCGCCTGAGAGAACCCGACACCAATCAAAAACGAGATCACGCCGGTTGCCGTCTTGAATTCGCGCACCCTAATCGCATTTTGCGTCACGCGCGTCCTGGCAGTGACAAGGATTTTCGCCTGCCCATCACTCCCAACCGTCCGCATGATCCACAGGCCGTACCAGCTTGGTCCCTTGCGTTCAGGATCGGCTTTGCACAGCACTTCGACCGTGTGTCCCTCCTCAGCAAGTGCCCGAAGGCCTTGTTCGGTGGTGACGTTTAGTTCGAGGTCAATCGTCTGGTTCATCGCGCATACCAACAGAAACAATGATGGTCGTCTTGTGCCTGAATCTAACGAAGGCATCAATCGTATATTATCGATTTAGATATGGCTCGATAGAGTTCAGTGATCCCGGCGGTGCGCCGGTATCGCTTTGAGCGATAGACAGGGCAGGGGATCGACGGGCTGAAGCCCGCTCACCCCAACCCTGACAGTTTCCAAATCCAGTTGATCCGCCTGCCATCCCGGCAGGGCCGAGAAAACCGGCAAGCGCCGCCTGCGGCGTCGGTTCCGGTCGAGAATTCCGGTTCCTCCCACGCGGGCGAGCCGCGCGGTTCCCTCCCAAATTCACGCCCTCCACCCGGTTGTCACGGCCCCGCCAGGCCGCAGGACGGGCTTTGCCCTTACCTGCTCTGCCCTTCGGAATGCATGGGCATTCCAAAGATCAGAACAGGAAGGCCCGCCCATTGGCGGAAAGGGGAAAAGACCCGGCCCGCGTCACTTGAAGGAGGGTCACAAATGACCGCAGAGAAGTTTGACGTCTATTCCCATGTCACAAATCAGATCATCGCGCAGATCGAGGCGGGAACACCGCCCTGGCGCAAGCCGTGGACCGGTGGCGGTGTATCGGTCAGCTTGCCGGAGCGGTTCAATGGCGAAGCCTATCGGGGCATTAACATTCTGATGCTTTGGGCCACTGCGATGGCCAAGGATTACAGCTCATCCCGCTGGATGACGTTCAATCAGGCCAAGCAGCTTGGGGGCCATGTCCGCAAGGGCGAGAAATCCGCAACCGTCGTGAAGTATGGCACCGTCGAGCGCGAAGACCAAAACGGCGAGGAGCGTCAGATCCCCTATGCCAAAGCCTACCGCGTGTTCAACGCCGACCAGATCGAGGGCTTGCCCGCTGAATTCTACATCTTGCCCGATCCGCCCCGTGATCTTGGCACCGTCGCCGATCCAGCGTTGGAGGCATTCTTTGCCGCGAGTGGCGCGCAGATCGACAGCACCGAGGAGCCGCGCGCCTATTACAACATCAAGACTGATCGCATCCACATGCCGCCGATCGCGACCTTTCACAGGGCCGCAGGATATTACGGCACCTTGGCGCATGAGCTGACCCACTGGACAGGGGCGACAAAGCGGCTGGACCGTTTGGGCCGGTTCAACGACCGCAAGGCCTACGCGTTCGAGGAGCTGGTCGCGGAGATTGGCAACTGCATGCTTTGCGCACAGATCGGGGTAGAGCCTGAGTTTGACCAGAGCGCGGCCTATGTCGAAGGATGGCTTGAGGCGATGAAGGAAGACAGCCGCGCGATTTTCCGTGCCGCGTCAGAGGCGCAGAAGGCCGTGGATTACATCATGGAGCGCACCGCGCAGGGCGACCGGATGGCCGCCGAGTAACAGCACGCACCGCCGAAATGATCGAGGCCCCCGTCAGCAGGTGGGGGCCTTTTTGTGTTGTGTGGGTGATCGTGGACGGGGACGGTTTCAGGGTGACCTGTCGGCGGGCAACCTGAAGGCCACCCGCCGACAGGCCCGGCGCTTCGCGCGGACGGGCATGAGATGCCCGGACACAATCGGTCAATTCTGCCGGTGACAGAAATGTATGGGTTCTGAAAAAATGACCAAGACAGTGCGGCGCACACAACGTCTATGCCAACACAATGAGAACAACTAGGAGGATTGTTCCGTAGCGTGTAGCGCCGGGGACCGCTCTTGAGTGGCGGTCACTATGTCTATTGCAATATGCTGATCTCGGTTTTCCGTATTACCTGAGGGAACTTACTCTGTAGATATTGATCGATTGCTTCACACAGGCACATCAACCGAGAGTAATGAAGCCCTCGCAGGTTCGACTGCTGAGCAGTCTTATGAATTGCAAAAATATAACGCCAATCCTCATAACTCGTTGAATAATGATCAATAACCTCTGTCAGGCTTGTTGGTCTCTTGTCAGTAGGTAGTGCCCCATCATTCAGCTTAAACCAAATCTCACCATTGCTAAGCTGACCATATTTTGAAGCGAATAGCTGATCGTATATGGCGACGATTTTGTCACGATCCACTCTCGGTATATTGTTGAAAACTTTTCTAAGTTTGTGGCCGCCTGGAGGAGCATTACCGCCGCACGCTGCACATGCCGCCTTGAGGTATAATTCTGCTGCGAAAGCGAGGTTTGATGCGCAAAAGATGATTTCGTGAACGGGTAGTTTTTCCGGCTGACCCTCAGGCCATTTAGAGAAAATATTTTCTACCATTACTGCGTTGTATCGGGCGCACGACACTGCAATGGCCCAGTTCCATTCGCCTATCGAACCCATCTTTTTGTCTCCTAGACCACACTTTCCAGCAGCGCGATTTCGTCTTCAGTCAGGTCGAACAGATCATAGACGATGCTGTCGATCTGGGCTTCGGCCTGGGCGATTTCGGCGGTCAGGCGGGCGATCTCGGCGCGGTCGCGGTTGATCCAGTCTTCCCAGTCGGAGCGATCGGCCAGCGGGATGTCGGCCTTGAACACCTTCTTCACTTCGGCGCGGAAAGTGGCGAAGTCGGGCAGGGTCCACCATTCCTGAAGCCGGGTTGTCAGCTTGGGTTCACGTTCAGGCGGGCAGAGATCGGGAATCCGGCGCGTCAGGGCCGTTTGCAGGGCCAGACGTTCATGCGCGGCACTACTGGCGCGCTTGCTTTCAGTGGCGAGCTGCGCGCGCCTTGTGTCATCCCATTTCGGGATTGGCAGCTTTTCAACGTATTGCACCCGCAGCTCATGGTAACCGCCCCGCACTGGCGGGCTCATGGATGATAACATGAACCAGAGCACCTGACTGTTTAGGAGCGCCAGCAAAGCCTGGTCATCGGACGGGATCAGATAGGACTTGTCGTTCGAGAAAGCGCCTTGGGGTTCGAATGAAAAATTTCGCTCGGCGTTGAAGTGCGGATAGCTGATCTTCGGCGCGGCAAAGTGCGGAGCATAGGCCTCCTGCGCCTGTTGGAGCTCGAACCATTCCTGTTTTGTGGCGCGCTTTTCCAGTTTGTCCCTGAAGGGCAGCAGCCAGTCCCGGATGGCGGGATAATCGTCAATGTCGATCCGGTTCTTGGGAATGTAGATCAGCCACAGGCCGCGCGGTTCGGCACGCCAACGTTTCAGGTCTTTGCCTTCGAGGAAGGGCTTCAGCAAATCGGCAGACTTTGGGTCCTGGGCGCAGAGGCGCTCCTTGGTAGCGTTGTCGATCACAAAGGCCGCGTTCAGGCCGGTCTTGATCCCGTAGAGCGGTGATCCATAGACTTCCTTTAGGGTTTTCCTGCCCTTCTTGATCTTGTCCCGCAGAGCGCGCAGGGTGGGGTTTTCTAGCTCCCATGATCCGGCCCCTAGAGCCTTTTGCGGATAGGGGCCTGCGGCAGCTTCCCAAGTGGCGAGGAAGTTATTGTTTGGCAGGGCATCTACCTTCCAGAAGCGCAGCTCATGCCCTTTGGGCGCGCCACCGCGTTTCATGGTCAGGATGGCCGGATAGGTGGTCACCCCCTCGAAGACTTGCAGGTCGCCAAAATCGACCACGCTTTCAATGGTTGCCTCTTTCAGAAGGTATTCGCGCAGGGGCTTGCCCGAGCCGGTCTTGAAGAAGGTGTTCGAGGAAATGTAGCCCAAGCGCCCGCCCGGTTTCAGCAGGCGCAGGCCGCGTTCGTAGAAATAGCAATAAAGGTCTGCGCGATCGGAAACGACCTCATAACGCTTTTCCAGATAGGGTTTCAGCAGCTTCAGGAATTCCATCCGCACATAGGGTGGGTTGCCCAGAACCACGTCGAACCCGCCTTCGGCAAAGACGCCGGGGAAGGCCGTTTCCCAAGTGAAGGCGTGATCGAGATAGGCGAAGTTGCTGTCCTCGATCAGGCTGTCACCGACACGGATGCTTCCCGACAGGCTGTCCAGAACCTTGCCGCGCCGGGCGGTCTTGATCCAGAGCGACAGCTTGGTGATCTCGATGCTTTCCTCGTTCACGTCCACGCCGAAGAGGTTGTCGGTCAAAATTTCGCTGTCCGGGACATAGTCGAGCAGATCGCCAAAATGTTCGGCCTTGGGCAGCAAGTCTTTGATCTTGTAGTTCACACGGGTCAGTTCGGCCTTCATGAAGTCGAAGGCCATGATCAGGAACACACCGGAGCCACAGGCGGGATCGACAATGCGCAAGGATTTCAGGCGATCGCGATAGGCTTGCCAGGCGTCCAGCTCGGCCGACTTTTTACGCCAAGGGATGTTTTCGTAGTCGGTGACATCCGCGCCCTTCTTGGCGTGAGCGCGCAAGGTGTCCTCAAAAATTTCCCGCAGATGCGTGCCCAGAGTTTCGGCCACGATGAAGCGCGCGATGTAATCAGGGGTATAGACCACCCCGTCACGCTTGCGCCGCCCGCTTGTGCCAGTGGTTTTCTCGGGTTCTTCCTCTTCACCGCGCGCGATCGCTTGCAGGCGTTCCACATCCGCGATGGACTGTTCGAAGATATGGCCGAGGACCGTGACCGAGACTTCGGAGGCGAAGTCATACTCGCCCAGGGTTTTAAACCCTTCGCAGATGTCATCGGGTATGTTGAGCCCGTTGATCACCGTATCTTCACGGAACAGGCCGCCGTTGTAGCGTGGGATTTTTAGCTCGTTGTTACCCTCGTCGATGGCGCGGAACAGGCCCTTGAAATTGTCCCAGACGGGGCGAGGATTGTAAGGGTCGCGCGCGACGAAGGCGTTTTCCAGCGTGTTGTCCGGTAGCAGGCCAGTGTCTTCGGCAAAGGCGATGAACAGCACCCGATCGAGGATCTTCTGTGCCAGGGCGATCGCATCGAGGGGCGCGATCGCGGCATCGGCCTCCTGGACGGCGCTCAGGAGCTTGAGGCGCAGGTCCTTGTAGTCCTGATACAGGCTGTCAGTGATGTCCTTGTCTTCGCGGCGGCTTTCTTTCAGCAGATCAGCCGTGCGGCCAGACAGCAGGTTTTCAGCTGACAGGAGCAGCATGAAGCGCGCGTATTCCTCCGGGTCTGTCAGCTGGTCGAGGCGGAATTCCTCATAGGCCGAGGTGCCTTCCCCGAAGCCGTAGAAACGCAGCTCGATCATGTTCGAGACCAGAACCCATTTCACGCCACGGGCGTTCATGGCGTATTCCCACGCCTGTTGAACGGGGCTCTTGTTCCGGCCTGGCATGATTGCATCGAGGTCGCGGGTATCCGCGCCCTTCAGCTCGAATGGTGCCACGATGTCAGGCGTCTTGCCGCCAAAGCGGCCTAGCGCCAGATCGACGCTGCCGCGCAGAATATTTTGTTCGGTTGATACGTTGTAATCTGCCCCGCCAGCCGGGCCGTGGTAGCCGAGAACACCTTCAACGATCTTGGAGGCGAACTGCCCATGCAGGGCGGTTTCCTTCAGGCGTTCAATCCGGCCCGAGCTGATCAACTCTGTCCAGGCTTCCAGCGCAGCCAAATGGTCTGACGGGATTGGATCGGCTTTGATGTGGCGCTTCAGGGTCTTACGGTTGAACAAATTCATGAACTATCGGTCTTTCTTGCCGCCATCGGTCGGCTTTACGATGCTGTTTTTTTCCGGATGGCGACAAGCCTTGGCTTTATTCGTGCCTGGTCGCAACGACCCTCATTCGAGGCGTTCTGCGATCCACATCTTGATCAGCGCCTGACGGGTGATGCCGAGCTTCTGAGCCTGCCGGTCCAGACCGGCGACGACCCAGGTCGGGAAATCCACGTTCACCCGCTTTGCCTCGACATTGAGGCGGCGCGCCTTTGTCCAATCGACATGGGCGGACATGTCTTCACCCGCGTCGAAGCGTTCGTCGAATTCAGTCGCCTTCATAGTGGTCAATCTCCTGCTTGCGAGCGCGGCGCACGGAGATGATCCGCACCCGGTCGCTCCGGTGTGTGTAGACAGCCGTCCAGTGTCTGGCCCCGATCATGCCAACCGCCAGAAAGCGTGGCTCATCCGTGACGTTGGCGGGGGCCTCGATCAGATAAGGATCATCCCAGAGAGCCTGAGCCTCATCAAAGTCGATACCGTGCTTTTCGCGGTTCGCGGCGCTCTTGTCGGGGTCATACTCGAACTTCATGAGCGCAACATAAGGTGAAAAAGGTATAATTACTATACTTTTCAGCTTGGCTTGGTAGTGAGATTTTTCAGCTTACAAGCAGCAACGCCGCCCGCATGTCCTTAGGACATGCGGGCGGCGTTGCTGGGCTGTCAAGGTTCATAGCCTGCAACATGGTTGCGCCCAGCCATGTTGCAGGCGCGGTGAAACAGTGCTCTGACTATCGGAATGGAAGCTATCGAAAGGCTCTTACAGCTACCCTATCAAACCCTGGCAATATTGGTTGCCGGGTATCTTTCTTATCGCCTAGCGTACACGGGCCGCGATAGCACGCACCAAACATTGGACACGTTAGCAATTGCTCTCGTCTTTGCCTTCATATCGCAAGCTGCATCTGCTCTTCTACTGGCTATCTACCTGGCGTGGGGTCCCACATCCAGCGATGCTGTCGCACTGCCCCTGTGGGCCGGATATGCTGCCAGTGTTGGGGGCATAGTGGCGGCACTCGTTGTCGCCGCCATCTGGCGTCGAGTGAGCGTCAACAGCCTTCCAGAAATTCTGCGTGGCGCAGGAATATCGTCGTCAGACAGAAATACCGCCGCATGGGAAACTGTTATCAATCGAGAAGACTCCGGACCGTCGCAGATCACTGTTGTAAAAAAAGACGGGACGACACTGCAATGCGAGCGTCTTGACGACTTCAAGAAAGCGCCCTTCGGCCCAATGATACTCGGGCAAGATGGCTCTATCGCACTCTATGTTACTGACTACCGAGACAAAGAATCCGGTGAGTGGGAAAAAGTTGATCCCGAGCATGGTGACTGGGGGCCGGAAATAACGATAATTCCTGCTGGAGAAATCTCAGAAGTGCGCATTAGGCACGCCCCCTCACTTCTTCGGCGGTGGCGACGAGGACGGGGCACTGGGAAGGGGTCTAGCGTTGTCGGGGATGAAGACCCGTCCGCTGACTGATACCGGCGTCTGATTATCGGATGATTGCACTTATTTACCTCTTCGGGGGTGGCGGCGCGACGGGTGCGCTCGGGCTAGGCCGCGTATTCGTTTCGGGGATCGAGCGCGGAATGCTTGACGGACGTGGTGAAGGCGGGGGCGCGGGCTCTCTAGCCATGTGTTTCACCTTTTTGGTTTGGGCGGTGGTGGTGTCCCAGGGGCAGCAGCAATGGGCTGCTGTGATCCTTGGACCTTAACCCCGACCGTTGCCTTTCGCGGGGGCAGTTTGACGGGGGGCTTTGGCGGAGGTTTAGGGGTCTTAGCCACTTCGCCTACCTCTTTGGCTTTGGCGGTGGCGGCGTGACTGGCGCACTTGCCATGGGCTGTTGCGAGTTTATCGAAACGTTCTCACTGCTGTGCGGCCTTGTTACCATGGTTGGCGCAGGCTTCGTTTCTCTGCTGCTTCTATCGTTTTCACCGCTCATACTTTGCCTCTCAATGTTGTTAATCTAAAGTAGAACATACTGGCAACGCTGTTGTAAATCCAGCTGAACGGTTGAGATGTGGCCGCGTGAATTCAACCGGTCAGATCAAACATCGCGAGCTGCTGAGGCTCCACCCAATAGCCCCGCTGACGCTTGGAGGCTTCCAGTGTGACCAGAGCCGCAACGGCCTGGTTCTCGTCCTCGAACCAATCCATCCGCACCTGACCGCCCTGCCCTATGCGGCCCCATTCGCGGTACAGCGTCCATTCGCCGAACAGGTTCGGCATCACTGCCATCCTGTAGAACCGAGCCATTTTCTGCGCAGGCTGGCGTTTCTCAAGATAAGTCTGCATGGCCGTCACAGGTGATACTTGCGCGCAATCTCCAGCGCTTCAGCCTGTTCGGTACCGATGTATTCCTTGGTGCTTTCAATGCTGGCATGACCGAGCAGGAGCTGGGCGGCGCGCAGGTTGCCGGTCTGCTGGTAGATGTGGGTGGGGAAGGTCCGGCGCAGCGAATGCAAGCCGTAGAGGCTGGGATCGAGGCGGGCCTTTTCCAGCCAGGAGCGGAACAGCCGCCAAAGCTGGCTTTCGCTGAGGTGGGTGTCGGCCCACCGTGCCCCCTGCCCCGTGAACAGCCAGCCGTGCAGCGGCTTTTCAGAGTCGGCAAGATAAGCCCTCAGACTGTCGCGCGTCCCGGAGGACAGGCGCGCCTGGACCGGACGCGCATTGCGCGTCTCGGTTTTCTTTTGTCGGATTTCGACGATTTCGCGCACCCCTGCCGGGGTGGCCACATCCGAGACCCGCAGGCGTACTAGGTCAGACCCCCGGAAACTGGTATCGAGGGCGGTGTTGAACAGCGCCAGATCACGTAAGGCTTTTTCCTGGCGCAGGATCATCCGGATCAGGGATACCTGGTCGGGCATCAGCGGAGGTTTTTTACCGACCACGCGGCCTTTATTCCAAGCGGTCTCGGTAGCAGCTTTCACGGGCAAATCCTTGCGAGGTTATAGCAATACAATACCTATAAACCTTGCATGACGGAAGCGGGATGTTGTGAAGTACTGCACTTTTCCCATATTTTCTTGGGTTATCAGGCTGCAGGTTCATGCGAGCTTTTAGCCAATAGCTCGCATGACACTTCTTAGATCATAGCTCATGTCTCATCGACGTGCTCGGCCCAGAGCCGACTTTTGTGGCCGATGCATATCGAGGGTCTGCTTTGAGCCCGAGTTGTGGTGTGCCGCAAATCCGAAAGATGTCCGCTGTTCGTCCGAAGGCCGTTGGTCTGTCCATGTTCTCGGTGGGTGGTCATCTAAAATTTCGATCTATCTCAGTAAGATGATATAAAACGCAGAATTAAAGTTCTGCGTATAAATTAAGGAATAATTAATGACTTCTTTCGATCTTTCGCGCCGTGGATTGATTCTGGGCGCCGCGGGTGGCGCCGCCCTTCTTGCCGCTGGACGCCCACACCCCCTGCAAGCCGCGGCCCATGCAATGGCACCACTTCCAACCTTCTATGATCGTATGGTCGGCAATCTGCGCGTGACGACATTGCTGGACGGGTATTTCAAGCTCGATCAGAATCTTGTGACGAACCTCGGGGACGAGCAAATCGCGGAAGGAATGAAGGCGGCCTATCTTGATCCTGCGAATCCGATTCCGCTGGCAATCAGTACTCACGTCATTCGCCAAGGAGACCAGGTTAGCTTGATTGATGCTGGTGCGGGCGGTGCCTTTGGACCAACAGCAGGCCGGTTGCTCACATCGCTGGAGTCGCTTGGCGTTGCACCTGAAGACGTGACGCGCATTGTGTTGACCCACATGCACCCGGATCACATCGGAGGATTGATGGGAGATAATGGCCCGGTCTTCCCGAATGCATCGTTGCATGTCAGCGAAACCGATCATGCCTTCTGGACGGACGAGACGATCGCGTCGGGTGCGCCGGAGTCGTCCCAAGGTTTCTTTGCCCTGGCACGTGCTGTCAGCGAGGCCTACACTCAGCGGACTGAAATGTTTGGCGACAATACCGATCTTGGTGGCGGCCTCACCACTTTGGCAATGCCGGGGCATACCCCAGGACACAGTGGGGTCCGTGTGTCGGATGGCTCTGATCAGTTGATCATATGGGGAGACAGCACAGCTTTGGCGTCGCTGCAGTTTAGCCACCCTGATGCCGGTATCGCCTTTGACGCAGATGGCGTGCAGGCCGCCGAGACGCGCCGCCGTGTCTTGGATATGGTGGTTGCCGACAAGATCGCCGTTGCGGGCACCCATTTGCCGTTCCCTGGTATCGGTCATGTCGAAGAAAAAGACGGAGCCTACGCTTGGGTTCCAGAAGAATGGCAGCACATATAAAGCAGCCGTCCCGCCAAGCTGAGGGCTGGTCGCGGATTTTCGGACCGGTTGTTACACTTAGGTAGCTACTAAAGCACCTAGACGAAGATGACGAACCGGACACGCTACGCCTGCTGAATGGCGCTGTCGGACCAATTCCAATTTGTCCGACAGCGCTACTAGGGCAACATCATGCTGACAGCCCGCGCGATTGATCCCGAAGGGTTCGGGCACGAGAAAATGCCCTGTCAGAGATGTCAGATTTTTCAAACTCACGAACACAAGGCAGTACATTTCGCCGCCCCTCTTTGATCCAGCCTTGATTTTCGTCATCCCGTCGGATCTCAATGAGGTGTAGCGGGCCGTGCCTGGGATCTTGTCATCGCCATGATCTTTTCTTTTTGAGCCCGTTGCATATTGGCAATGAAATTATTGTTATTGCCGAGGCGGACAATCGAATTGGTGACGCGAACAGCAGCTTCGTCCCGGATTGCGGACTTTGGTGAGGATCGCCGCGAATGGCTGCTTTCCGCCCTCCACGTCGATCGCCAGGATGATTGAAGTCGCACTGCCCGAGAGGCCATGCGAGCTTTCAACCAAAAGCTCGCATGATAGTGGCTTCGATCCTCGATTGGGGCGCAATAGCGTAAACGTTCGCGTTGTTTGAATCAGTCAATGTGGGAGCTCTTGTAGAGATCCCACATTTTTTCTACTAGCTGCCCCTGCGTGACGCCAAGACGTTCTGCCTCAGCGGCAATTGCCTCGCCTACTTCAGGGAAGATTTTCGGGTGCAATTGGTACGTCCTAGGGCTTGGTTTGCGCCCTGGTTTTTTGCGAGGTGTCCTGTCTAGGAACCCCCTCGCCTCTCCAACCTCATCTACACGCCTGACCTCTTCAACAGTCGTGTCCTTCGGGCGCGCCTTGAGCCCTGCAAGTCTATTTGAGCCGCTCATAAACAGCCTCCGCGAATGCTTGGGCGTTGATCAACGCCTTATCCACTTTTCCGCCTGTCATCATCTCAGGGTCATTCATCATCGCGGTCAGGTCGCCGCCATAGGCAAACAGTTCCGAAAATGCCGCGCGGGCCACCAAGGATGGCTCAATCACGTCGATCCCTGCTCCTCTGAGCTGTTCCTCCAACTCCTTTTGGACGCGGCTTTTGACTGCAGCGCTGGTTTTTGTCAAAACCACGGCGTGTCGGATCGAACGTCCGAGCGCCTCTTCTTCCTCTCGCACCAATGCCAGCGCCTCAGAACCGATCTCAGCGTCGAGGGCAGTCGGCTGCATCGGAACAATAACCAAGTCGGCTTGTGAAATCGCACGGCTGACCAACTGTGATGCGACGCCTTCTAGGTCCACAATGACGATCTTGCCATCACCATCAGCACTCCGAATAGTGGGAACGATCTCTGAACGGCCAATCTCGCTCATGAGGGTCACACCAACTGGCAATCCATGCGAAGCCCATCTGGTTAGAGATTTGTTCGGATCGCAGTCCAACACTGTGACCTCCGCTTTCATGCGAGCGAACTCAGACGCCAGAAGTACGGCGCATGTGGATTTACCTACCCCTCCTTTGGGGCTTGCCATGACGATGACGGGCATTGCTCGATCCTGCCAGTTTTATGTTACCGGATTTATATCTTTTACCGGTAACAATTCCAATACCTGATTTAAATCCAGAACCGGTTTTATTTCTGATACCGGTTTTATTTCTGGTACCGGTTTCAATCTTAAGGTCTACCACGCTTTTCGAACCATTTCCGGCAAAACCCCACAAAGGCTCGATCAGCGTTACGAGGAGGCTCTACGCACCAGCTGCGCCACTCCTGTTCAAGAAAACGTACATCCCATCCAGGAGCAGCATGGCGCGCTTCTTCGTAGGTATCAGACTGCAAAGGCGGAATGCTGCCCTCTACCAGCGAGGTAGGTGACATCGTGCCACGATTGGTGAAAACCACCATGTCTGCTTCATCCTCGAAGGTGACGTGGTAGTCCGGCAAGTGGTCATGCTCTACAAGCTGCCGGATCATCTGCCGGAAGCGCTTCTGAGGGCTTTGAGAACCCGTCTTGAGAAGCAGTTTAGCCAGTGTGATGCGCCAGTATTTCTGTTGGCCACAGTGTTTGCGAGCAATTTCGTACACCCGCCGTTCAATGGGCTTACGCAGACGAAAGTAGTCCCTATGCAGAGTCAGAACTTCTTCGTTGCGGATTGCGTTGAAGACCCAATCGGACAGCTTCACCTCACACCAGAGCAGGCGACCATCGAGACCTTGCTTGCGGCGGATTGAGGAAGCGTCGATCAGGCCGAAACCATCGACCTGTTCTTCGTCCCCGGTCACAATGTTCGTCCTGATACGGGTTCCTTCAAGACGGTCCAGGGCATCGAGAAGGGACTGATACTCCCGGCCACTGGTACCGCGATTTGTGAAGATAAGCAGCTCTCTGGAATTGATCCGAACACGGGGCGAAACCGGAAGGCCTTCCTTCAGTTTCGCCATGATCTGACTGATGCAGTAGATCAAAATATCTTTGTCGTAGATCGTTGCGAGACCCTTCACACTAGGCGTGATCTGCAGCCACTTATTGCCATTCTCGTATCGCTTGACCGTTGTTTCCGGCTTCTTCGAAAGCGAGTAGAACGGATGCTCCATATGTTGCATCACGTCCTTCAAAACGGCGTCAGCGACATCACAGATGAAGAGATCATGCTGCGGGTGGCGATCCGGAAGGAGCGGGGCGAGAGCGTTCGTGTTATCAGTTACCATGGTTCCACATTCGTGGTTTTAGTTACCACAGTCAAGATTCGTGTTATCAGTTACCGAAAGCAGGATTTCAGTTACCAAGATTCGTGTTATCAGTTACCAACTGATAGGAAAAGTTAATAAAATTCAAAAGACTACATGTAATCTGCTCACCCGTAACACAGATTCTAACACATATATAACACCCTGCCTGACAAACAGAGACGATCACCGACAACGCTTCACTCATTACCGCTGGTAGAACACGCACGCATCGACACCCGTGGTTATCGTGGTCCAGGACACCCCGAGGACAGCACATGTGGAGGCGTTGCTGGCTAAGAAACGAGGAAGCGTCACCACCAGGGCCAAGGCCACAACTCGATAAGCCTTGGACCTGTCATCTTCATGATTTAGCCAAGGCCCCAATAGTCTTATCCGTCTGGACACCAAAGCAGCTGACAATCTCGGTCATGACATCAGCGGTTGCGCCCAGGTGGCTGTCGAGGATCTGGCCCAGAAGATCCCCATATTTTTTCGGATTGGTCTGATCCCGTGCGGCAAAGGCCGCGATCCGCGCTTCCATCGCAACCTTGATCTGCTTGTCCGCCATGGCGGACGGATCATCGTTGGAGAGGGCAGGGAGCCGTCCGTGGGGTTACTGGTCCTGCGGGGTAAACAGTCCCTTGAACTCGGGATCGGCGTAATAGCGCAGTTTTTGCGCCACGGCGGTGGCTTGCCCCTGCACGCGCAAGAGCTGGTTTTCCGGGCGAAGCTGCATGATTTCATCGGGGGTCAGCAGATCGCGGCCCGTGAGGTTGTTGCTAAAGCTGGGGGCGTCACCGGGCTTGAAGCTGTCGGTCTGGAACCCGGCGGTTTCCTGGCCCATCATCTGGCTCAGCCATTTGGCCGTCTCGAAGTCATTCACCCCAAAGACCTGCTGCACCCCGGCATTGGCTATGAAGGTGCCCGCGCGTTCGCCGTAGAGGTCCTTGAGCTGGCTCATGTCCTGCAGGATTGGCCAGAGCTGCAACCCATAGCCCGCCATAAGCCCCATGGCGCGCTCCACGGCCTCCAGACGGCCCAGAGCGGCAAACTCATCCAGGAGGAACAGCGTGGGCGTCTTGAGGCGCTGTGTGCCCCCCTGAGCGTCTGCAGGGCCACTCGGTGGCCTCACGGACGCCTCAGCGTCCCGTGCGATGTCCTGAAGGGCCTGAGACACCAGAAGACGCAGCCAGCGGCTGTAGGCGTCCATCCGGTTCGGTGGCAGCACCAAAAACACAGAAGCGATCCGGTGGCGCAGATCGGAGAAGTGGAAATCCGATCGCGACAGGACTTTGGCGATACGCGGGCTGTCCAGAAAGTGCGTGTGGCGCTGCGCGTTCGACAAGACGGAGGCGGCTTCGCGATCCGCCTTGCCGAGGAAGCGGTTGGCGGCGCGGGCGATCAGCCCGCCCGCTGCATCGCTATCCTGCATCAGCTCCAGCAGAGCGCGCAGCTTTTCCGGGGGCAGGGTGAGATATTCCCGGACGGTGGCAAGCGTCCGGCGGTTGCGGTCCTCGTGGCAGACGCAGAACATGATCAGACCGCCGAGGATGGCCTTGGCCTCCTCGTTCCAGTGCGCTTCCGTGACCTGTCCCGGCGGGTCCATGACCAGCGCCTCTGTCAGGGAAGCGGCATCTTCGCCCAGATCAAGGCTGTCCGGTGTCAGCCGGTCGAGTGGGTTGTAGGCAGCAGAAGGCATCCCCGAGACCTCAAACGGATCGAGGACATGGACCGTTCCGAACTGCCGCCGGGCTTCCCCGGCGATCCGGGCATTCTCGCCCTTGGGGTCGATGACCAGGACCGAGCGTTCCGCTGCCAGCAGGTTCGGGATCACGGTGCCGACGCCTTTCCCGGCCCGTGTCGGGGCGAGGGTGATCAGATGGGCCGGACCGTCATAGCGCAGCAGCCGTCCGGTGTGCGGGTTGCGCCCGATCAGAAGGCCGTCTTCCCGCTGGAGCTTCTTCAGCTCCTTGTGGTTGGCGAAGCGGGCTGAGCCGTGGCTGTCGCCGGTCAGACCGAAAAAGGCGTCTGCGCCGGAGGCCATGCGCCAATACTGGAATCCGAAGACAGCGCCCACGAACATGAAGGGACCGAAGACCAGCCATTGCCAGGCGCTTTCGCCGGGCGGCTGATCGAAGAAGGCAAAGATGAACGGCGTGGCCACAAGCGTTCCGAGCATCGCCCCGAACAGGACAGCGCCGATCATCCAGCCCAGTAGGATGGGCGTGAAGATCAATCGACCGAAGAACCGAAACAGCCCTCCTAATACGAGCATCACGCCCCGCATCAGGACGGCGTTTCCGGATCAGAGCTGGACGGGGCAGGGGAGGACGACTCGGTAGGAGCCGCCCAGTCCGCGAAGGCCTTGCGATCCTGTTCGCGGGGCAGGTTGCGGATCAGCCGGTCGAGCATGGCGGCGGCATTGGAATCCCGCTCCGCAAGGTCCATGAGCGCCCCGCCCAGGATCACCTTGCGCCGTGTGTCGAGTTTGCGCTGTCTGGTGGTTTCCCGGTTCTTCAGCGCCTGAAGGCGGGCTTTGGCCTGGGCATATCGTTTCTCGGCGCGCTCAAGTTCTGTTTCTGCCAAATCTCTACCCTCACCATCAAAATTCTTGTGGTTGAAGTTGTTCTTGCTAGATCAACCGATAGCGCTTACCCGTAGGCCTGTAAAGGACAAGGGCGCACTTATGCAAACTCTCCACCTACGGTTCCGAGCTTTGCGTGCGATCTCTCTGGGGCAGCGCCCCAGCCGATGGCAAACCCCTTCGCTGCGTGCCGCATCGAAATGGGAGACGGCATCGCCTCTCCCAAACCCTCTAGGACCAACGTCAGCCGTTGGATTGCATCCCGCAACGTCGCGCCAGCGGATCGCCCGATGCCCCATGGAGGGGGCCGGTCTGCCGCTGGCGTCTCCCTTGCGGGAGGTTCGTGTCGTCGGACCTGACGGTGCCGCCACGAACCGGGTTTGCCCCCGGCAAACCGCCAGTGATCTGCCCCCATATCCCACCCCCCATGAGGCTGGGGATCTGGGGGCAGATCACTGGCAAGCCCGCGCCTCAGAGAGCCAGTGGCTCGCTTCGGGCGGGCCGTCTTTTCCCCTCAGACCGCGCCGGTTCCGGGCGCACTCTTGCGGAGAAAAGACGGCTGATCCGATTGCCAATGTCAGGGCATTGGCACGGATCAGCTCCGGCGCGTGGGCGCGTTTGCATCACAGGCGGGGGGAAGGCGCATGGCCAGCTACCACCTCTCCGTGAAGACGATCAAACGCAGCGCCGGGCGCTCTGCCACGGCGGCAGCGGCCTACCGTGTCGGGGAGCGCATCGAGTGCCAGCGCGAAGGTCGCATCCACGATTACACCCGCAAGCAGGGCATCGAGGAGACCTTCATTCTGACCCCCAAGGACGCGCCGGACTGGGCCTCGGACCGGTCCCGCCTCTGGAACGAGGCCGAGGCCAGCGAGACCCGTCGCAACTCCGTCACCGCCCGCGAATGGGAGCTGGCCCTGCCCTCCGAGATCAGCGCCGAGGAACGCTCTCAGATTACCCGCGACTTCGCTCAGGAGCTGGTCAGCCGCTATGGCGTGGCCGTCGATGTGGCGATTCATGCGCCGCACCGCGAAGGTGATCAGCGCAACCATCATGCCCATGTTCTGACTTCCACCCGCAAGCTGGAAGCCGGGGGCTTCACCACCAAAACCCGCGTGCTCGATTCCGCGAAGACCGGCGGCGTCGAGATCGAGCAGATGCGCGGCCTCTGGGCCGAGTTGCAGAACCGCGCGCTGGAGCGTGTCGGGGAAGTCGAGCGTGTCGATCACCGGTCGCTTGAAAAGCAGCGCGAGACGGCGCTGGATCGTGGCGACAAGCTGTCTGCCGAGGAACTGGACCGCGACCCCGAGCTGAAGCTGGGGCCAGCGGCCAATTCCATGGAGCGGCGGGCGAAGGCGATGGCCGAGCGTCAGGGCCGGGAATACGTCCCGGTTACGGAGCGCGGCGCGGTTGTCCATGCGGCTCGCCAGGCCCGCGCCGCCTTCCGCGAAATGCGTGAGCGGCTGGACATCGCGCGGGAGACCTACGGCATTGAGCGCGAGGCGGGGCAGGGCCGTGTTTCCGCCGGTCTGGCGGCACTCCGGGCCGCGACGTCGAAAGAACGCGACGGGCGCACGTCGGACGATATCCGGGAGCGGTTATCGCAGGTCGTGGGCCGGTCACGGGACCAGGACGACACGCCAAAGCCGGAAGGTCGCAATTATGCGCGGGAGCGTTTGAAGGAAATCATGGAGAAGGACGCCGGGCGCGACGGCCAGGCGGCGGTTCACAAGCTGGATGGTCACAGCGAGTATGATCTGGGTGAGGACACAGGACGCGATGGGCGGAAGCCGTCTGTCAACGAGCGGCTGCAAGACGTGCTGAATAAGCCGCGCGAGCGGCTGGAGATCGAGGACGAGCGCGACCAGGAGAAGGATCAGGAGGTCGAGAAGGATAGGGACATCGACCGTGATCCAGGTCTCAGTCACTGACGAGGCGATGAGAGGTCGTTTCCCCATTCTTCATGGGAATGCTTGCCTGAGAGAACCCGACACCAACAAGGAATGAAATCACGCCGGTTGCCGTCTTGAATTCGCGCACCCTGATCGCATTCTGCGTCACGCGCGTTCTGGCAGTGACAAGGATTTTCTCCTGCCCATCACTCCCAACCGTCCGCATGATCCACAGGCCGTACCAGCTTGGTCCCTTGCGTTCAGGATCGGCTTTGCACAGCACTTCGAC
>Ga0066376_10001678_pt1 | contig 21327 bp, 22 predicted proteins | sample Knorr_S15_td_Bot_FD_77009 | JGI IMG/M metagenome (GOLD analysis project Ga0066376, IMG submission 77009) | Marine microbial communities from Southern Atlantic Ocean transect - Knorr_S15_td_Bottom_ad_5009_LV_A | ecosystem: Environmental > Aquatic > Marine > Oceanic | place: Southern Atlantic...
CAGACGATCCTCTGCCCCAATCACGTCAAAGCGATAAGCCTCGGTTAGAAAAATATTATGGTCCACGCGAATCTTATGTTCGCCCTCTTCACCACCAAAATTTAGATGGGTGATGGATGCGTGCCCAACCCAAGCAAATTCATGATCCGGTTTCTTGGACCCATCCAACTTAATGAATTTACCAATCGACTCAACGCCCTCCGCACCAGGAACGGCGCTATCAATGGGCGTCAAAACCTGTGATGTTGTTTCTGAAGCAAGAAGAGAAGAAGGAAGAAAAAAACCAACATTCAAACAACACAGAAGGCCTGCGTATATTCGAATTAAGGAAAAAGATAGCAGCCGCCGACGGCTGCTTTGTCTCGACGATTTAGAGGTGCAGCCGAGGGATTCGCAGACGCGAATCCGGGCCACACAAAGGTGACTATCGCTTGGAGTACTGAGGCGCCTTGCGCGCTTTATGAAGTCCGACTTTCTTGCGTTCAACTTTTCTGGAATCACGCGTCACGAAACCTGCTTTTCGAAGTGCTGGCCTAAGACTCTCATCATAACTCATCAGGGCTCGGGTAATACCGTGGCGAATGGCGCCCGCTTGACCCGTACCGCCACCACCCACAACCCGGACATTTACATCAACCTTATCGACCATCTCAACCGTATCTAGCGGCTGACGCACCACCATTCGAGCAGTTTCCCGGCCGAAATATTGATCGAGATTTTTTTGATTGACCGTAATACTACCGGTACCGCGAGTGAGATAAACGCGTGCAACAGATGATTTTCGTCGCCCGGTCCCGTAATGAATTTCGGAGGATAGTAAATTTAAACCACATTTACCCCGGATTTCGAAAGTATCCTGGTTAAGAATTCTTGGGTAAAAAGGCTGGAGATGCAGTTTGTAGACACTGGATGGCTATTGTCTGTAAAGCTACTGGTCGTTTGGCTTACAGAAGGTAGCGTCGATCACTGGGAAGATTTTCAGCTTGTGCAGGGCGATTTTAGCTTGTCAATCCAGGCGAGTTTTAGGAGTGAATGGCTGTAGCAGTTTGAAGCGGTGGTGGTTGCGCTTCGATGTGAACTAGGATCTTCCGGATTATTTCTGGGTCAGTGATGTCGGCGATGACACGCATAGTGCCGCCACATAAGGGGCACAGAGTAATATCAATATTAAAAACTCTCTTGAGTCTTTGAGCCCAGGTTAAAGGAGCAACAAGTTCATCTCGTTTCGCGGATTCTTCAGGTTTTTTGCGTGTTTTGTTATCATCTTTTCTTTTCACACTTTTACTGTTTTTTGGAACAATGAGCTTTCTCATCTTTGAGTTGGGAGCGAATATGCCGTGATAGCGAACGAGGTTATGTCGGGGTCGGGGTACCAGCGCTGCAAGTTTTCTCAGGAAATCCAAGGGTGAAAACAGAATATGTGTGGTTCCGTCCCTAAACGGATTCTTCAGTTCATATTGGATCTTGCCATCAGCTCTGACTGTGAGCCGCTCCAGACAGATAGCTGGTCTTGCTACGTACCTGCAAAGACGTTCCAATCGATCCTGCTGAAATGGTTGACAAGATACGGCAGCGTTGAGTGAAAAACCATCACGATCTGCGGTTAGGGATTTTGCAGGTCTGTCGGTTCGGATAAACGAGGGGTCATGTAGCGTAAGTGTACGGTTACCAGAATGGGGACCTATGGCGATTCGATATCGTATGGAAGCAGCACTGACTGCATCGATTGGCTCATCAAAGCCAAGATCAAGCCAGGGTTGCTCTGGGTGGGGAATAAGCAGGCCTTCTCGTTCGAGTCTACGAACTACACGTTGGATCACTCGATTTAGTAAGATTCGCAACTCCTCTTGATTTGGGGTTTTTACACGATGAAATTTAGCTTTACCTGATTTACCAATGGTGTAGACCCCATCAAGCGAGATCATGTGTAAGTGAATATTGAGGTTTAAGGCACTTCCAAATCGCTGTACCAGTGTTACAACCCCTGTTTGGGCACCACTCGCTCGCGTTAGTCCAGCGCGATGAATGAGGTCTGTTTCTATTGCACGGATGATGACGGCGAGGCATCGGCTAAGCGTGCTGGGTTGACGAGCAAAAAGCAATCGTAGTGGCCAGGGAAAACTGAGCACCCATTGTCTTACTGGTACCGCAGGTATCACGTGATCTATCAAATGTGCTGATGTTTCAACCATGCGACGAGCGCCGCAGGATGGGCAGAAGCCTCTGAGCTTGCAGGAGAAGGCTACTAAGTGTTCGAATCTGCAACCGTTGCACTTTACGCGAAGAAAACCATGTTCTAACAATCCGCATCGAAGGTAGCTGCGAAATTCATTGTGGACGAAAGCAGGTAGTGAAATGTCAGCATTGGAAAGATGGGACTGGAATATAGGAAGATTTTGTTCAATGATTTTGTATAAATCAGTTTCTTCGGGTTTGTGTCGTTTATAGACAAAACCTCCTGGCGATTTCGGGAGTGAACTTAACTGCGAAGTGTTTTCCAGCATTGCAACATTTTGCAAGACTTACTAAATCGTGAATGTACTACGGTGACCAGCTCTGCTGTGGGAATTGTTGCATTCTGAGATGTATAATATCGCCCAAACTAGGTAGAGAATACTTACGACTCTGTAATTTTCCCTAAATGCAGGCTACGTGGTCCCCACGGTGGACCATGGGATAATGACGACTTATCTGCCCAGGGCAAATAATAGGAATAAATCAGAATATTGTTAAGATGTGCTTCAGACAACTGGAAGATCTTCACACATTGTCGGGGACTCTCGCATTTTCAGTGCCTGAAAACGCTGTCGTCGTGGGGTCTGGTAGGGGAGTTAATTGCATTTTTGCAGGAGGCAAAAATACAATCCTGGTGGCCAGAGGTGGAATCGAACCACCGACACGGGGATTTTCAGTCCCCTGCTCTACCGACTGAGCTATCTGGCCATTTAGAGGGTCATTCGACTGGTGTGCCTGGGTGCACAATCAGTGGAGGAAATTTCGGTTGAGATGCCTGGATTTCGCTCGGGATGACTAAACTTTGTGGTTCCTGCAAAAGCCCAAGTGCGAGAAGGGCGCTATTTAACCGGACAGGCCTGTTTGAGTCAAATTTTAGGCCGCTAAACTTGGCGTTTGACGGCCAGGGTGAGTCCATCACCCACGGGCAGCATGTTCATATCAACCCGGGGGTCGGCGTGAATTTTATTATTCAGGGTTCTTATCGCCCTGGTGTCCTCATCTTGTCTTGCGTCATCAATGACGGCGCCGTTCCAGAGGACGTTGTCGACAGCGATGACGCCACCAGCGCGTAACAAAGTCAGGGAGCGCTCGTAGTAGATATCGTAATTTGATTTGTCCGCATCAATGAAAGCGAAGTCGAAGGTGCCCGATTCACCATTGGCAATGAGTTGGTCCAGTGTCTCGACGGCAGGGCGCAGTCGCAGATCAATCTTGTCTGCAACGCCAGCTTGCTCCCAGTAGGGTTTGCCAATGCTGGTCCATTCATCGCTGACATCACAGGCAACGACCTTTCCGTTTTCCGGTAGAGCCATGGCAACCACCAGCGCGCTGTAACCTGTGAAGGTGCCCACTTCGAGTGTTTTGGTCGCGCCCATGATTCGCATCAGGTTGCCCATAAATGCGCCTTGCTCCGGTGAAATCTGCATGATCGCCATGGGTAGCTTTGCGGTTTCTTGCCGAAGCGCCTGTAACACGGGTTCGTCACGCAGGCCTGTCGTGCGTAAATAGTTGGAGAGTTCCTTGGTAAAGGTGATCATTTCTGCGGACATGGTTTACTCCTCCGGTGCGATATAACCTTCTGCCTGGTCAATCGCTTCGCCGCTTAAGTATTTGTCTCGCTGTTCGTTAAGGTATTTCCTGGATTCTTTGTCCATCATGTTGAGGTGTTTCTCGTTGATCAGCATGGTTTGCAGATCCTGCCATTCCTGCCAGGCTTTAACTGATGCGGTTTCGAAGACTGCCTGTCCCCTCGGCCCGGGAAAGGGCGGGGTGTCCAGACCAGGCAGTTCTTCTTTATATCGGTTGCAGAAAACGGTGCGACTCATTGTTATTCCTTGGTTTGAGATCAGCAGTTTACTGGATCGGGGAAGTCGAGTGGAGATTCTTCAGAATTTTCGATACCGGTTTGGTGAGGCCGATTTCAGCCGGGTTCGATCGGTCGTACCAGCAGTAACTGCCGTTTTCTTCCACTCTCCCGGCGTCCTCTATGGCGGTCACGCGAAGCGGTGTGATATCCAGATGGAAGTGGCTGAACGTATGCCTGAAAGGCGGGAGTTCAGTCGTTTCAAGGCAGGTGAGGCCGCGGTCCTTCAGGAAGTTTTCTATGTCTGCGGCTTCAGGAAAGCTCCACAGGCCGCCCCAGAGCCCCGCTGCTGGCCGCCGTTCCAGCAGTAGATCGCCTTCTCGCTCGATCACCAGCATGGTGGTCTGCCTGATCGGCAACACCTTTTTTGGTTTTTTACCCGGGTATCGCTCTATCGTGTTGCCCAGGCGAGCCTCGCAATCCGCATATAAAGGGCAGGCGTCGCATTCTGGCGTCCTTTTGCAGACCATTGCGCCAAGGTCCATGATTGCCTGGGTGTAGTCGGCAACTCGAACCGCAGGGGTCAGTTCTTCGGTTTTCTGCCACAGGGCGTTCAAGGTGCTGCTCGAACCCGGCCAGCCTTCGATGGCGAAGCAACGGGCCAATACCCGCTTCACATTGCCATCGAGTATGGCGGCTTGCTGTCCTGTGCAAATGGCAATAATGGCACCCGCGGTGGATCTGCCGATACCGGGTAGTGACTCCAGTTCACTGACCGTGTGCGGCAGCTCACCGGCGTGCTCGGTGATGACTATTTTTGCGGCGGCGTGCAGGTTTCTGCCTCGCGCGTAGTAACCTAACCCGGTCCATTGATGCAGCACTTCATCGATCGAAGCTTTTGCTAACAGGTCCACGGTGGGGAATCTCTTCATAAAACGTTCGAAATAAGGGATGACGGTCGCAACCTGGGTTTGTTGCAGCATGATCTCGGATACCCAGACCCGGTAGCTAGAGACGTTCTGTTGCCAGGGAAGATCTTTGCGGCCGTGTTGGTCGAACCAGGCAAGTAGTTGCTGGGAAAAATTGTCCACTATTTTTTGAACAGGTTTTTGAACAGATCCTGAATTTGCTCCGGCACCTTGTCCTGAATCAGTTTGTCCGGTTCCTGATTGCCGCGACGTTTGATATCTTGCTTGACTACTTCTGTGATCAGGGCGTTGATCGCACCTTCTCTGCCAAAGCACAAATCGCTGGGCTCGTCGCTGAAACTGCCGCGACAGACCATCGGCCATCGAATACCGACCAGCTGGTCACTGACTTTCAACTGACCCTCAGTGGCCTTTTTAAACATGGCGGTAATGTCATATTTTAATGTTTCCCTGGCCAGGTTAATACCGCCTATGGCGGTGAAGGTTAGATTTTCGAGTTCTGCGTTCAGCACCTGACCCGTCTCAAGGCCGTTGTTAAACACATGTTCACCGGCCATGTGTTTGAAAGGCAGGATGTCGGGCCATTCGCTGATGGAAGATCGTTTACCGCGAAGTCGATCAATGGTTCCTGCCATACGCTTGATGGGCCTGACATCCAGGCTGCCATCTTCAATTGTAAATACCGTCTTGCCCGTTAGATTTTGACTGAGATGACTGAGCATCGAACCTTCGAACTGCAAATTAGAGTAGCCACTCAACGCGCCTGTGATCCCCTGCAGATCGCCAAGTTGTGTGACATCCAACTTATCCAGTGAGAGTTGCACATCGGTGTTAATCGGCCCGTGCAGTTCAGTGCCCAGTGAAAGCACCAGCTTGCCTTTGAACCCACTCGCGTTGGCGATGAGGTCGAATTTCTTGCCGTCATTGTTGATTTTGACTTTTGCAGCAGACAGCGTTTTATCATCGATGGTGAGCTTATCGATACGGATGACTAGATCGAGGTGGGTGTCCTGTAACAGTGACAGAGGAATAATCTCCGTGTCGGCAGCGACTGAGGGACTGGCAGTGCCTGGGCCTGACCCCGTTGGGTCCACTGAACTGTAGTCATTGGTGTCAAACTGATCGAGTCGCACCTCGGCTGTGAGCATGGTGGGCGTCCCGGTTGTCACAGACGCTGAACCTTTGATGGTGGTTGAGTCAATTATGCCATTGATACTGTGAAAGTTAATTCCGGCCGCTGTGGCGGCTAGCTCTGTTTCAATCTGTAGCATCCCAAAAGGCAGATCAATCCCCAAATCTGTTGACAAGCTCGCGGGGTCAGCACTTTCCACACCTACCACGCCGGTGAATCCGGGTTCTGCCCCCAGGTTAATCAGCCCTCTGGTTGTGATGTTCAGGGAGCTGATTCGGATGTCGTTGCGATGAAGCACGATGGCCCGTTGCGGGCCTCGCCATTCGCCATCAGTGCTGACATTGATCTCGGGATAGGTTTGCTCGCCGAATTGGATATCTGCGGTGGTGACCAGATTGTTGAAGCTGAACTTATCTCCAGCTGAGTGATATTGCATTTGGCCTGTGGTGTTAATGGCAACCATCAGTCCGTTAAGCTTATCGCTGAATATCAGGGAGGCTGCAAGATCGAAAGGGGAGTCGGCTGCAAGCCTCGTTGTGTGGATGGCGTTAATGGCAACCTCGTAGCTGCTGCCCGATTGCTGTTCGGTATAGGTGATGTGGAGGTCCTCGATCGACAGTTTTTCGATAGTCGGTATCAACTCGGATTCGGCTGCCTGGCTGCTGGTTTGATCAGGTGATGATGGCGCTACCTCCCGGTAAGTCCAGTTGTCGATGCCCTGATGGTCCAGGACGAGATTGACCTCGCCACCTTTAAGTGAGATTTGCTTGATGTTGAGCGCCCGCTGTCTGGTTAACAATGGAATCAGGTCCAGATCAATTTCGGCGCTATCAAACGCGGCAAAAAATGGTTCACCGGGGATGGCGACTTCAACGTGTTCGACATGAATGGCAATAGGCGGCCAATAGCGCCAGGATAACTCGCCTCGAATCTGCACATCGTAACCAGCGCTGGCCTTTACCGCCTGGGAGATCTGAGCTTTGAACTTGTCAGGGTTTTCCAGCAGGAAAAATACGGCACCTGTAGTCAGGGCCAGAAGTGTTAATACAACCAATAAGATCCTGATCATCGTGGTGATTATTTGTTGGCGCGAGCGAGATTTTGCCGCGTGTAGTCGCACAGTACGTGGACAATGCCGCGGGTGACTTCCTTGTTGCCAGACATCAAATCATAGAGAGATTCGCCGTCGAGGCGAAGCAGGGTGCAATCCTCAAGCGCCTGCACTGATGCTGCCCGGGGTTCCGGGTCCAGGGCAGCAAGTTCCCCAAAGACGGCCCGGGTGCCATGTTCGGCAAGGTCCTTGTCGCCTTCGAAGATACGCACTCGACCATCGACAACAATATACATGCTGGTGCCAAGATCGCCCTGATTCATGATGATTTCACCCGCATCAAATTCCACGGTTTCTGCAATCGTGGCTAGATCAACAAGTTGCCCCTCTGGCACCGAAGCAAAAATAGGGACTGATTTGAGAATGAGAACTTTCTCAATGGTAAGAAGCATAACGGTACTGGCCAGTGCTCAATGGGATAAAATCCAGCGGATTATGCCACGTTGCCCTTTGTGTCTACAGTGCCAGGGTGTCTACAGTGCCACGGCACAAACTTAAGGAGCCGGGTCCGGTGCTGGCAAAGACGCGTGGATGCTTTTGGCAACGCTGCTGACCTGGGCATTGCTGTCACCCATAAAGGTGCTGATTTTCCTGTGCACATCCGGTGGCGCCAGTTTACCCATGCACCAGACAGCTGTTTCTCGTATGACGCTCTCTTTATCTCGCAGGGCGCCCTCCACTTGTTCCAGGTGGCCCTGGGACAGGCTATTGCCGATTTGGTAGATCATCCAATAATGGTAGTACGATTTGTTTGATCTCACCGGTCAGCAGATTGTCGAGTATTTCCAATGCGAAAACGCGAAGCTCAGAGACTTTAGAGTCGATGTTAGCCCGGGTATCTAACATGACTAATGAGGGGAATAGAAAGCTAATGAGCAACAGCATATTGTCGCGACGAACGTCGAGTTCACTTGCCAGGGCGAGATGCAATGTTGCATATTGTTTGTGACCGTATAAATCTTCCATGGCTGCCAGCAACCAGGTGATGAACTGCACTTCCTCGTCAAGTATGTTCACGAACACGTATTGGTCATCCGGGTCCGCCTGGTAGTGCAGGGTGGCAAGACTCAGGTAAATCTGGTGCTTCAATTCCGGCTGTTTGATCTCCAGGTGTCGCAATAGAAGCTCGGTGGCCCGTGAGCCGCCGATCTCACGAATAGTATCGATGGTATGCGACTTTTCTTGCCGACTTGCTTCCGGCGAGGTTAAGCCAATGCCTAAATCGTACAGCGCGGATTCACCAAACTGCCGAAGAGACAGGCTTGTGCTTCCCTGTAGAGACACAATGGAAAGCTTGTTAACAAGCATGTTGACCAGCCTGGTGTCGTGCAGATTGCCGGCCGCGTTTATGGCACGTTCTATCACCTGCAAATCGAGATCTTCGAGTAGTTCTACCAGATAACCTGAAAAGTGGCCCGAACCAATTTCACCGATAACCTCTGCAGCAAAAAATCGTTCTGAAAGTTCCCTCGATCTAACACTGTTGAGTAAATAGTCATTGGCATGCGCGTCGTCGCGGTCAAAAGACAGAATACCGACAAGGGCGCCTTTTCTGAGGTTCTGGTCAGAAGAATCAAGATAAGGCTTTAACATATCGATGGTGTCAGGCGCAGCCAGAGCAGCGTAAGTCATGAGCGCCTGACCACGCACGGCGGGATCGGGTTCTTGCTCAATGCGACCGACCCCGCGATTAGCTAACGGTTGTATCTCCAGCAGGTCGGTGACCTGGATGAAGTTCAACAGGACGATCACCAGAAATCCTCCGGCAATTTCCGCGAGGAATTCCCCGGAACGGGTGATGCCGGATAATCGCTTGGTTTGCCTGACGTTGAGCAGCCTGGACAACAGTGCGACGAACTGCAGACTGAACAGCATATAGACCAGCTCGAAAAAGAGCGGCAGTGTGAATATCAGATAGGGGTTGCTGCTGACCCCCAGCATTAACCACATTATCGCCAGACCGACAAAAATGACGCCGAGTAACGTGAACAAATAGTTTTGCACCGCGAAGCGATGGGTCAGTCTGTCAATCACCAATGTCATTGGCATGCCCACCAGCGCGATTAATATCGCGATCAGTGCTAATTGTTCTGAACCCTAGTGAGCAAGAAACAGTGTGAACGCGCACACGCGGATCATGCCAATGGCGATACTTGACATGAACATGTTACTGAACATGAGCAGGGTGGCTGTTTTGTCTTCCGGGCGTATGCCGAATCTGGCCAGGAAAAGATCGCCCGGGCTCATCAACACGTTGGACGCCAGTGCCGTATCAGTCAAACCGGATTGCCTTCTAATGGGGTCATGGTGAAACCAGCAGGTCGAAGACATTATGCGTTATTCGGTCACATCATTCAGCATTGATTTGAGTTTGAGGATGCTATAAGCGCGCCGCAGGCCGCGGATTTCGTCCCTATTCAAAGGCGAATCTGCTAATCTTCCGTGCGTTAATTTTTGATATGAGAGAGTAGGAATGTCAGCAGTCGGCAGTCAGTCTAATCCATTGCGAGTGGCCATTATTGGTTCGGGTCCGGCTGGATTTTATACCGTCAGCAATTTTCTGAAACACAAGGAGTTGACGGTTGAATTTGACATGTTTGATCGATTGCCAACGCCTTTTGGTTTGGTCAGGGCAGGCGTTGCGCCAGATCATCAGAAAGATAAATCTGTGCAACGTGCCTTTGACAAGAGCGCCCAGATTCCAAACTTTCGATTTTACGGTAACGTTGAATATGGCACTGACATCCATCTGGCAGACCTGGCGAAACATTATCATCAGGTTATGTTCACCACCGGTGCGCCGTTTGATCGAAGCCTGGGTGTGCCCGGTGAAGAACTTAACGGTAGCTACTCGGCGACAGAATTTGTCGCCTGGTACAACGGCCATCCTGACTTTGCCGACAGAACGTTTGATTTGAGCCAGGAAAATGTCGCGATTGTGGGTATTGGCAATGTGGCTATGGATGTGGCGAGAATACTGTGTAAAACCTATGAGGAGCTTAAAGTTACCGATATTGCTGATCACGCGCTTGAGGTACTCAAGCACAGCAAGGTGAAAAATGTCTACATCCTGGGGCGACGCGGGCCTGCCCAGGCGGCGTTCACCCCGCCCGAGATCAAGGAGATGGGTGAGTTTGCTGATGCCGATGTGACGGTATTGTCCAATGAAGCCACGCTTGATGAAGCGAGTGCGATCTTGTTGGAGACTGAAGGTGATAAAAACGCCAGGAAGAACGTGGCCTTTATCCAGGAATATGCCGATCGAGCGATTGAAGGCAAATCACGATTGCTGACAATTCGGTTTCTGGTCTCGCCAACGGAATTGATCGGTACAGAGGGAAAGGTTACCGCGATAAAACTCGTCAAAAATGAACTCGTCAAAGCTGACGATGGTTCGGTCAGACCCAAGGCAACGGATCAACAGGAAACCATTCCTGTAGGACTGGTGTTCCGTTCCGTTGGTTACAAAGGCCTGCCGTTACCTGAAATTCCCTACCACGAAAGCTGGGGCACCATCCTCAATGAAACCGGCAAGGTGATTGATGCTGAGGGGAATCAGGTTACCGGGCTGTATACGGCGGGTTGGATTAAACGCGGCCCGAGCGGCGTCATCGGCACCAACAAGACATGCGCCCGGGAAACGGTTAACTGTATGGTCGAAGACCTGGCAGCGGGGAAAGTGCTGGAGCCCATTGATCCCAGTATCGAAGGCGCCGATAAGCTGATTTCAGCGCGACAAAAAGACGCCATCAGCTATGCAGATTGGCTCAGTATCAATGATGCGGAAGTCTCTAAAGGTGAAGCGCAAGGCAGGCCCCGGGTGAAATTCACCAACATTGGCGACATGCTGGAAGTCACCAGACGTTAGTAGTAAAAGTGCGCCGCCTTCCCTTTTATATGCCCCTTTATTGGGATTTGATCGCAGGGATGACTTCGTCCAGATAAGCGTCCAGGGCATCCTGGTTCCACGGGGCTCGGAGGGCGATGTTGATCATGGTTGCGCCTGCTTCGCGGTAGGCATTGATTCGTTCCAGTGCTTCGTCGGGTGTGCACAGTAGTGCGCTACCTGCCACTCGGGTCGCTGCAGGACCCCAGGCAGTTTTGAGCTTTTCTCTTTCGAGATCGACTTCTTTTTGGTTAGTGCCAAGGTTGAACATCAGGTTGATCAATCGTTGTAATGTCGCGGGGACTTTTCCCTAACATTGCGGACGTCATGTAAGGGAGATTCGGTGCCTGACATGCGCTTAAGAAGGATCTCCTGCATCCTCCAGCAATCGGGTGTAGCTATCACGATAGGTTGAAGCGAGCCCAGCAATCCTCGGAAACTCAATCGCTTGCCCTGGTCCTGCGGTTAGGAAGAATAACCGCCCTTTTCTCACTTTCAAAAATGTATCGCAAGCATTTGGCGGTTTCGGCGAGCACTTCTGCCTTGGTGCACATCTGGCACGCTGGGAACTGCGTTCCATGTTCCATGCACTACTGCCAGTGCTGCCTAAATTTGAGCTTGCGAGCGCGCCCGAGTTTGTATAGGGCAGCCTGCACGTTGGTGGAATCAAGCGCATGATGGTTCGATCGAAAGCTGCATAGAGGACAGACCCGCACTAGGAGATAGGATGAAGGTTGTGATTGATCACAGTCTTTGCGAAGGTCATGCACGCTGCATGGATGAACTACCTGAAGTATTCGAGGTCCGAGATAACGACCGGTCTTATACGCTTGTTGACGTCGTACCTTTGGAGTTCATGGAGAAAGTGAAACGAGCCGTTGGTGTTTGTCCACGCGCGGCAATTTCCGTCACCGACTAGCAACTTAATCGCTGACAGTTGAGACATCACCACCCCCATTAACGTAGGTTGGTGACAGTCGGTCACAAAAAATGGTGCAGTACGAGTGATAACTGAAAAACTGAGTTTCAAGCTGAAGTTCGCCTATGGGGTTGGTCAGGCGGGCGAGGGTATATTTGGCAACGGCCTGGGGTTTTTTCTGCTGTTTTATTATAGCCAGATCCTGGGTCTCAGTCCGGGACTCGCCGGTTCTGCCATTGGTATCGCCGTGATGGTGGATGCGGTTTCCGATATCTTTGCCGGTTCACTTTCGGACCATTGGCAATCAAAGAACGGACGGCGACACCCCTTTATGTATGCTTCCTTTGTGCCGTTGTCTTTGTGTTTCTTCCTGTTGTTTTATCCGTTGGTAACGTCCGAGCTGGGATTGTTCATCTGGCTGGCGGTCTTTACCAATGTTGCGCGCACCATGATGTCAATGTACCACGTACCACACATTGCCCTTGGTGCCGAAATTACAGAGGACGTGAGGGATCGAACTGCGCTGGTTGCCTTCCGACAGTTTTTTTCCAATATCGGTGGACTCTTTGCACTAACGATGTTCTTCCTGATCTTTTCACCTCTACTGGGAGAAGTCGGCAGATTTAACGCGGAAGCTTATAAGCCCTGGGCCTTTTGTGTCGCGATCGTCATGGGGGCGACAATCTTCTGGAGCGCATGGGGAACACGGTCGGTGATTCCCTTTCTGCCGCAGCCACCTAAAAAACCAAGGGTTTCTTTTGGCACAGTTATCTCTCGCATGATCAAAGACTTCAAAGATGTGGTCAGCAACAGGAATTTTCGCTTTTTGTTCACGGGCGTGTTGGTCGTTTTCATCATGGTAGGTGTGACCAGCACCCTTGATATCTATATGATCACCTACTTCTGGGAACTCGATGACGCGGTAGTTCTGCCCGTTCTGGTTGCTTATGCAATAGGTAATGCAGCGGGCACTTTCGCTTCCGTCAGCCTGTTCTCCGTATGGGGGAAGAAGGCCTGCCTGATCATGGGCGGTTTGTCCTGGGCATTTTTTCAAACCTTACCCGTAGTGCTGCGACTGCTTGGATGGTTCCCTGAAAATGAAGATTTTTTCATGCTTGGAACCTCAGAAATCAATCTGGTCATGCTATTACTGGTGGGCATTAAATTCATACAGGGGTTTGCAACTGCACAGGCAAATGTTGGATATGGTTCGATGATGGCGGATGTCTGCGATGAACATGAATACCAGACCGGGCGCCGCCAGGAAGGCGCGTTCTTCGCGGCTGTCGCATTCTCAGCCAAAGCAACGAGTGGATTCGGCGCCGTGATTGCGGGTTGGGGATTAGAATTCATCAGTTGGCCTGCTGGATCGCAGATTCGAACCGCAGCTGATGTGCCTGCGGAAACATTAACAAACCTCGGTCTGTTTTACGGCCCGATGATTGCCTCTCTCGGATTTATCAGCGTGTTGTTTTACACACAGTACCGCTTAACCCCCAAAGCACATACAGATATGCTGCTGGAACTGGCAGATCGACGTAAGACCGACAGCGAGCTCGCACTGGCGGACTGACCTCTTTTACCTAAGGCATGTACGGCGTCGAGGTTGGGCCCAACTGTGTTTTTATGATTGGCTGCGCCATCTGAACGAACTCTGACAGCATTGACCTTGTATCCCTCGGGTCCATGATGTCCTCAATATTGAAGGCCACAGCAAACTTTCCCATGGTTTTTGGACCAGTGCCACACTTTCAGATCTATTAGCAGCGTCCCGGCTTTCCAAGCTGGGTAAAACTGGTTCGACCCTGCCTGGCCGTTCTAATATAATATGCTCCCAAGGTAAGCCAACAACAGGGTTAATGTCCTAGAATGTCAGGATTGATTGCTAAACCGAAAATCCGCAAACGGATGCTTGTATTGCTGTTCACCATGGCGTTTCTGCCTGGCGTAGTAATGGCAGAGGAGGTGCATGCGGCGCATCCTGAAATTCAAGCCGCACTCGATTGGCAACTGCCGGAAAATACATGCAAATTCAAGTACAAACGCACCAATGTCGGTGGATCGGATCGAAGATATAACAAGGCATTGAAAAAATACACGAATTGCAATGACGACTATTTGACTGGTCTAGCTGTAACGCGGAACAAAATGATGGCGCTGGCGGACCACGGATTAACGCGGGAGCAGACGCATATCATTATGACACACATGGCTGTTATTAAGATCATACTAGAAAGGAGCGGATCACCGTCTGCGGTGCCAGAATGGATACGAGAGGCTAATCAAACCGCCGATTTCAACGGATAGCTGTGGGGTGGGAGGCGCGTTTATATAAAAGATGCACAAGGACAGTGACACCAATTTTGTTTAACACCAGCAGCGTCAGGCGCATGAGCAGTTTTCAACTCTTTGGATATAAAACGAGTAGAGGCCTGATGACTGGTGATACCAGATCATCAGGCTCTGTGGACCTCTAAGGAATTCGATTCGCTCAACGTCGAAAAGTCCTCCTTCAGTTGAGGCGATACCAAAATCCTCGGAATACACACCGTTCTGGTATGTTGCGATCCCAGGATCTCCCCCTAAAGATCTAAAGTTTCGTCCAACTCCGCGAATTGCCATGTCGTATGGCTCTATCACGGCGGCTGGCACCATGGCTTGCAGGTCTTCCTGATTTCGAATCCCAAAATCCTCAATCGCTTGTGCGGTAAATGAATGAGGCACCCGCCGTGGAGGTTGTTATCATCGACAGCGGTACCGAGCCCACGGGGGTAGGCGAACCTGGTTAGCCAACTGTTCAGGGGTGATGCTTGTGTGGTGCGGGGACTTCATCGGCCCGGGTATGGCCGCAATGGCGGACAGATGTAGTGGTCAAGCGTGGAAGCGTTTCAGCAGCCAGGGCACCCAGAGTCGCCATTGCCTCGAAATGGTCGATGGTGCCGCCCGCCGGTGGTGCTTCATAAAAATGATCCCAGCATGAGATTCAGTCTACTTTTTGATCCAGTTTTCGCCACAATGCGCGCATTGTGTCTATCGACATGTTTTGCTGGCCCACATGCACCCCTAACTTCAACGACAAGATCGATACTCCCGGGCAATAGTGATTGATGATCCGATGATAACACCGGTGCAATTTTTGCTTGGCAATTGCCCGCAGGTTACAGAAGATAAATCATGGCTACCTTTGATCTGACTGAAGGCCGCGTTGGCTCGCAGCTCACCCGAATGACAATTCCGTATTTTCTCGGAATTTCATCGATGATTCTTGCCTCCATGATTGAAACGATTTACATCGGCATTCTTGGGGCAACCCAACTTGCTGCGTACAGTTTCATGTTTCCGGTCATTATGGCGTTGACCAGCATCTCCATGGGCGTGGGTATTGGAGCCTCGTCACTGATTGCCCGCGCAGAAGGTGAGGGGGACCGTGTCCTGGTTATGCGGTATGCCACGCACACCGTGTTTTTAACGCTTGCGTTGACCTTTGTGTTGAGTTTTTCGACCTACTTCTGGTTGGAAGAGCTGTACAGCTTGATGGGTGCAGAAGATAAAGTGCTGGATCTTGTGGTTGCCTTTGCCCAGGTCTGGGTGCTGGGGTTGATTACTTTCACCTTGCCCATGGTCAGCAGTACGGTTCTTCGATCGCTGGGGATTGCCAAGGCGCCGGGCTACATCATGACCATTACTTCAGGCATACAGTTAGTCGTGTCGCCAGTGCTCATTTTTGGTTTGTTTGGGTTGCCAGCCCTGGGTCTCGTGGGTTCAGCCTATGCGTTTATCACTATCGGCGTCGTCAGAATCATTGCATTCGCGGTGCTTATCGCCAATGAAAATATTCTGCTGGTCTCCGATGTTTTTAAAGGGATCATCAAGTCATCCAGGGCGATCATGCATATTGCACTGCCGTCGATGTTGTCCTCGCTCATTGGGCCGATCAGTATGGGCATTACCATCGCGCTACTGGCCGCTCACGGCGACCTGATTGTTGCCGCTTTTGGTGTGGTGTCGCGCATTGAGATGCTGGTCACCATGATTCTGGGTGCGTTGGCATCGAGTGTTGCGCCGTTTGTCGGTCAGAACTGGGGCGCGAAGAAAGTCGACCGGGTATACCAGGGATTATCTATCGCAAATCGATTCTGTTTACTCTGGGGTCTGGGATTGTTTGTTCTGCTGGGTCTCTTCGGTGATGTTTTTGTAGGCCTGATCAATGATGACCCTGAATTAGTGTCAGCAGCTGGCTGGTTTATGGTTATCGTGCCGATCAGTTTTGGCTTAATGGGCGTTGGCCAGATCGCGGCTTCACTGTTTATCGCGTTGGGTAAACCCCTGCCACCAACGATTCTGTCGATTCTCAGAACGATTGTTGTCTACATTCCGATGGCACTGTTGTTCGACCACTATTGGGGATTCATTGGAATTTTTGTTGCGTTGACCATTGCCAATGTTCTGTTCGGCGTGACCGCTTACCTGTGGGCAGGGCGCATGCTGAAAAGCGAGATCCGAAAGCGAGGCTACTAGGTTTTCGCTGCCCAAGTGTGCCGAGTCATGGTTTGGCCAGCAGCTTTAACAGTAGCGTTTCAATATCCTCGGCAGGCTCATCTTTGAAGCCTGCCAACTGTTCAAACACCTCGGCTGCGGCATTGTGAAATCCGCCGCTAAGGCCCGCGGTTTCAAAGGTGTCAGCGATTTCCCGCATTTCACCAGTAAAACGCCACGCCTTTGCCGAGTTACCGGTCACCCGCCGATGGCTTTGCTCTGTGAACTCCGCGCCCCATTGTTGTTCCAATACACTGCGCACGCCTTCTTTCTCTGCAACTCCGAGAATCGCTGTTAACAGTGCGGTGCTGCCTTTTGTATAGGCGGCAAATACCATTTTCATGGCAGAGGCGGCGCCGATTGCGTCCGATATGATATGGGTGTGCAAGGGTGAATCGGCAAAAATCCCTGCGATGGTGCCAGCATTTTTTCCTGAAAGATAAAGCACGGTGCCAGACTCAGCTTTCCATGCCGGGCCCCCCACGATGCCCCCGTCAACGTAATGATCCTGGGGGAAAGCCTTCGTTATGCGGCGACTCTTTTCCGGTGCGATAGCATTGCAGTCAACAAATAAGCCATCGAACCCCAGGTCGCTGACCCGCTGCGCAAGGTTTTCGGCATCGTGAGGCGGGCAAACGCTCAGGATCGTATCTGCAGTCTGGACCATGTCATCTAGAGTTCGGCAGTCAGTTAAGCCCGCCTTGGTCGCACGTTGATGACTTTCATCACTTCTGCCATCCCCCGCCCAAATGACCCGGGTATTCGTTGAGAGTGTTGAGAGTGCTGCAGCGCCGATTGAAGCACCCATCTGCCCCGGGCTGATCAGACCAATGGTGGTCGGTTCCCTGGGCAACGTCTGATTAAGGTCGGAATGCCGCATCACTATTTTCACCATAACTGCGTCAGAGGCGTACTCAGAAATTAGTTAACTTACAGCATGTTAACAAATTTCTTCCGCTCGCCTCTTCCGGTGTGCCGGACCACTTGTTCTGACAAAAATATCCTCTTAATCAGAGGTTCCCGAGAGGTAGTCACTGGCGATCTGGTCGATGTAAGCCAGCAAGTCCGCTTCGTTTTGACCGGTTGGCAGGAGGATGAGCCTCGAGACACCCAGTTCCTCGAATTGTTTGACGACTTCATCGGTGAGACGAACCCCGGGTGTGATACTTATTTCAAGTTCCCCCAGGCTCGCATCCCGCGAGGTGGTTTCTGCCAGTGACCTGAGCGCATCAATGCTCTGTTCACTGGCGTCAAGGTCGAGAGCGAAGCCATACCAGCCCTGGCCCTTCTGAAGGGCGCGCCTGTAAGCGGCTTTACTGGTTCCACCGACAATCACGGGAGGGCCGCCATTCTGGTAAGCCAGGGGGCGACTTTGGATGCCGCCGTATTTCACAAATTGTCCTTCGAATGCCGGGTTCTCGGAAGTCCATAGTTCACGAATCGCATCAATGTATTCATCCGTTCGCGCACCGCGCTCGGAAAATTCAATACCCAGGGCTTCGAATTCCTGAGTGAGATAACCGGCGCCAATCCCAAACAACAATCGGCCTTTGGAAAGTTGATCGACGCTGGCGGTCTCTTTGGCGAGTACCACAGCATTTCGCTGTGCGATGAGTGTGATACCCGTGCCCAGCAGAATCTTGTCAGTTACCGCGGCAAGAAAAGACAAGGCGGTGAAAGGATGTATGAAAGCTGCCAATGGTGGCGCCGGTGATGGCGGCACCTGGGGATCTGGCAGAACAACATGTTCAGCTGTCCACAGAGACTCGAATCCTGCATTTTCCGCTGCGACGGCGACGTTACGCATAGTATCTGGATCCGCGCATGGGCCAGTGTTAATACCAAATAGGCCAAATTTCATCAGTACATCCTGTAAAAAAGAAGCTACTATCTGCGAGTTTTTTACTGAAGTAAAGGAACATGGAAGCATCTGCAATCGCTGATTACGGTCCGGCAGCGCGCCATCGTATTTTTCAATGGCTGGGCATTGAATTTGATTCAGTGGTCGACCTGGAAGGGTTTGAAAACTTTGTTTATGCCTCTGGGAATCGTGTTATTCGCATCACTCATGAGAGTCATCGAAGCCGGGAACAATTGCTCGGGGAACTGGAGTTTCTGACATTCCTTGCTGAGCATGATGCCCCGTGGCTAGGCCTGTCCGATTAATCAATGGCGAGTGGCCAGAGACGATTGCGCCTTTTCATATTTGTCAGTTTGAGCGCGCGCCGGGTTTACCTGCGCATGATGAACCTTTTACTCAATTGATCATTAAGGAATGGGGGAGATGCATAGGCCAGTTTCATCGCCTGGCTGCCGACTTTGAGCCTGAGTATGCTCGACAGAACTGGACGACGGATGAAAATCACCGGTTCAATAGCCGTATCCCTGAGGAACAATCTCTGGTCCGAGACAAGGCAAGCCAACTGATGGCGAGACTATCGAATCTGCCAAAGGATGCTTCTGTCTACGGGTGATTCATTCGGATGCTCACTCGGGTAATTACCTGCATGGCAATGGTCGGCTCACCTTCTTTGATTTTGATGACTGCCTGCAAACCTGGTACGGCTACGACGTTGCGACGATTCTGCTGGGTGTGTCGTTACAACCCTGGGTGGATGCGACCGATGCTGCGATGGTGGATACGGTAGCGCATTTTCTGCCGGTCTTTCTGGAAGGTTATGCCAATGAATATCCCGTGGAGAAGCTAATGTGGGGTCAGATGCACGACTTTCTAAAGCTGCGGGAATTCAGTCTTTACGGCGTCATCCACGCGCATATGGACCCCGCCAATCTACAGGACTGGTTTCCCAGAAAGTTTATGGAGGGTCGACAGAAGCGGTTGGAGCTGGATATTCCCTATATCGATATGGATTTTGGTCAGGTGTGAATGTGTTCCCTAGATATTCCTGCCGGTGTCTTGCCAGTACTTATCGCGCAGCAAACGCTTCAGCAGTTTCCCTGTAGGATGCCGGGGTAGTGTCTGTTCAAAGTCGATTGACCTGGGGATTTTGAAACCGGCGAGGTGTTCACGACAATGCGCAATGATTTCTTCTTCAAGTTGTTCTCCAGGTTCGATTCCAGCTGCCAGTTCAACGGCACCTTTCACCTCTTCACCGAATTCGTCATTGGGGATGCCGAACACCGCAGCATCCATAACCGCGGGATGACCAATCAATACCGCTTCTATCTCTGCCGGGTAGATATTCACCCCGCCGGAAATAATCATGTCGATCTTGCGATCGCTCATGAATAAATAGCCGTCTTCGTCCAGATAACCAATGTCTCCGAACGTGTAGACCCCCGGTTCGAGATGCGCTTTTTCTGTTTTCTCCGGGTCATTGTGATATTCGAAGTCAGAGCCCATCAGGTTTCGCACGTACAGCTGGCCTGGTTCGCCCGTGGGCGCAGTTGTGCCGTCCTCTTTGATCACCAATATTTCCGTTACCGCTGTTGGTTTGCCCAGTGTGCCTGGCCGATTCAACCAGTCTTCCGAATTTACTGTGGTTACGATGGCTCCTTCAGTGGAGCCATAATATTCAGAAATGACAGGTCCCCACCAGGCTATCATTTGTTTTTTTATTTCGGGCGGGCAGGGCGCGGCGCCATGCCAGACCACCGTCAGGCTGTCTCCTTTGAAGGCCTTTTTCTCATCTTCAGTTAACCGCAACATGCGCGTGAACTGAGTGGGTACCAGGTGAGTATTGGTGATGCTGTGTTGGTCGATTAACGTTAGCGTTTCGCCAGCATCAAACTTATGGCGCATCACTATGCTGCTACCGCTCAGCAATGGCAGGAAAGAAAAAGCCCATTGGGCAGAATGGTAGATGGGCCCGACCAGCAGACTCTTACCCCCCGGTTCAATGCCGAGCATGCCGGAGAGCCCCTCACCTATCATTTTTAGTGTTTCCACCGGGGCGCCCGTTTGCGACAAGCCGCTTTTTACGCCCTTTGGTTTGCCGGTGGTGCCTGATGTATAGAACATTGGGCCGCCGAGGGTTTGATTCTCGGGCTCGGCTTTTGACGCATCCGCAATAAAATCCTCGTAGAGTGTGAAACTTTCGGTTTCTTCTGCGAAGTTCGAAGCCTCCGCGCCAATGATGATCACAGCATTCAGGTTGGGGCATTCGGCTTGCTCGAGCGTTGCTTCACCAAGTTCGATAAACCGGGTGTCGACAAGAAGAGCCTTTGATCCGGAATCGGCAAGTACGTAGGCCACCTCTTCGGCTACCAGATGCCAGTTGACAGGCGCCAGCAGCCAGCCGCCATGTGACGCTGCGGCAAATGCTTCGATATATTCACGCCGGTTGCCGCTGATGACACTGAATGTATCTCCAACTTCAAGGCCTGCACCGCGCAGAGCGTGAATAAGCTGGTTTACACGGGAATTAAAATCAGTCCAGGATGTTTCGCCAAAATCATCGACCAATGCGATATCGTCAGGTTTATCCTCTGCAAAAGGTGCAAATAGCGCTGCCATGGTATCGATTCCGGGAAAAGAAAAGAATAATACCTTAGTCCGGACTAAGGATCTTATCGAAGTCCACCCAGTAGATATCACCAAGCCCGTTGCCTGGTGATTCATACCAGTGAGCTAATTGTTCGGTGGTCGAGAGGCTCCTGTCGACGACTCCGAAGGTGACAGCGGATTTTACGCTAAGTACGGTACTTTCGGAAAAGACTTTGACGGCGACTATATCGAAGTTGGTTACGGCACAACCATCGCGGATTTCGATGTGGGCATTTCTGCAGTTTTTAGCAGCGATGAGCTCTCAGAC
>Ga0066376_10001685_pt1 | contig 21292 bp, 16 predicted proteins | sample Knorr_S15_td_Bot_FD_77009 | JGI IMG/M metagenome (GOLD analysis project Ga0066376, IMG submission 77009) | Marine microbial communities from Southern Atlantic Ocean transect - Knorr_S15_td_Bottom_ad_5009_LV_A | ecosystem: Environmental > Aquatic > Marine > Oceanic | place: Southern Atlantic...
CCGTACAATAAATCCTTTTCGATAGTCTCATTGTCGTTTACATTAGTATAAATTTCATTGTCTTCAATTTCATTTATCATAAAATCAAGTCCTTGGTTAGAGCTTATTTTACTTAAATTAATATAATGACCATCAGCATAGAATGCAGTTTTTTGCAAAGCTAAATGATTTGCATCTGTCAAAGAATTAATACAAAATGTTGGAATATACACTTCGGATTGTAGCGGGGAAAAATTGTCAATTCCAGAGCTAAAAAGTAAAATCGCATCTGCATTAAATGTGTTTGTTTTTAAAATGTTTTTAAAACCGGAAGCCCCATCGTAATCACTATTTTGTAAATAGGTAATTAATTCGCTAGCATCTCCTTTTAGGATAGTAAATATTCTAGTATTATTACGTGTATTATTAAACTTTATAACTTCTATTTCTACTTCTTTTAAGGTCAATAAGTACTTTGATAAAAGATTAAATTCTTGTTTCGAAAACCTTTTTTTCATGTGTTTAGAAACATCGTAATACAAGGTAATTTTTTTAGGAAGTTCTCTACTATTAGAGACATTATCCGTTGCAGATACTGGGAATGAAGTTAATAGGGTAAAATTCATCCCAATATGAGAATATCGTGTCCATTTATCTTGGCTAATTAGTCTTAAAAAGGACAGGCCTTAACTGCCGAAATTGCAAAATTTATATCTTTCCCATAAACTTCTACTAGCTCAATACCTATAACCACATCATCACTAACCTCAATATTATAGGGTCTCAAGTCGATACTTTAAAAGATATTATTAGTATTGGTAATTTTTATGAATATCAACCTATTATTGGTAGGGGAGATGCCTCTTATGGTAATTTCCTAAAAGGGAATGGTAAAGGAGGTTTTATGTCAATTGAACCACGAAATTCAGGTTGGACAATAAACGGAGAAGGACGTGATTTAAAGTTAATCAAGAATAAAAATAAGAAAAGTAAACCGATTATTTTGGTTAGTATAAATGATAACTCTCCTATATTTTTTAACTATTCAAACTAATCATCAGACATAGAAGGTGGTAAAATTTCACTTCCCCAACTTGTTGGTTTTTTTCCCATATTCAATTCCAATACCGCTCCATTTTTTATATCAGAATGCTTGAACCAAGATTGGTGAAATGGTTTCCCATTCCAGCTAGCCGATTGTACATAAATATTTTTGTCGGAATTATTATTGACAATAATTTTAAATGTAGCCCCATTACCAAGATCAATAGTGGTTTTATCAAATTGTGGGCTAGTAATTAAATAAATATCCTGTCCTGCCACGGGAAAGAATCCCATAGAATGAAAGGCAAACCATGCCGACATTGCTCCAGAATCATCATTTCCAGGTAAACCACCTCGACTCGTATTGTAATTAGCATTAATAATTTCTTGAACCAATTTGGCTGTTTTATCCTGTCTTCCAGCATAAATATAAAGACATGGCGTTAAAAATCCAGGTTCATTATTTACATTATAAAAACCTTCATCAAAAAAGGTATCTAGCCTATTGACAAATGCATCTTTCCCGCCACATAAATCAATTAATTTCTTCATGTCATGTGGTACATAAAAAGAATATTCCCAAGTATGACTTTCGTAGAAAAACTCAGTCCAATATCCAATTTCCTGAAACATATCATAATTCATATCCCATGAACCATCACTATTTCTAGGCCATATAAATCCTTTAAATCCGTGGTCTTCAATAGGTCGCCAAAGATTTATCCAGTTATTGGCTCTTTTTTTATATTTTTCATAATCGGAAGTTTTACCCAAACCTTTAGCCACTGTTGCAATAGCCCAATCATTACTAGCATATTCAAGGGTTCTAGAACCTGCTCTTTCATAATCGCTTGAAATATAGCCTAAATTGTTATAATCGTGTATGCCTCCACGGCCTTCTTTTTGCTCACTTCCTCCTGGAGGGACTTCAGCATTTTTAACCATTGCTTGATAGGCTTTTTCGTAATCAATACCTCCAAGCTCTTTAACAAATGCTTCGGCAATAACCATATCGGTATTACTTCCTCCTTGTGTTCTCCCATTATCGTTACCACTTCTACCATCGGGCATATAGCCGTCGTGTTCATAAATATCGACCATCGATCTAATAATGTCTGTATGTCGTTTAGGGTTTATCAATGTTAATAATGGATTTGTAGATCTGTAGGTATCCCAAATGGCATAATAATCATCGTAATAAGGAACATCTGAATTCCATTTTGGATTCTCCCCAGTACGGTCTGAGGGCATTAATTGACTGTGATAAAGTGCCGTATAAAACATTTTCTTCAAATCTTCGCTACCGCCTTCTACTCGAACTTTGCTAATAGCATCACCCCATTTTTTTTCTGCTTGGCTTACGACTTCTTGAAAATTCCAATTAGGAATTTCGTTTTCTCTATTCGCTCTGGCTTTTAACCTGCCCAAAAATGAAATGCCTACTTTCATTTTAATTACTTGGTTAGCACTGGTTTTGAATTTTAAAAATGCTGCTGTTCTTTCACCAGTATCAGCTTCTAACTTTGAATTTAAATTAATCTTTCCAGATTTAATAGTACCATAGGCATCGGCAGGAGTATCAATTTCGGCACTAAAATATACGGTATATGCCCCTCCTTTATTCCAACCACCTCTTATACGAGTATAGCCTTCAATAATCGTTTCTGAAACAAATTCAATTTCCGAACCAACAAAAGTCTGTGCCTCTGTTCGGTTATCTCCATAATCTAAAAAACTTCCTGCATCAATTAATAAGTAGGCTTGATCTGAAGTAGGAAATGTATATTGATGAAATCCACAACTATGGCTTGTCGTTAATTCGGCATCGATATTCCATTTGCTAAGGTTGACTTTGTAATATCCAGTGCTTATTTTTTCATCTCGCCCATAAGAAGCATAATCTGTAATATCAATCTCTCCAATACCGGGAGCTATAGTAACATTCCCATATTTTGCACCTCCTCCAGTACCCGATACATGGGTATGGCTAAATCCTTTTATTTTATTGCCAGAAACATATCCTGAATTAGTATGCACAACACAATCGGGACCCAATTTAACCATGCCGTAAGGCATACTAGGCCCTGGAACAACATGACCTCCATTGTCTAGTCCGATTTTGGGATCAATGTAATTTACCAAATCTTCATTATTTGATTGTGAAAAGCTTGCTGTTGTTACTAAAACAGTACAGTATAGAAAAGACAATAAAGATTTCATAGGCTACTATTTATGAGTTTGATTTATAAACTACTTGAGACCTACCAGGTTTTTAAAACCTAGCAGGTCTTGATTAAATCTTAAATTTAAAAGATAGTGTTTGATACTTTATTTGGAACAAGAAGCTTTCTCAAGTAAATTACTGTGCCTTCTTTCCCATTTTGCTTTCTAAATTTTTCCATGCCTTCTTCATTTACCTGACTTACATGGCATGCCAAAGAGCTTAAAGCTCTTTCGTAATCTTGCTTCTCAAAACCTACTTTGGTTTTAAGATATTTTATATCTACGCCAATAAGCATCTTTTGTTCTTCGCTTGTAATTTCTTCAGAAGGAATTCCATAATAATACAAAGACATTGGTTTTTCTCGTTTTTTATTTAGATATACCTGTGTTACACTAGCTCCAACCAGTCTATGATCCATATGATTTGTACCACCGTCTGGTCCCCATGTAATTATAGCATCGGGCTTAACTCTTTCAACGATACCGTCAAGTTCCTTGATTAAAGCGCGGATATGAGGAATATGACCATCATAGCCTTCATTAGCTCTTAACTGATCGTGATAATTAAGATGAATAAGTTCGACTCCTATTTTAGAAGCTGCACATTTCATTTCTTCTTTTCTAATAGCAACGAGACCGTCTCCAGCTTTGAGTCCTGAATGGTCATTGACGCCATACCTACCATCTGTAGCGATTACTAGATAAACTTTAGCACCTTGCCTTGTGTACTTTGCCATAATTGGAGAAATTCTCCTTTCATCATCTGGATGTGCAAAAACGGCTAATAGCACTTTGCCTTCTAAAGAGTTTTGCGCTTGTATTAATCCTGTTCCAGAAAAAATAAATGCAGTAAATAGTATAACAGTTAAAAATTGAAATGATTTTAAGTTGTTCATCCGATTGTATATTTTTATTATAAATAAATTTAAATTTTTAATTTCTATTCAAAAACAGAACTTGACATTTTACTTTCACTTTCAAATTTTCTTAAATAGATGAGCATCCCATTTTTTGCTTTTCCTTCTTTATAAGCTTCAAAAGTAGTTGCCTGCATTTGGGTTTTATGACAAGCCCTAGAATTATAAGCATGTTTTAAATCTTCTTCGGTATAGGCTATTTGAGTAGCTAAATATTTCTTATCCTGACCTCTTAAAATCTTCGCCTCGGCATCTTCAATATTTTCTGAAGGATTGCCATAATAATAGAGGGCGAATGGATTATCCCACACCTTACTAACAAGAACTTGAGTAACAGTAGCAGATATCAATCTATGATCGATATGATTAGAGCTACCATCTGGTCCCCAAGTAATGATTACATCTGGTTTAATGGTTTCGACAAGTCCATAAATTTCTTTTATTAAAGCTCTAGCTTGTGGCATATGACCATCATAGCCTTCTCCCGATTTAAGTTGATCGTGGTAGTTAAGATGATGTAGTTCAACACCTAGTTCAGAAGCTGCACATTTCATTTCTTCTTTACGCATTGCAACCAAGCCTTCTCCTGCTTCATGATCTGTATGGTCATTAACGCCAAGTCTTCCATCGGTTGCTATAACTAAATGCACTTTAATACCTTCTCTAACATATCTCGCTAAAATAGGAGATATTGTTGTCTCGTCATCAGGATGAGCAAAAATGGCAAGAAGGACTTTAATACTATCGGAAGTGTTTTCAATAATATTAAATTTTAAATCTAAAAGTTTGGTTTGTTTCTTCTTGATTTTAATTTTAGTGGTAATTTCTCCTCCCAAGACATCTTCATCTTTCCAGTAGCCCATCATATTAAAAACTATATTCGTATTTCCAATTCGTTTTTTATTTCGAGTTTCATTAGCAATAAAAACCTCTTCTAACTCTACGGGTTCTGGAATAAGATAAAACTTATTAGTGTTGGTAAGAAATTTTACCAATTGAGAAGCTCTCACTTTAAGAGTTTTATAACCCAAGACTGAAAATTGTAAAAACTCTTTTCCGCCGACTATATCTTCATGATAGATTAGAGTGAATTTTCCATCTTCATTACTTACAGTTCCAATACTTTTTTCAATAAATCCAATATTTACATAAGGAATTGGCTGTTTGGTTTCTTTGTCTAATACAAAGGCTTCAATAGTAACTTCGTACTGTGCTAAAAGCGTATTGCTTAAACAAATTATAAAAAGGACAAGTAGTGATTTTTTCATATTAAAAATGATTTCTATTACTTAGTACTAGCAAATATTGTGTCTAATTAAAGAAAATTCTGACGAAAATTTTTGAACTCATTTATGCTCCTGGAAAATCAGCCTTGCGTTTTTCTAAAAATGCTGTAGTGCCTTCGGTAAAGTCTTCAGTACCAAAACAGGTGCCAAATTCTTCAATCTCAACATCAAACCCATTTATTCCGTCCTTAAAGTTTGCATTAATAGCTTTAATTGCTGAACTAATAGCTACTGAAGAGTTACGCATAATTTTTCTCGCAATTTTTTCGCAAAGTGGAACAAGTTCTTCCAATGTAGTTACATGATTTACTAAACCATAGTTAAGAGCTTGATTAGCATCTATCATTCCTGCTGTCATTATCATTTCCATAGCGCGACCTTTACCAACCAATTGAGGTAAACGTTGTGTGCCTCCATATCCTGGAATAACACCAAGTGATACTTCTGGTAAGCCCATTTTTGCATTGTCACTTGCAATTCTAAAATGAGCTGCCATTGCCAATTCCAATCCTCCACCAAGAGCAAAGCCATTGACAGCTGCAATTACAGGAGTTGACAAGTTTTCAATATAGTTAAACAATAATTCTTGTCCTTCGGCAGATAGTTCTTGTCCTTCTTCAACATCATAATCTGCAAACTCACTAATATCAGCTCCTGCGACAAAGGCTTTTTCCCCACTTCCAGTAATGATGATGACTTTCGTGCTTTTATCTAAATCAGCCATATTAAAAGCTTCATACAATTCTTGAATGGTTTCTATGTTTAAAGCATTCAATTTGTTTGGACGATTAATGGTTATTGTTGTAATCCCATTTTGGAATTGGGATAAGATATTATCGTAATTCATAATTAATTCAATGAGATTCCTGTTTAAACAGGAATAGGTTTATTCTTTAGGAAACGTTACAATAAAAGTAGTTCCTTCTCCTTCTTGTGATGTAAAAGTAATACTTCCGTTATAAGTTTCAATAATTTTTTTAAGCATTGGTAACCCCAATCCCATTCCGCTTGATTTAGTCGTAAACTTTGGCTCGAAAACCATTGGTTTATTTTCTTCTGAAATTCCGTCTCCATTGTCTTTCACTGTAATAAAAACAGTATTATTTTGAGAATAAACGCTTACCATAATTTTTGGTTCTTGCTCTTCTGAAATAGCTTGTATGGCATTTTTTACTAAATTAGTAACTACACGAATAAGTTGTGTTCTGTCAAATTTTGCAATAACCTCCTTTCCCTTTGATGTGAAACTAATATAATCTTCAGTAAAAATATCCAGCGCTAAATTTACAACCTCAACGATATTGAGCATTTCATTTTTTTGTGCTGGCATTTTGGCAAAGCTTGAAAACGCTGATGCAATAGAACTCAATGTGTCAATTTGTTGTATTAAGGTTTTACTATACTCGTCAACTTTTTGAAGAACGTTTGGGTCGTTTGTATCGAATTTTCGTTGAAAGCTCTGCACGCTCAATCGCATAGGTGTTAACGGATTCTTTATTTCGTGTGCCACTTGCTTCGCCATTTCTCTCCAAGCGTGTTCCCTTTCGCTTTTTGCTAATTTTACCGCACTTTCTTCCAATTCATCTATCATACTATTATACGACTCTACCAATATCGAAACTTCCTGACTCGCACCTTTTAATTCTATTTTTTTATTTCGTTTTTCTAACCGAGTTTCATTCATCGTATCACTAATAGTTTTAAGCGAACGTGTAATATATTTAGACACAAAAAAAGCAAAGGCAACAGCAACTAACAGCATTACAAAATAGGCATAACTCAAGCGTATTAAAAACTCTTTAAGTTCTGCATTACTAAACGAATCGTCTTGATAATAGGGTACATTTAATATACCTAAAGGTTTTGCTTTAGAATCGGAAAATACGATATAAGAAGAATGGAAATCACCTCCCATAATATCAATATACTCTATATATTTTTTATCAATGCTTTGTGATAGTTTATTTAAAATATCCGTTGAAATACATTTTATTAAAGAATCATTTATAAAAGCAGATTTTGAGCTTTTAATTAAGGTTCCATCTAAATCATATAGATTAAATCCAACATTTAAATAATCAGCAATTTTATAAATTTCATCTTTGAATATAAGCCCTAAATGTTCTGTATCTATAGGCCAAGAAGTTTCTTTCAATACATAATTCATACTTGAAAGTAGTTGAACTTCTTTTCGCGCAAGGCGCTGCATATGATAATCTTTAGATTGCTCACTATATTGATAAATAGTAACTAAAGCAATCAATATTGATGCAACAACTACCAATAATATCATATACAAAAAAATACGGGAACGTAAAGACAATCTGTTTGTAGCCATCTACTAAATTTACTTCATAAATATAACAATAATCAAACCAAATTCTTTAAAACAAATCTCAATGTTAAAATTTTAAAATTCCAAAACTACCAATGTTGAAATTTTGGTTTTGGAATTTGAAGATTGAAATTAAGCTTTAGGATTCTTATCTCTAATTTTTTTATACCATTTAATCCCTATCGTTAATAAAATTGACAGTACGACTATTCCTATAACTCCAAAAACCCAATTGATAGCATCTTTTAAAATGACCAAAAAAACCACGGAGAATAAAATGAGGGTTGCTCCTTCATTCCAGATTCGCATAAACTTTGATGTATATCTTACGTCGTCTTTTTGCAATTGTTTAAATATTTGATGCGTTTTAAGGTGATACCAGAAAAGTAAAACTACAAATCCTAATTTAACATGCATCCATCCTTGTTCGAGCCATATTGGGATTAAAAACAAAAGCCAGATGGCAAATAGTGTTGCCAATATGGCTGAAGGCCATGTTATAATAAACCATAAACGCTTCGCCATTAGTTTTAATTGTTTGCCTAGGATTTCTTTTTCAGGTGAAGGTTTATAGAAGGCTTCTATTTGATATATAAATAATCTTGGAATATAAAATAATCCAGCAAACCAAGTAATAACAAAAATAAGATGTAGTGCTTTTATATAGTTGTATAACTCCATTAATCCTCAACAAATAAATAATTCAATTTTTTATTATTAAATGCTGCATTAAACGCTTTAATCTCATTATCCACCAAATCATTAAAAGTTGTAAGTTGATTATTAATTTGTTTCGATAATTCATTCTTCACAGCTATATCTTGCTCGGTTGGCGGGAAATCTCCCATTCTTACCAAAGAATTTAAATGTCCTAATTTATTAGTTAGTCGTATAGGGAAATTTAAAGGATCCTGACCACTTTTGTTTTGGGTTTGATATAGTTCTTTTTCAATTTCTGAAAATTGCTCTTTTAGTTTTTCGGCTTTCTCTAAAAGTTCTTTTACACTTTCATCATCTTTATATTGGATTTCAAAAGCAGTTAATTGTTCATTTATCTTTCTAATTTTCTTTATGGATTTATGAGCATTATCCATAGTTTTATTTACATCTTTTATAAAATCGAACTGCGTTTGCATTTCGGCTAAAGAACTTTCGGATCTTGGATCAGCAACAATAGTAAAAGGCTGTGAAATACTTTTACCATTTACATTAAGACTTACTTTATATTCTCCAGGAATTGCTTTTGGCCCTGTTAAACTTGCCCACCACAAAATCATACCATCCAATTTTTCTGCACCTTTAAAAGTCATATTCCAAACAAACAGATTTGCTCCTTTTTTTATTTCTAATTTGTCTTTCTTTTTATTTTTAGTACTAAACGTTTTAATGGTATCACCTTTTGTATCAAAATACGTTAGAGATATTTCTTCTTTTTCATCATAATCCATTAAATTAAAATAGGTCATTACACCATTAGGATGATTTGTGCCTTCGGTTTTGCTTTCTTTTTTACTTCCTCCACGCATTCTGTAAGCATCCTTTGGATGAAACAAAATATTTACATTTTCTGGAGCATTATACAACTGATGCAAAACTGTTAAATCGTCTAATATCCATAAGCTCCTCCCTTGTGTTGCGACAATTAAATTATTATCTTTTATCGTTAAATCTGTAATTGGAACGATTGGCAAATTCAATTGAAAAGGATTCCAGTTTTTTCCATCATTAAACGAAATATACATTCCTGTTTCGGTACCTGCATATAACAATCCTTTTTGTATTGGGTCTTCGCGAAGTACTCTTGTAAAGTGCTCTGAAGCAATTCCGTTAGTAATTTTCGTCCAGGTTTTTCCATAATCTACAGTCTTGTAAAGGTAAGGTGCAAAATCTCCCGATTTATATTTTGTGCCTGCAATATAACAAGTTCCCGCATCAAAAACACTTGGCTCAACACTATTAATCATCATCCATTCTGGCATACCTTTAGGAGTTACATTTTCCCAATTTTCTCCACCATCTTTTGTAACATGTACCAAACCATCATCGCTTCCAACCCAAAGTAAGCCTTCTTGTAATGCCGATTCTTGTGCAGCAAAAATGGTGCAATAATATTCAACAGACGTGTTGTCTTGAGTAATTGGACCTCCCGAAGATTTTAATTTTTCAGGATCGTTTCTTGTTAAATCCGGGCTAATAATTTTCCATGATTGACCTTCATTTTCGGTAACATGAACTTGATTAGAAAATGTATATAATCGTGTTGTGTTGTGTTTGGAAAAAATTATAGGAAAATTCCATTGAAAGCGATATTTCATATCTTCGGCTCCATGACCCATTGGGTTATCTGGCCACACATTAATGGCTCTTACAGTTCCGGTTTTATGATTTACTCTTGTTAAAAATCCATCATAACTTCCTCCATAAATAATATCGTCGTTTTCTGGATCGACTGCAATATGAGCAGATTCTCCTCCAGCAGTACTTTCCCAATCGTCTTCTCCAATGGATCTGCCATTAGTTCTGTGAGGTATTCTTATAGCCGAATTATCTTGCTGAGCTACATAAATCCGATATGGAAAATGATTGTCTGTTGTCACACGATAAAATTGTGCTGTGGGTTGATTGTGATATATACTCCAGGTTATTCCTCCATCGTAAGTCACTTGTGCTCCTCCATCATCTCCCATAATCATACGATTTGGATCTTCGGGAGCAATCCATAAATCATGATGATCGCCATGAGGTGCATTATAAGTGTTAAAGGTTTTTCCACCATCTGTAGATTTATGATAGCGAACATTTAAAACATACACGACATCTACATTCTTTGTGTCTGCATAAACACGTGTATAATACCAAGCTCTTTGTCGTAATTTACGCTCGCTGTTTACCTGTGTCCATGTTTCACCTCCATCATCGCTACGGTACAAGCCCCCCTTTTCTTTGTTTTCAACCATAGCCCAAACACGTTGGTTATTTACCGATGAAACGGTTACACCTATAATTCCTAAAGTGTCTTTTGGAAAGCCTTTGTTTTTTGAAATCTCTTTCCAGGTTTCTCCTTCATCTGTGCTTTTCCATAGTGCAGAACCTTCTCCTCCAGAACTTAAACTATAAGGAGTACGTTGTAAACGCCAAGTTGAAGCGTATAAAATTCTAGGATTTGTTGGATCGATAATTAAATCTACAACGCCTGCATGGTCATTAGCAAATAATGTTTTACGCCATGTTTTCCCTCCGTCTGTACTTTTATAAAGACCTCTTTCTAGAGTTGGCTTGTAAATATTTCCTAACACTCCTGCATAAACAATATCTGAATTTGTTGGATGAACAGCAATACGAGACACGTGTCTTGAGTTTTTTAATCCAGATTCCGTCCATGTTTTTCCTGCATCAACGCTTTTCCAAATACCATATCCAGAAGACACATTTCCTCTAACGGTTTTTTCGCCACCTCCAACATAAATTACATTCGGGTCGTTTTTCGAAACTGTTATCGCTCCTATGCTTCCGCCAAAATAACCGTCAGAAATGTTTTCCCATTCTCGCCCACCATTTGAAGTTTTCCAAACTCCTCCTCCCGCTGCACCAAAATAAAATAGATTGGGCTGGTTTGATACTCCTGTTACAGCAGCACTTCGTCCGCCTCTAAAAGGACCAACAAGTCTATATTCTAAAGCATCGTATTGTACTTCTTTAAATGTTTGTGCATTGATTTGGGTATCGCTTAATAAGAAAAGTAGCATTGCTATAATTACTGTCGAAAATCGCATAATTGTTTTTGGTTTAATTATTAGCAAATAAAAGTAATAATTAATAGCTATTAATTATTATGTGAATTCAATTTTAACTTAAAATTGTTTCTTTTAAAGCCCAATCATGTATCCATTTTGTTAATAAGGCTACCCAATCATCATTATCGTTTAAACAGGCAACAGTTGTAAATTCCTTTCCTCCCAATTCTTTAAAAATCTCTTTACCTTCCATGGCAATTTCTTCAAGTGTTTCTAAACAATCACTAACAAAAGCTGGAGTTACTATTGCCATTTTTTTAATGTCTTGTTTTGCCAATCTTTCGATTGTAAGGTCAGTATATGGTTGCAACCAAGAATCAAATCCTAATCGGGATTGAAATGAAGTTGAAAATGTCCCAACTGTAAGTTGAAGTTTTTTAGCAACCAATCGTGTTACTTCATAACATTGATGCCTGTAACAAAATTCGTGAGCTTTTGAAGATGTTTCACAACAAGTCTTATCTATTTTACAGTGTGAATTTGTAATATCCCTTTTTTTAATATGCCGTTCGGGAACACCATGATATGAGAATAAAAGATGCTCGTAGTCTATATCTTTTAATGCGTCTTGTATTGAATTGGAAAGCACTTTAATATAATCTGGTTTGTTATAAAATGCCGGAACTGATTCTATTTTAAGATTTGGAAAATAGTTGCGTCGTTCTTCTTCAGCTTTTACTAAAATTGTTTCGGTTGTTGCCATAGCGAATTGTGGATATAACGGAAATAATAAAATCTCATCCACACCTTTGTTAACCAATTCTTGGAGTCCCTTTTTTATGGTCATACTTCCATATCTCATGGCTAATGCAACTGGAATGTTTACTTGCTTTTTAACCTTTTCCTTAAGTTTTTCTGAAATCACAATAAGAGGCGAGCCTTCTTTCCACCATATTTTTTTATAAGCTGATGCCGATGCTTTTGGTCTTGTATTTAAAATTATGCCTTTTACAAGTAGTGTTCTTGCCCAAAGCGGAACGTCTATCACACGTTCGTCCATTAAAAACTCACCTAAATATTTCTTAACGTCTTTTGGGTTTGGGCTTTCTGGTGAACCTAAATTTATAAGTAAAATTCCTTTCATATTTATTTCATTATCATAACCTATAAGGTTTTAAATACCTGACAACAGGTTTATTGTCAATTAACTCAAAGACATTATATATTTTTTAGGCGTTGTTCTATATTTCTTTTTAAATGCAGTTATAAAATGACTTGCTGTGCTGTAGCCTACTTTTAAACCAACTTCGGAAACATTATAATTACCCGATTCTAATAGTTTTCGAGCCACTTCCATTTTGTATTCAAACAAAAAGCTATACACCGAATCGCCATAAATTTGTTTAAATCCTTCTTTTAACTTTTTTAAACTTAAACCAATTTCTTCTGATAACTCTTGTAGTGTTGGCGGCTCTACCATTCTTGAAATAATAATATCCTTTGCTTCTCTTATTTTAATAACATTAGATTCATCTACTAAAAATGGACATTGTTCAATATCTGCATCCTCATTTCTATTAAAATACAAACTTAAGATTTCGTATGCCTTTCCTTTAAAGTATAAATTCTTTATTGACCGGTTTAGATTATAGTTTATTAATTGATTCAAAACTATAGCCATTGAAGGCGATATTTTTCCATCTTTATAATATTTCTTATCTCTATTGTCATCACTTAAAAACCTAATATAATCTGCCTCTTGAGAAAACAAACCGTGAAACTTTTTAATAGAAATCAGGACCGTAATTAACCATGATTTAGGGCTAATTTCAAGATTAATTGGCAATTCTCGTTGCGGATTATATAAGAGCAAGGAATTCTCTTCTAAAATATCTAATACATATCTGCCGCTATTGAAATTAAATTTGATTGACCCCTTTAAACAAAAATGAAATTGAATGAAGTCACTATCTATTTCGCGTTCAATATATTGTAATTTGTCACTTTCATTTTTGTTTAATAGTATAATAAACCCTTCATCAACTTTAGTTTCGTCAAAAGCACCTTTAGCGACATTTTCTAACGTACTATTATCATTATTTACATTCATAACTATTTATATTAATTCTAAACTAACTTGTTAAAAAGGGTTAATTTAAGTGCAAAAATATGACATTTATCATATAATATTAAAAATAAAGTTTAAAAACCCACAAACGATATAAAAAGTTCTTTAAGCGTTATTTTTTTAGTCGTTAGCTACATATTTTTGCTTCCAATAATCCAAGTTAGATAATGAAGCAATATAATATTTCTAAAGGAAATTCTTTTTATGCTATAGGTTTAAGCTATAAAAAAGCAGATGCCAAAATTAGAGGCCGTTTTAGTTTAGATATAACCTCAAAATCTACTTTGCTTAATCAAGCTAAAGAAAAAAATATTGAGAGTTTATTAGTTACATCTACTTGCAATAGAACCGAAATTTATGGTTTTGCACAGCATCCTTTTCAACTCATAAAATTACTTTGCGATAATACTAATGGGACTATAGACGAATTTCAAAAAGTAGCTTACGTTTATAAAAATAAAGAAGCCATTTCGCATATGTTTAGAGTTGGATCTGGGCTTGACAGTCAAATACTCGGTGATTTTGAAATTATAAGTCAATTAAAGATTAGTGCAAAAACTTCAAAAAAACATGGTTTATTAAATGCTTTTTTAGAGCGTCTAATAAATTCTGTAATACAAGCCAGTAAGCGAATTAAAACTGAAACCAAAATTTCTTCAGGAGCCACATCTGTTTCTTTTGCTTCTGTGCAATATATTTTTAAGAATGTTAAGGATATTTCAGAGAAAAATATTTTACTTTTTGGTACTGGAAAAATAGGAAGAAATACTTGCGAAAATCTTGTAAAACACACCAAAAATGAAAAAATCACTTTAATTAATAGAACAAAACACAGAGCAGAGCGAATAGCTGGAAAATTCAATATTGTTGTTAAAGATTACGCTAATTTACAAGAAGAAATAAATATGTCAGATGTTTTAATTGTTGCAACAGGAGCTCAAAACCCAACAATAGATAAACAAATTATTCAGACCAATAAACCGCTTTTAATTTTAGATTTATCTATACCGAAAAATGTGAATGAAAACGTTGAAGAATTAAAGAGCGTAACACTTGTACATTTAGACGATTTCTCTCAAATAACAGATGAAGCTTTAGAAAAAAGAAAAAAACATATTCCACATGCAGAAGTCATAATAGAAGAGGTTAAAAACGAGTTTAATAGTTGGTTAGAAGCGCGAAAGTTTGCACCAACTATTAAGGCTCTAAAACACAAATTATTAGATTTTAAAACTACTGAATTAGAATTACAACGTAAAAAATTATCCGATTTCAACGAAGAACAAGCCGAATTAATCAGTAACAATATTATTCAAAAAATTACCAATCACTTTGCGCATCATTTAAAAAGTGATGACGCTTCTGCCGATGAAAGCCTTGAACTTATAAAAAAAGTGTTTCAGTTAGGAACTTCTACAAATGTCTAAAATTATTAGAATTGGTACACGTGAGAGCCAACTTGCTCTTTGGCAGGCAAAAACTGTACAACAAATGTTAGAACAACTCGGTCACAAAACCGTGTTAGTCCCTGAAAAATCTACTGGAGATTTAATTTTAGATAAACCCTTATATGAACTGGGAATTACTGGAATATTCACCAGAACTTTAGACATTGCAATGCTCAATAACGATATCGATATTGCTGTACATTCCCTTAAAGATGTACCAACAATTTTACCAAAAGGTATTGTGCAAGCTGCAGTTTTAAAACGGGGAAACATAAGAGACACTCTCGTTTATAAAAACAATGAAGAGTTTTTATCTCAACGAGATGCTGTTATTGCTACTGGTAGTTTACGACGTAGAGCGCAATGGTTAAATCGATATCCAACTCACACGCTTGTAGATTTACGCGGTAATGTAAATACGCGTTTACAAAAATTAGAAAACAACGATTGGAATGGAGCCATTTTCGCTGCTGCTGGTTTAGGGCGAATCGGATTAAGACCTAAAAACGCAATTAATTTAGATTGGATGATTCCTGCTCCGGCACAAGGAGCAATAATGATTACCGTTTTAGATGAAGATGAAGATATAAAAGCTATTTGTGCCGAATTAAACCATGAGGAAACAGAAATTTGCACTTCTATTGAGCGTAAGTTTTTAAATCTTTTAGAAGGTGGTTGTACAGCTCCAATTGGAGCAATTGCTTTTATAAAAGATGAGCAAGTTTCATTTCAAGGCGTGCTTTTAAATATTGACGGAACAAAAAAGATTGAAGTTACTCGAAACGAAAAATTAGGCGAACATCAGGATATGGCTGCCTATTGTGCAAATTTTATTATCGAACGTGGTGGTAAACGATTGATGAATGAATTAAAACAAGTAGATAAAAAAGTAACTGTATATTCTACAAAATCACTATCAAACTCACAATCAGATTTGTTTCATAATGATATTAACGTTGAAGGCAGTGATTTTATTCAAATTAATACTAATAGAATAAATCCATTCATCTTAAAATCTGAAATTAAAAATGTGATTATTACCAGTAAAAATGCTGTTGAATCATTAATCACAAATATTCCTGCGGAAGAATTACAATTCAAAAATATCTATTGCGTTGGTAGACGAACAAAGCGTTTGATAGAACAAAAAATTGGAAAAGTCACACATTCTGAACCAAACGCTAAAAAGTTAGCTGAATATCTCATAGAATATATTGAAGGTACTGAAGTCACTTATTTTTGTAGTGATTTACATCTTGATGATTTACCAAATATTCTAACCAAAAATCACATTACTGTAAATGAAATTGAAGCGTACAGTACGAGATTAGCTTCAATAAAAATTGATGAAAAAGTAGAAGGTGTAATGTTTTACAGTCCATCAACAATAAAAAGTTATTTGTTAGAAAACAATGGAGATAAGATTGCTTTTTGTATTGGTGAAACAACAGCTACAGAAGCATCAAAACATTTTAAAGATGTTAGAGTTGCTAAAGTTCCAACTGTTGAAAGTGTAATAGAATTAGTGAATTTGAATTATGTTTAAGCCATTGTCATCCTGAACTAGTTTCGGTATCTCGTAATAAAATTGAAGTGTAATTAAAAAGATTCCTCCCGATAGCCATCGGAATTAGCGGGAAATAAATATGATAAAAAACGACTTATTTTTAAGAGCTTTAAAAGGCGAAACTGTAGATCGCCCTCCAGTTTGGATGATGCGTCAAGCTGGACGTTTCTTACCAGAATTTATTGCAATTCGTGACAAGCACGATTTTTTTACGCGCTGCCGAACTCCAGAATTGGCAAGTGAAATTACTGTGCAACCTATTCGCCGTTTTGGTATGGATGCTGCAATTTTATTTTGCGATATTCTGGTAATTCCACAAGCGATGAATATTGAGGTGCAAATGAAACCTGATTTTGGCCCTTATCTTCCAAATCCTGTTCGTGATCAAAAAAGTGTAGATAATGTAATTGTACCAGATGTTGATGTCGAATTAGATTACGTAATGCAAGCCATAAAAGCAACTAAAGAGTTGTTGAATAACGAGATTCCTTTAATCGGTTTTGCAGGTTCTCCCTGGACTATTTTATGTTACTGTGTACAAGGTCAAGGCTCTAAAACTTTTGATAAAGCAAAAGAATTTTGTTTTACAAATCCTATAGCTGCACATCAATTATTACAAAAAATTACTGAAACCACAATTTCCTATTTAAAAGCAAAAGTAACGGCTGGAGTTGATGTAGTTCAAATTTTTGATTCCTGGGGTGGAATGCTTTCCCCTGTAGATTATCAGGAATTTTCGTGGAAATACATCAATCAAATTATTGAAGCCTTAAAAGATGATGCTCCAGTAATTGCCTTCGGAAAAGGATGCTGGTTTGCTTTGCAAGAAATGGCGAAAAGCAATGCAAGTGCTTTAGGAATAGATTGGACGATTACCGCTCAAAACGCAAGGTATTTGACTGGTGGAAACATAACGCTACAAGGTAATTTTGACCCTTCTCGCTTATTTTCACCTCCATCAGAAATCAAAAAAATGGTACACCAAATGATTAACGATTTCGGGAAAGATAAGTATATCGTAAATTTAGGTCATGGTATTTTGCCAAACACTCCCATAGACCATGCAAAAGCGTTTATTGTTGCTGTGAAAGAGTATAAAAATTAATATGAAACAGAAGTTTTATAAATACATACAACATTTACAAAACACTATAACTTCCAAACTTGAAGCAATTGACGGTAAAGCAAAATTTTATGAAGACCTTTGGGAACGTCCAGAAGGAGGTGGAGGAAGAACTCGTGTTATTGAAAACGGTAATGTCTTTGAAAAAGGAGGTGTTAATATTTCGGCTGTTTATGGCGAATTATCTCAAACTATGCGTACCCATTTTGGAGTAAAAGAAGTTAACTTTTATGCCTGTGGGCTGAGTTTAGTATTGCATCCTAAAAATCCTATGGTGCCAACAGTTCATGGCAATTGGCGTTATTTTGAGATGTATAATGAGCAAGGAACGATTGTTGATAGCTGGTTTGGTGGCGGACAGGATTTAACCCCTTATTACTTGTTTAACGAAGATGCTAATCATTTTCATCAAGTCTGTAAAACAGCTTGTGACAAACACAACCCAGAATTCTATCCAAAATATAAAAAACATTGTGATGCCTATTTTTATAACTCACATCGTAACGAAGCTCGTGGCATAGGTGGTTTGTTTTTCGATTATTGTAGGGTATCCAAAGTAATGAGTATGGAAAATTGGTATAACTTTGTAACCGAAATTGGAGATAGTTTTTTAGAATCTTACGTGCCTATTGTTGAAAAACGAAAGGATTTACCTTATTCTGAAGCAAACAGGACTTGGCAGGAAATACGTCGTGGTCGTTATGTAGAATTTAATCTAGTTCATGATAAAGGAACGCTTTTCGGATTAAAAACAAACGGAAGAATAGAAAGTATCTTAATGAGCTTGCCACCACATGTACAATGGGTTTACAATCATCATCCCGAAAAAGGAAGCAAAGAAGAAAAATTACTTTATGCCCTTAAAAGTCCTGTAGATTGGATTAACAATTAGCGAAGAAACAGATAAACATTATAAAAATGTATCCACTACGAAGAAACAGACGATTAAGAACTAATGAAGTAATTCGCTCTTTAGTTCGTGAAACGATAATTACCCCAAACGATTTTTTAGTACCTCTTTTTATTGTTGAAGGAAAAGGCATCAAAGAAGAAATTACTTCAATGCCAAACTACTTTCGGTTCAGTTTAGATCTATTAGAGAACGAAGTGAAAACGCTTTGGTCACTTGGATTAAAATCGGTTTTACTATTTGTAAAAGTACCAGATAATTTAAAAGACAATAAAGGGACAGAGGCTTTAAATCCAAACGGATTGATGCAACAATCTATTAAAACTGTGAAAAATGTGTGCCCAGAAATGTTAGTCATGACAGATGTGGCACTCGACCCTTATTCTATTTACGGTCATGATGGAATTGTAAAAAACGGTAAAATAATCAACGACGATACTGCTGAATTTTTAGCTGAAATGAGTGTCTCTCATGCGCAAGCTGGAGCAAATTTTGTAGCACCTAGCGATATGATGGATGGTCGCATTCTCACTATCCGTGAAGCTTTAGAAGATGAAGGGTTTACAGATACTGGAATTATGAGCTACTCTGCAAAATATGCATCGGCATTTTATGGCCCATTTCGGGATGCTTTAGATTCGGCTCCTGTTGATTTGGTAAATGTTCCAAAAAACAAAAAGACGTATCAAATGGATTTTGCAAATCGTCATGAAGCACTTCGTGAAATCAAAATGGATATTGAAGAAGGGGCAGATATTGTTATGGTAAAACCAGGAATGGCATACTTGGATATTGTTCGAGATGTAAAAAATAAATTCGATATTCCTGTTGCTGTGTATCAGGTAAGTGGTGAATATGCAATGATTAAAGCAGCTGCTGAAAAAGGCTGGTTAGACCACGACCAGATTATGATGGAAACCACTATTGCATTTAAAAGAGCAGGAGCCGATATTATTGCAAGTTACTTCGCGAAAGACATTGTGAAATTGATTTCTTAACTTTCAAGATAATTCTTGTTTTGAAATAATGTTTAAAACCCTGTTTTTTATTCTTTCTTGTTTTCTTTTAACCACAACATTTATTAATGCACAATTACAATATGCAACTCCTGAAGAAACTGGTTTAGATTCAAATTATATTCAAAAAAAAATAGATTCGATAATGACACTTGGGATAAAAGAAAACGCTTTCCCAGGAGCACAATTATTAGTTGCAAAAAACAATAAAATTATTTTTCATCAATCATATGGTTATCATACTTACGATAGTATTCAAAAAGTAGCATTAAATGATATTTACGACCTGGCATCAGTTACCAAAATAATTGGTCCTCTTCCTGCTTTAATGAAATTGTATGATGAAGGAAAGCTTGATTTAGACGTTCCTTTTAGCAGCTATTGGAAATCCTGGAAGCATAGAAAAGACAAAAACAATATTACGCTTCGCGAATTGTTAGCACATCAATCCGGACTACAACCTTATATTGTGTTCTTAAACGAAGTTCTTAAAAAAGGAAAACTAAATAGACGTTTTGCAAGACATATAAAAAGTAAACGATTTCCTAATCAAGCATACTCAAACATCTACATCAATAAGCGTTTTAAGAAAAAGGTGTTTCGGATAATTAAACTATCTAAAGTAAGTGGCGATAAAACCTATAAATATTCAGGATTAGCCTCTTTAATCTATCCCCAACTTATTGAAAATATAACTGGAATCACTTATACAACTTATCTTCAAAAAAACTTTTATCGCCCATTAGGATGTAATACTTTAGGCTATCTCCCAATGTCTAAAGGTTTTAAAAACAGTATTGTTCCAACCGAAAAAGATTCCCTCTTCAGAAAAACGCTTACCAAAGGTTGGGTTCATGATGAAAACGCAGCATTGCTTGGTGGTATTTCTGGAAATGCTGGTTTGTTTGGTACAGCTTCAGATTTAGCAAAACTGATGCAAATGTATTTACAAAAAGGTATTTATAATGGTAAACTCTATATTACTGAAGTAACACTCAACGAATTTTCCAAAATTCAATACCCAAAAAATAATAATCGTCGGGGCTTAGGATTTGATAAACCATTAATTGGAAATGACAATTTGAGTATAAAAAAAGCGTATCCAGCACCAGAAGTTAATGCGGCAAGTTTTGGACATGCTGGATATACAGGTGCTTTTGTTTGGGCTGATCCTAAAGAACAATTAGTATTTATCTTTTTGTCAAATCGAGTTTACCCAACAAGAACACATCGTAATATTTACAATCTGAATATTCGTCCAGCCTTACAACAAGTGTTTTATACGGCTTCAAAAGTCAAGGATTAAATTGTAAATAATTAGTACTTTAGAGTTTTAAAGCACTAAAGATAAATGAGCAATTGCACCATAGAAACACCTCTAGGCATAGCTAAAATAATTGGTGATGAAGACGGCATTTCTTCGGTTACTATTTTAAATTCAAATGAGATTATTACAGAAATAATTCCCGAAGAACTTCAGGATTGTATATACCAACTTAAAGAGTATTTTAATGGTGAACGAGAACATTTCAGCATAAAACTGAATCCGCAAGGCACAGAATTTCAAAAGCGAGTTTGGGAA
>Ga0066376_10001687_pt1 | contig 21280 bp, 17 predicted proteins | sample Knorr_S15_td_Bot_FD_77009 | JGI IMG/M metagenome (GOLD analysis project Ga0066376, IMG submission 77009) | Marine microbial communities from Southern Atlantic Ocean transect - Knorr_S15_td_Bottom_ad_5009_LV_A | ecosystem: Environmental > Aquatic > Marine > Oceanic | place: Southern Atlantic...
ACGACCAACAACCGCATGGAACTGCGCGCCCTGATCGAGGCGTTCCAGATGCTACCCGAGGACGCGGTCACCGAAGTTCGGACCGACAGCCGCCTCTGTGTGGACACCATCACGAAGTGGGCCCCTGGATGGGAGCGGAAAGGCTGGAAGAGAAAGACCGGCCCGATCAAGAACCTGGAGCTCGTCCAGGAACTCCTGGCCCTCTACCGGGCCCGCCCGCAGTGCACGCTGACGTGGATCGCGGCACACTCCGGGAACCGGTGGAACGAATACGCCGACAGCCTGGCTACCGCCTGGATGCGGGCCGAGCCCTAACAGCTCGTCGGTGTCTCACGAACCGGTCGGGCCCAGCATGGTCTCCTCGCGGAACTGACGAATCTCGCGCACCATGTCCATGATGTTCGAATAGCGACCGCGGGCCTCCTTCTGCATCGCCTTCAGACAGATCTCGTCCAGTCGACGGGGGACCGTCAGATGCTTGGATATCGCGCTGGGCGCGGGCGGCGTCACATTGCAGATGTTGTGAAACGTCTCCTTGATGGTGCGTCCGCGGAACGGTTCTCGCAAGGCCAACAGTTCATACAGCACGACGCCCATGCTGAAGATGTCCGTGCGCTCGTCGATGGTCTTGTTGCCCCGGACCTGCTCGGGCGACATGTAGAGCGGCGTGCCCGGGCGTGACCCCGCGGTCGTGAGCCGTTCTCGCAATTCACCGTCGGTGACCTCCTCATCTATGACGCCGTCGTTGGGACGCCCCCAGATCTTCGCCACGCCCCAGTCCATCAGGTACACCTCACCGAAAAACCCGACCAAGATGTTCTCGGGCTTGACGTCACGATGAATCACGCCGTGGGTGTGCGCGTAGGCCAGCGCATTGCTCGCCTGAATCAGAATACCCAGCAGTCGGTCGAGCGAGTAGGTCCCGATGGTTGAGTCGTCCCCGCGGGCAATGCGACTTAGGATCTTGAACAGGTCTTCGCCTTCGATCTTCTTCATCGCGAAGTAGATTTGCCCTTGATCGTCCTTGCCGATCTCGTAGACCGGTACCGTGGCGGGATGCTGCAACTGCGCCGTCACCCGAGCCTCTCGCAACAATCGCTGCCGGTCACGGACACTGGCCGCCAGGCCGGGTCGAAGCTTCTTGAGGGCCACTGTCCGCCCGAGATTGTTGTCCTTGCACGCGAGCAAGAGTCCGTTCCCGCCGCCGGCCATCTCCTGGAAGTTGCTGTACTTCTGGTAGTCGTTGGTGAACCAGGACGGCAACTCCGCATCGGTCCCGGACAGAAAGATGCTCTGGTAGTTGTCTTTGGGTTGGTCTGTCACTGTGGACCTCGTGCACGGTTGACCGTGGGTGCGTCACGGCAGGGCAATGGCGATGAGCTCGGCCGGGGTCTCGAGCGTTGCCGCGGCGACGCAGATGTATTGCTTGCCGTCGACCATGTACGACATCGGCGGCGCCGTCGGGTTGGCCGGCAGAATGATCTCCGCAACCACCTCGCCGGTCTGCTTGTCGTACGCCCGAAACGTCGGACCGCCGGCCCCCTGGAGAGACGCGACGCCGCCCCGCACCCCGCCACCCTCACCCATGAAGAGGAGCGTTTTGGTGACCAACCCCCCGGGACGGCCGTTTTGGCCCATGGTCGAAAAGTCCAGGCCGAGCCCCTGGAGGTCTGGATGTTCGCGCACGTCGCGTGGGGCGCCGCCGAGTGGGCGCATCCACAGGTGGTCGCCGGTATTGAGATCGATCGCGGTGATGCGTCCCCATGGCGGTTTGACCAGCGGCAACCCCCGAGGTCCCGGGGGATAGATCGGTCCCACCCGCATGTAGTCCGGATTGGTGCCGCCAGGCTCGCCCGGGGCGAGCGACACAACGACCGGCACGGTCAACGACGGCACGAAGAGGATGCCCTCCTCGGCATCGACGGCGGCGCCCGGCCAGCTGGAGCCGCCACCCCAGCCAGGCAGCACCAGCGTCCCCTTCGTCCCACTCGGGTCGTTGATCAACGACGGCGGGGTGTAGAGGGGACCCATACGATAGTTGGCCGCGATCGCCATCGCCTCGGCTTTGATCTCGGGGGTAAAGTCGATCAGGTCGTCGACGGTGAACCCCTGCCGGTCGAACGGGGCCGGCCTCGACGGTATCGGCTGGGTCGGCGACAACTGCTCTCCGGGCACATCCGACCGTGGCACCGGCATCTCGAAGATGGGCCAGAGCGGCGACCCATCCTCGCGGTCGAACACATAGGTGTAGCCCTGCTTGGTCACCATGGCCACCGCCTTGATCCGGCGGCCGTCATGCGTCACGTCGACCAGGGTCGGCGGAGACGGATTGTCGTAGTCCCACACCCCGTGGTGGATGAGCTGGTAGTGCCAGACCCGTTCGCCGGTGCGGATGTCAAGACAGACGATGCTCTCCGCGAACAGGTTGTCGCCCGGTCGATGACCGCCGTACCAATCGTTGGTGGCGACCTCGGTGGGCAGATACAGGTAGCCGAGCTCCTCGTCCACCGTGAGCTGCGTCCAGACACCGGCGTGCCCCGTGTATCGCCACGACTCGTTGTCCCAGCTGTCGACGCCGAAATCATCGCCCTGCGGCACCACGTGAAAAATCCAGAGCTGTTCGCCGGTTCTGGCGTCATACCCCCGAATGTGGCCCGGCGTCGCCTCGTAGCCGCTCTCCCCCGCCGGTATGACCTGCGCGACCACGACGTCGTTCGACACGATCGGCGTCGAGATACACCGCACCTCGGCGCCGGGGTGGCCGATGCCCCTCGACAGGTCGACATAGCCACCGTCGCCGAACCCGGCGCGAGGCAGGCCCGTGGTCGCGTCGAGCGCGAGCAGGCGCCCGTCACTCACGTTGTGGAAGATTGTCTCTTGGTCGCCGTCGGTCCAGTAGGCGACCCCGCGACCAGACCCCTGAGGCCGGCGGGCCGGGTCCGCCTCGGCGCCAACCTTCGGCTGGGGTGTGAAGAGCCACTGCGTCTCTCCGGTCGCGGCGTTCACGGCCGCCACCTCGCTGGCCCCGGTGGACGTGTACAGCACGCCGCCAATCATGATCGGTGTCGACTCGAAGTTGTAGAAGGGACCGTCCGCGGAATTCTCGGCCTGCCAGCGCCAGGCCACCTGCAACTCGCCCGCGTTGTCACGGTCGATCTGGTCCAGGGCGGTGTACTGGGTATGTCCGCCGTCCCCGGCATAGAACTTCCACTCGCCGTCGGACGCACCGCCCTGCCCCCAGGCGGCACTCGCGGAGACGAGCGTCGCGGACAGCAGCGCGCCGACGAGGGTAGATCGCGTGGTCGTGCCAGTCATGGAATATCCCTATCGTGAAGTGCGTGCCCTCCGCCATCCGCGCGGGGCCGCCACCTGCGCAACACGCTCCCGGTAGCGGAGGACCTCCGGTGCGGCCGCCCTGCGTACCTGTGGGCAGGATATACCGAGGCCGAAATGGAGACACCATGGCGTGCGATCGGAACACGGGGTGCGATGTCACCGGCTGTGGATACAATCGGGCATGGCCGGCCGAGAGTGCTACCACTGCAAACAGTGGGTCGATGCGGGAGACGCGCATGATTGTTGGACGACGACCGAAGCGACACTGACCGGGGACCTCTCTGAAGACCTCCAGGACGCCTGGCAGCGGCTGCGCGAAACCGCCGCGGCGTTCGGAGAGCAGAGAATTTACGCGTCGCACAATTCGATCATGTTCTCGCGCACGTCCTGCTATTTCTTCGTGCGGCCGAAGCGGACCTTTCTCGAAGTGTGCGTGTTCTTGGCCCGTGAAGTGACGGCGCCGCAGGTGCGCCGGCACACCCGGGCGTCAAAGCGCAAAGTCGCGCATCTGATTCAGATCAGGCACCGGGACGAGGTGGAGGCGCCCATCACCGACTGGCTCGAAGAGGCGTACGGGGTGTCTGACACCTCGCGCGGACGAAGACGGCGACCACCCCGTCACGGCGAACGGGTCGGCGTGGCTCGTGACGTGACCACCAGACGCGACCGCTACGAGAAACATCTGGCGGAGACGAGGACCCGTCTCGAGCATCTTCTTGCGCCGGTGTACCCACGCCTGCCCGTCGACCTGCGACCAAGCCCTCTCCACGACGGGTTTCGCGGACACGCCCGTTTCTCGGTGACCGAGACCGGCAGCAACCTGGCGGTCACCGGTGCCGACCCCGTCGGTGGCCGCGACTCGTGGGAGTGCACCCGGTGGATTCTCCCCGGCTTTGGCCAACGGCTGGCTCAGACCGTGATCGAACGGATCTGCCGAGACTATTCGCGCTACCCGATTGCCGGCTTTGATCTGCGCCTCGGCTACGGCACTCAACGCGCACACGTGGTCCTGGCGGTGGACCGGACGCAGCCCGGATCTCTACGCCGTTGGACCGAGGAACTGCTCCGAGAGACGCCGGCTGTCACCGGGGTCTCTGTCCCCTCGCAGGGTCTGACGGTGGGAGACCCGCTGATCCGCCATTACCTGCTTGGCAGGGAAATCCTCTCTCACCCCCTGGCGTTCTTTCAGACCAACTACTGCCTGACCGAGCCGTTGCTCCGGCACATCGCGTCGGTCGTCTCCCAGGAGTCGCCAAGGTCAGTGCTGGATCTGTATTGCGGGGTTGGCGTGCATTCGCTGCTGGCCGGCGACGACGCCACGACCACTCTCGGGGTCGACTCAGATCCGAATGCGATCGCGCTGGCCGGGCACAACGCGGAAACGGCGGGACGCGTGGCCACCTACGAGCGCGCGTCCGTCGAGGCCTATCTCGCGCGAGGGTCGCACGCGCACTGCGATGCCGCGATCGTGAACCCCCCTCGCAGCGGGTGTAGCGTGGGAGTCGTGGGGAGCATCGCGAAACTGGCCCCGCGGTGTATCTGCCTCGTGTGCTGTTCCGCCGAGGCTCACGTTCGAGATCTCCAGACGTTCCGCGAACTCGGCTACGAGGCCACGGCCCACACCGCGTTCGACATGTTTCCCTTCAGTCGATTCGTCGAAAACGTCACGATGTTGTGTCCTCGGTGACGACCGCGGGCGACGATCACCGGTGCTCCCCGTGCTCGCCGCGCCCCTCGCGGTCTCCATGTTCGTCGCCACCATCGTGTTCCCCGTGCCCCTCGCCGCCATCGCCAGGGTGCTCGCCACGCCCAACCTCGGGATGCACGGACCAGCCAGTGAAGACAGCAGTGTAGGTGGCCAGGGAGACAGGCTGCGTCACCCCCGGCTGGAGGTCGATCGGAATCGTTGGGCCGAGTTCGGTGCCGTTCGAAAGGTGGACTTCGACTCGCACGTCACGCAACGTGCGCTCGGTGGTGTTCTCGACGGTGCCGGTGAACACCCGCGCGGCACGGTCGTAGCTCAGCACCAGCCGCGCACCGTTTCGCACCTGGTCGTAGTCCGCGTCCAGTGACAACTCGGTACCGGATTCCGCTCCGTCCTCGAGTTCACCCTCGCCCGCCGCGGTAATCGCGGGCTCGCGCTCGTGCGAGGGGAGGCTTGCGGTAACTGGCTCCTGCGCCACCGGGTCCACGCCATCGGGTTCATTCGCACACGCGCCAGTCACGAGGCTCACTATTGCGAGGATGGGGATGACACGCCGTGCGCGAGTCATGGTGTCCCCGACGTCGGGTCGAGTTTCCGAATGGCGTCACCCACACGGACCGTGCCGGGTTGCACGACCTTCGCGTTGAGCCCTCGCAGCCGCAACTGACGTCCGCGCTCCGAATTGACAAACTTCACGGCGTCCAGACCGAAGCGAGCCACGAATTTGTCGCAACCGGTGTGTGGTTCCGGCGTCACCTCGATGACCGCGGAGCCCAACCCCAGCCGTGTCCGGGGTGGCAGGTTCTCGAAACTCAGGTCTAGATCGACAAACAGCTGGTCACCGGTCAGCGGCCACCGTTCGACGCCGACCGCCACCAGATCGGCCGCCCGACTGTTCATCAGGTTGAGCTGCATCTCAGGGTGCGCGGACCCATCGTCGGTCCGGGAACTGCCTCGATGTTGCCAGTTGTCACCGACGAGCCCCTCGGTCAGGCTCAGCTCCCCCACTGCAAGCGTTTCGCGCTCGCCGATGGAGGGTCGCCGCACGATCAGCTTCACCGCACCGCCGTCTGATGGTGATTGGCCGACCTTATCCAGTCCCGCCTCCAACGCGACCAATGGTTGGTGTGCCATCTCTTAGTTATACATGAGGCGTGTCGTGGCCAACCCGCCGTCCCCCGTTGGGCTGACCCGTCTCCTGGGCCTTGACTGGTTGACCGCGTTCTGAAACCGTTGGGGGTCGGGTGGCGGAGGGGTCCCTCTCGGGCGGGTCGCCGCCGGTACACCCACGACAGGAGACTCGAGATGAAGCAGTTGATGATAGCAGCGGCGGTCGGGTTGTTCGGGCTCACCCCGGTGCTCGCGCAGGGCCAGGTCGTCTCGTCGCTGGCAAGCCTACATGGAGTCACCGAGCAGGCCGTCACCGCCACCGCGGACCAGGTCTCGGAGGAACTCTACAGTTTCCGTCCTACCGAGGAAGTCAGAACGCTGGGTCAACTGCTGGCCCATATCGCAGACGCCAACTACCAGATCTGCTCGGCGGCGTCTGGCCGGACCAACCCCAGCACCGAGAGTATCGAGCAGACGAAAACTTCCAAGGCGGACATCAAGGCCGCGCTGGCGGGCGCGTTCGCGTTTTGTCGCGACGTCTACGCCAACACGACCGACGCGCAAGGGGCCGAGACCGTGCCCTTCCTCGGTGGCCAGCAGATGGCCCGGTCAGCGGTCCTGGCCTTCAACTCCGGGCACACCTACGAGCACTACGGCAACCTCGTGACCTACATGCGGATCAACGGCATCACGCCGCCGACGTCCCAGTAACCGGTCGGGTGCCAGACTGGCGATTACTCGCCCGCGACATCGTCGGCTGGAAGCTCGCTGAACCCAGCGGCGGCCGGCATCTGGTCTACGAGGTCGTGCAATCGTCGTTTGATCGCACCAAGCTCTTCGGAGACGTCATCGTCTCGCCGCACTTCCCGTTTCGCATCAAAGGCCAACCAGTTCAGGCGCTTGACCTCTTCGATGAACTGCACCGTGAGGGCGCGCAGCCGAAAGAACTGCCGCCGACGGGCTGGGTCCATCACGGTCTCTGTCACCTTGGCCATGAGACCGAAGTGCCCTGTCAACCAGACAACCGGCCACATGATCGGAAGCAACAGCAGGAGACCATAGAGGAGGCGGGACCCCGCCGGCTCGACAAAGGCCAGGACGAGGCCATCGACTACGACGGCCAAGACGAACAGAACCGCAAGAAAGACGGTGTGGAAGCCTGGGCGCAAAGCCATGTCGGGTCTCCAGGCTGGGGCTGCTGGTGCGGCGCCGATGCGGAGCCCTTGATCATCAAGAACCGCGTTCCGTCGCATCGGAAGCAACTGGATGTTGAGCGTGGCGTCCGCACCCGGGGTCTGCTCCACGAAGACGAGATCCTGGCCATTCGGAGACCACGAGTAGGGAAACTGCGCGCTGTCGCTGGTGGCCAGCCGCGTGACCGGCCCGGTGCCATCGGCGGACCGTCGATACAGGTTGATGGGCCCGCCGTCACGGCTCGACGTGAACACGATGTCGTCGCCATCCGGCGTCCACAGCGGGAACCGGTCGACCCCAGCTTCCCGTGTCAGCGGACCGAAGGTCCCACGATCGAGATCGTGCACCCAGACGTCCTGCTCCGCTCCGGCCCCGCGCTCCACGGCAATCCGACGTCCATCAGGTGAAATCCTCGGGACGTGAAGCGGTCGGGCTCCAACGCGAGCGGTTCCTCGCGGCCGTCCCGAGACACCCATGTCAGCGTGCGCAGCCCGGGGTCGCCAGCCGGCCGTGGCACGTAGGCGAGAGTGCCATCGGCGCCGGCCGCGATGTTGCCCGAGGCGTCGTCCAAAAAAGGGCACTACGGTTGGCAGCCCGCTGACGCTGAGCCTGTCGAGGTCGAAGGGCACCGTCAGGAACCGCTGGTTGCCCTGCGCGTAGAACAGGTGACCGCTCGGGACGTAGGTCCCGACCGTCGCGTCCTCGAGGACATGGGTCACCGTGCCAGTGGCCTGCGAGAGTGCGCCAATGCGACCCCGGGACCCATCGAGGGACGACGGAAGGATCGTGAAGAGCAGGGTATCGCTGTCCGGAGTGGCAACCGGGACGATGTGAGCGCGCTCGTTACGAGCCGGTGGGCGACTGCGACGGATCTCCCTCACCCCCAGCGTCGATCGGTTTCGCCAACCCGAAGTCCAGCACCTTGATGTTCGCCGGCTTGAGGTCCCGATGGACGATGCCGGCGGCGTGGGCCGCTTCCAACGCTTCGGCGATCTGTCTCGTGATCGCAAGTGCGTCCTCGACCGGGATCGCACCTTGCGCAATCCGGTCTTCGAGTGTCGGACCCTCGACGAGCTCCAGCACCAGTGCCTTGGTGCCCGAAGCTGCGTCTTCGATTCCGTAGATAGCCGCGATACCAGGGTGGTTGAGACTGGCGAGGACCTGGGCTTCCCGCTGGAACCGCGCCAGGCGGTCCGCGTCGGCGGCGAAGGCATCGGGGAGAATCTTCAGCGCCACCGCACGGCCAAGCTTGGTATCGGTCGCCTGATAGACCTGACACATTCCCCCCTCCCAGATGAGAGCAGACACGTCGTAGTGGCCGATGCGGTCGCCGACGCTCAGGGCCATTGTGATGGTTACTTGGCGGCGGGAGTGTCCCGACGTTGGGGTTGCACGAGGGTGCCAAAGAGTATCTCACCCCACCTACGAACATCCAACGCCAGTCCACGAGGAAGGCCGGGTGCGCGAGTCCCACACCGAGATGCCTTGAGCGCGACTAGAATCGGGCAGGCTCACCAATCGCTGCTCATGTCCGGGCCGCGAAGACCGGGGGGTTATGGAATTCTTTCAGATGGCGTTGATCGCGGCTACGTTGCTCTGTTCCCTTGTCGCAGGCTTCGTGTTTGCGTTCACCGTGGTGGTCATGCCAGGCATACAGGGCTTGAATGACCGGGAGTTTATTCGAGCCTTCATCCAGAATGATCAACCGCTGTTTGTGTTCGTGTGGGTCGGATCCGTCGTGGCGTTGGTGGTCGCGGCCGTGCTTGGGATCGGACAACTGGACGGGGGTGGCCGTCTACTCCTCCTCATTGCTACCGGTACCTACGTCCTCGGCGTCCAGGTGCCGACGATTGCCATCAATGTGCCGCTGAACAACACACTACAAACTCTTGACGTCGATCGGGTCAAGGCAACCACACACGCAGACGCCCGCCGGGAATTCGAACCACGTTGGAACCGATGGAACACGATCAGGACGGCCTTGGCGAGCGTGACTTCTGCACTGCTGATGATCGTGCTGTTGAGATTGTGATGCAGATAACGAGACGCGAGGTCGAGACAGAATCTGGGTCACCAGCCGCCCCCGAGGAGAGAAACGCTTGATTCTGATCCCTCGACTGTTCCATCAGATCTGGGTCGGCCCTGACCCGTTCCCGGAGACGTTCGCTCGTTACCAGCAGTCGTGGATGACGAATCACCCCGGGTGGGAGCTGAGATTCTGGCGGGAGGCACGGCGGACCTCAAACCCGCACGGGTGTCTCCCGCCTTCTTTGGCGCCGTCCCGGGGCACCCGATTCTGGACCGAGCGCTGGACGACATGCGGCCTCGATCACAGTATGGCCACGACAAGGCGGCGACCGGGTCGGTGTTCTTTGATCGATTGATGAAGCACTATCCGGACACCGTGAGCTTTGAGGCCGGTCTGTTTTATCCGTCAAACGATGACGAACGCCAGCGGGCGCTCGCCGTGCATCACCGGGCCCGTAGCTGGAAGACCGACGACGGGCTTCGGCACGCGATGTTGGCGGGTTCGACGGAAAGTCCTACCGTGGGGTGGCGCCGCGCGCCGGCGCGCGAAATTGTGACCGAAGGCCGCCGCCGACACCAACCTCGCCTGGCCGGCCAGCCGAAGCTCAACCGCTGGATGGGGTTGGCGGAGGGACAGGGATTCGAACCCTGGAGACGCTTTCACGTCTAACGGTTTTCAAGACCGCCGCCTTCAACCACTCGGCCATCCCTCCCCGGGCGGGTCTGAAGACCCACGACTACGTGCCGTCATTGTGGCTCGATGACCTCCCGGCCGTGCATATAAGGGCGGAGGGCCTCTGGGATCTGGACCGAGCCGTCGGCTTGCTGGTAGTTCTCGAGAATCGCGAGCAGGGTGCGTCCAATCGCGAGGCCTGATCCGTTCAGGGTGTGCACGTGCTCGGCCTTCCCCTTGCCATCGGGCCGGAACTTGATGTTGGCGCGCCTGGCCTGAAACGCCTCCGTGTTGCTACACGACGAAATCTCGCGGTATTTCTGCTGGCCGGGCAACCACACTTCGATGTCGTAAGTCTTGGCGGCCGCAAACCCCATGTCGCGGGTGCAGAGGATGACCGTGCGGTAGGCAAGACCCAGGCGCTGCAGGACGGTCTCGGCGTGCATCGTCAACTGCTCCAGGACCTCATACGACTGGTCGGGCCGGGTGTAGGCGACCATCTCCACCTTGTCGAACTGGTGCTGACGAATAAGGCCACGGACGTCGGCGCCGTAGGAGCCGGCCTCGCTCCGGAAACAGGGCGTATAGGCGGTGTACCGGAGAGGCAGTGCACGACCGTCGAGAATCTCTCCGCGGTGCAGATTGGCCAGCGGGACCTCGGCCGTCGGGATCAGGTACAGGTTCCAGTCGCCGGCGATCTTGAACAGGTCTTCTTCAAACTTCGGAAGCTGTCCGGTGGCGACCAGGGACTCGGGGTTGGCGAGGAACGGCGGTTCAACCTCGATGTATCCGTGCTCGGTCGTATGCAGGTCCAACATGAAGTTGATGAGCGCCCGCGACAGCCTGGCCCCGGCGCCGCGCAGGACGGAGAATCGCGCACCCGCCAGTTTCGCGCCGCGCTCGAAGTCGATGATTCCGAGCGTCGGGCCAAGCTCGGTGTGAGACTGGGGAACGAACTCGAAGCTGGGTGGCACGCCGTGTCGGCGGACCTCGACGTTGTCTGCCTCGCTCACCCCGCTCGGTACCGACTCGTGCGCGAGATTGGGCAACGTGAGCAGGAGCGCGTGGCGCGCCCGTTCCACCTGGTCGAGTCGGGTCTCCTCGGTCTCGATAGTGGCGGTGTGCGACTGGCCAGCCTCCATCAACGCGTTCGTCGGCTGGCCGTCCCGTTTGGCTTTCCCGATCTGCACCCCGAGCGCTTTCTTGGCGTGCCGCGCGGCTTCCAGCCCCGGAAGGATGGCGCGGCGTTGGCTGTCGAGTCGACGCAACTCGTGCACGAGATCGTCGAGGCCGTCCCCTCGCTGGGCGAGGCGCGTGGCGACATCCGAGGCCTCGTCACGAAGCAGTGCGGGATCGAGCATGGTGGGGCGGGCGGGGGTGTCAGTCGCTGGACGACGAGCCGTTCTTGCTTGGGGTAGTGGAGCTGGAGGGGGAGGGCGTGTCGGAGCCCTTCGTGGCTTTCGACTCGCCGCCCTCTGTTTTTTTGGTGTCGGTTTTGGAGCTCTTCTCGTCCGACGACTTCCCTGCCTCTGAGGCCTCGGTGTCCGACCGCCCCTTGTTTCCGTAGTCGGTGACGTACCAGCCCGTGCCCTTGAATTGGATGGCCGGGGACGAGACGAGCTTCCGGATGGCCCCGTCACACTTGGGGCAGACGGTCAGCGGCGGGTCGGAGAATTTTCGGATCTGCTCGAAACGGTGCCCGCACGCGTCGCACTGGTATTCGTAGAGTGGCATGTGATGCTGTCCGGCTGCTTGCGCCCTGCCACCGGTCCGGATGTGCTGGCGCCGACGGCGGAACAGGATGGTACCGGCTGGCCGGACAAGCGTCAATCCAGCAACTCGTCGCCGGTATCCCCGAGCAGCAGCGTACGATGGAGCCAGATCGGAACCGACCCGTGCCCGAGCAAGCGGTCGTGGAATGACTTGAGCGAGAACGACGAACCCTCGCGGGCCTGGACGTCCGCGCGAAGCTTGCGCAACATGAGGCGACCAGCGGCGTCCAGGACGTAGGCGGGGTCAAACGTCCCTCGCTCCGCTTCGCGCCGCGCGCGGCCCTCTTCCAGATGTGCTTCGTCCTGGAAGAATCGGACACCCTGCTCGACGGACATGTCCTCGGTATGCAGGCGTATCCCGACAACCATCCGGGCCAGACGCAACAACACTTCGGCGGTCTGGCCGAGCTCGATACGATCGTTGTCTTTCGCCAAGCCCTCTTCCACCATCATCTGCTCGCAGTAGTGCGCCCACCCCTCCGCGAAGGACACGGGGGCGAACAGGGTCGACTTCCGGACGGTCCGTTCGATCGCGCGCTGATGGCGGCTGCGGAGAAAGTGACCCGGGTAGGCCTCGTGCACGGAGACCGACCAGAGGGTTGCCACGTTGACGTCACGCAGATGTTGTTCGGCGCGCTCCGCGGACCACGACGGATGGGCGTCAGTCACGTAGTAGTACGAGGGCAACGATTTCGACTCGAACGGGCCTGGACTCCACACGGTGGCGGCCGTCCAGCGGGAGAAGTGCGGGGTCGGGGCCACGATGATCGGCTCGGCGTCGGGCACGGTCACGATCGCGTGGCGCTCAACAAAGGCCCGGAGGTCGTCGAGCTGCGTGCGCACGGTACTAGCCAGGTCGCCGGGCGCGGGGTGCTGTGCCTTCACGCCGGACCACACCTCAGTGGCGTCGGCCGTCGGGTCAATTCTCGCGGCCACCTCCCGGAACTGTTCCTGGGTACGGACCAACTCGGCTTCGGCGATGGCGAGCAGCCGCTCGGCACTGACGGCGATGCCATCCTGATGTCGCAACCGGCCTTCAAAGCGTTCGCGACCGAGCCGGAAGGTCGCGCGACTCTGAGGCGCCTGAGTGTCGCGCAGGTGGCTGGTATACCGCCGGATGGCGTCGGTGGCCTCGGTCGCCGCGTCGGCGAGGTCGCCGAGCAGGTGCAGATCTGCCAGCTGCCGGAAGGCTCGGGGTAGGCCGCGTTCGATGAACGTCACGACTCCGTCGAAGGTCTCGGCTCCGGTCTTGATGAAGATGCCGGGCGGGTCGTCGACGTTGGTCTGTGCGGCCTCGATAAGCCGCGGCGTCTGACGCAACTTGGAGACCACGCGGCGGGCGCGCTCTTCGACCGGCGCGAAATCGAACAACGCCTGGCGGGCGAGCGTGGTGGACAGCAGTGCGGCATAGACCTGCGGGTCTCGCTCCCACGGGCGGACTTCCTCGAGCTCGAAGATCCGGCCGCGGATGTCATCGGCAAGCATGCGGCGCTCGAGCTGCTCCTCGGCGGTCAGGCTGCGGGTGGAAATCCGGTCAAGACGACGCGCGAATCCGCCCAGTTCGTGCCCTTTGGTCTCGATGGCGGCTCGGGAGAGGTCCTCGAGGCGATCGTCGTGCGTATGGACTCCGTCGGAGGCCGCAGCGTCGGGGGCGCTCTCGTGCAGAAAGTCCAGGTACTGGTCGGCCAGATGTGACAGGGGTTCCGTCGTGTACATGCGTAATCGGCGCGGCGCCTCCGTGACCCGGTTCCGGTCGGGTTTCCGCAGAGCCCGGGTTGCAGCACAGGGGGGGCCCAAAGCGGTGCAGCACCCTGAATGTTACAATAAGGGCCCGCTCAGGTCCTCACCGGCCTTCCGCGTCCCGTGATGTCTGGCACGCTCTATCTGGTCGCTACCCCGATCGGCAACCTGGAGGACATCACCCTCCGCGCGATCAGAATTCTTGGCGAAGTCGACCTGATCGCCGCCGAGGACACCCGACACACCGCGAAGTTGCTGAGGCATCACGGGATCAGCACCAAGACAACCAGCCTGCACGAACACAACGAACGACAGAAATCACCGGGGCTGGTGGCCCGTCTTCTCGAGGGTTCATCGATCGCACTCCTGTCTGACGCCGGGACCCCGGTGGTGTCGGATCCTGGCCTGGTGCTCGTGCGTCAAGCGCTTGACGCTCAGGTCCAGGTCGTGCCCTTGCCAGGGCCGTCAGCGGCAATTGCCGCGCTAGTTGGTTCGGGTGCGCCTCCGCACAGTTTTACTTTTGTCGGGTTCCCTCCGCGGAAGTCGAATGACCGGAAAAAGTGGTGCCTGGACCTGGCGTCTGAGACGCGCACACTGATTTTTTTCGAGTCGCCGCATCGTATCCGCGCCACGTTGCGGATTGCGCGCGAATGCTGGGGTGACCGTCAAGTCACCATCTGCCGAGAACTCACGAAGATCCACGAAGAATTGGTCACTAGACCTATTTCAGAACACGTCGACGCGATCACGTTACCGCGAGGCGAGTACACCTGCGTGGTCTGGCCTCCACTTCAGTCGATTCCCGTCGCAGTACCCTTGCCCGCGCGCTCGATTCTGCAACGTGAATTCGGTCAAACAACAGAAAAAATTAGATCTCGGCGCACTGCCGTGAAAGAAATGGCCCAAAAATACGGCCTCAGCACGCGCGATATGTACACCGAACTACATAAGTTGAGATAAATTGGTCTAAAGACCGAAAACATGACGTCTTGAATCACCCCCAGGGCGCGCCTTGACCGACCCGCAGCCGTTTGTTAACGTTTCCGGTCGATCTAGTCATCGTCCGCCAGACCCCGCCAGACGGCGGCACTCCCAAGGAGACGGAATGGCCAAGCAGCGACGCCCCGCGGCGCGCGCCGCCGCGACCAAGACTGCGGCCCGGACAAAGCGGCCAAAGGTCGCCACCGCGGCGAAACGCACGACAGCCAGCAGTCGCAAACGACCATCCCGTTCGCCGGTGGTGGTGAAGATCGGGGTCGCGTATGCCAAAGCGGTCGCGTTGTACGAAAAGGGTCTCAAGGCCCTACAACGGCACCGCTACGACGCGGCATCCACCGCCTTTCGGCAGCTCTTAGAACTGTATCCGGACGAGCGGGAATTGCACGAACGCGCGCGTCTGTACATCGCCGTGTGTGAGCGAGCGACCGGTCCACGGGCCAAGCCGCCGAAGGGCGCCGACGAAAGAATTCTGGCCGCTACCTTTGCGCTCAATCGTCATGATGTCGACGATGCACTCGCACTGCTCCGCACCGCCGCGGCCACAGATTCGAGCAACGATCACGTGCAGTACATGCTGGCGCTCGCGCATGCCCAACGCGCTGACGCGAATACGGCGGGACGGCACTTGAGCAAGGCGATTTCACTCAATCCACGCAACCGGCTCAATGCGAAACACGAGCCCGATTTCGACCCCATCCGGGGAAGTCAGCCCTTTCTTGACGCGATCGAGACCCCGTAAGGGCCTCGCGTCTCTGGTGACGGCGCCCGCCGCCGAATCGATTACACTGGGCCCGGATAGTTTCCGGGCGAGGCGTTCGTCTGGCAAGGCGCGAGGAGCGAGCAGCCAGGAGGCGGGCGGTGACCGACGAAGTAACACGGCCAGACGGACGCCTCGCTCGGAAACTTAACTGGAATGTCACGTCACGTCCTGATCCTGGCGGCCGGGCAGGGCACCCGGATGCGGTCGTCGCGGCCCAAAGTGCTGCATCGGCTGGCCGGACTGGCGTTGATTGAACATGTCCTTCGGGCGGCGGAGCCGCTGAATCCAGCCATCACGGTGGTCGTGGTCGGGCACCAGGCGACGCAGGTGCAGGCAGGTCTGGTCGACCGCGCTTCGCTCCGATTCGTGGTGCAATCGGAACAATTCGGGACCGGTCACGCGTTGCTCCAGGCCGGCCCGATGTTGCAAGGACAGCGCGGCACGCTGGTGGTACTGTCCGGCGACGTGCCGTTGGTGCGAGCCGCCACACTCGAGCATCTGGTCGCCACGCATGAAAGGACCAAAGCCGCCGTCACAGTGGTGACGGCACATGTGGCGCGGCCTTACGGGTACGGGCGCATTGTGCGGACCGAGGGTCGACTCACCGGGATCGTCGAGGAACGAGATGCCTCGGACGCGCAGCGGCAACTGAAAGAGATCAACAGCGGAATCTACGCGTTCGACCTCGATCCGCTCTTTGACGCCCTCTCAGAGATTCCACGCGGTGGCGCCGTCAACGAGATCTATGTGCCCGAACTCGTGACGATCTACCGGGGCCGCGGGTTGCCGGTCGAAACCATCGAGGTGTCGGACCCCGACGAGGTGCGCGGCATCAACAGCCAAACCGAGTTGGCGGAGGTCAGACGGATCGTGAGACAGAGCAAAAACGAAGAGCTGATGGCGGCAGGCGTCACAATCGAAGACCCCACCACCACCTACGTCGACGTGGACGTCACCGTGGGTCCAGATACGGTGATTCACCCTGGTGTGTTTCTCGAGGGTCGGACGACCGTCGGGGCCCGGTGTGAATTGCACGCGGGCGTTCGGATCGTCGATTCGACGCTTGAAGACGGCGTGCTGGTCAACAACCATTGCGTCATCCAGCGCACCCGGATCGGTGAGGGTGCTCGCGTGGGGCCGTTTGCCCATTTGCGAGAGGGCACGGTGGTCGGAGCAGAGGCGAAGATCGGCAACTTCGTTGAAACAAAGAAAACGTCGTTGGGGCGCGGGTCAAAGGCGAATCATCTAACGTATCTGGGCGACACTTCGGTGGGCGACGGCGCCAACATTGGCGCCGGGACGATCACCTGCAACTATGACGGCGTGAACAAGCACGCGACCGCGATTGGGCACAACGCCTTCATCGGCAGCGGCACACAGCTGGTGGCGCCGGTCTCGGTGGGCGACGGCGCCTACGTCGGAGCCGGTTCCTGCATCACGGAGGACGTCCCGGCCGGCGCCCTCGGCGTGGCCCGCAGCCGGCAGGTCAACAAGACGGAGTGGGCCGGCCGCCACCGGGACGACCAGGACTCGTAGCGGACTCGGACCCCAGGCTCGACGTCAATGTGCGGCATCATCGGTTACATCGGAGACAAGCCGGTCGTTCCGGTCCTGATCGAGGGACTGCGACGACTGGAGTACCGCGGCTACGACTCCGCCGGCATCGCCGTCGTAGGTGACGGCCTCGAGATTCGGCGCAGTGCCGGCAAGCTGGCGCGTCTGGAGGAAGTGATTGCCGCCCAGCCGGTGGCCGGCGATTACGGGCTGGGCCACACCCGGTGGGCTACCCACGGACGGCCCACGGAGGAGAACGCCCACCCTCACCGCGATTGTACCGGCCGGATCGTGGTCGTGCACAACGGCATCATCGAGAACTACCTGGATCTGAAACACGAGCTCGAGGCGGACGGGCACCACTTCCAGACCGAAACCGACACGGAAGTGCTCGCCCACCTGGTCGAGCGAGAAATGCGCGACGACGGGCTCGAGTGTGCGATGCGACGCGCACTGGTCGCCGTCAAGGGACTCTTCGGACTGGTACTGCTCAGCGCCGACGATCCGCAGAAACTGGTCGCGGTGCGCAACGGACCGCCGATCTTGGTCGGGCTGGGCGATCAGGAATTCTTCGTCGCCTCCGATGTGCCGGCCATTCTCAGCCATACCCGTGATGTCGTCTTTCTGGGAGACCAGGAGATGGCCGTCATCACCCGCGCCGGGGTCGAGTTCACCGACTTCGACGGCGCCGCGGTCCAGACGACGACCCAGCGCATCACCTGGGACCCGGTGATGGCCGAGAAAGCCGGCTACAAGCATTTCATGTTGAAAGAGATCTTCGAGCAGCCGTGGGCGGCTCAGGAGACAGTGCTGGGGCGCACGTCGCTCGAGTCGGGCCAGGTCTTCCTCGGTGAACTCGACATTCCTGAGGCGCGGCTGCGCGCCGTGGAGCGGATCGTCCTGCTGGCGTGCGGCACATCCTGGCATGCGGCGCTCGTCGGCAAGTTCGTGATCGAGCAGTTGACTGGCGTACCGGTCGAGGTCGACTACGGGTCGGAGTATCGCTATCGCGACCCGATCGTGACCGCCGCGACGCTCGCGGTCGTCATCACTCAATCAGGCGAGACGGCGGACACGCTGGCCGCGCTGCGCGAGGCGCGCCGGAAGGGCGCGGTCAGCATCGCCATCTGTAACGTGGTGGGGAGCATGGCGACCCGCGAAGCCGATGCGACGGTGTACACCCATGCCGGTCCGGAAATCGGCGTCGCGTCCACCAAGGCATTCACGTCACAACTGATCGCGTTCCACTTGCTAGCGCTCTATCTGGCGCAGGTGCGAGAGACGCTGGCACCCGACGCCGCGCGGGCCCATCTCGAAGACCTGAACCAGCTGCCCCGGTTGCTCGAGCAGACGCTCCGGTGCGATGAAGCGATTCAGGCCGTGGCCCGACGCTTTCATGCGCATCGCAACTTTCTGTATCTGGGGCGTGGCATCAACTACCCGATCGCCCTCGAAGGCGCGCTGAAGCTCAAAGAGATTTCCTACATTCACGCGGAAGGCTATCCGGCCGGAGAAATGAAACATGGCCCCATCGCCCTCATCGACGAAGACATGCCGGTGGTCGCCCTGCTGCCGGCGGGTCCAGTGTTTCAGAAGATGGCGTCGAACCTGCAGCAAGCCAAGACTCGGGGCGGGGCCATCATCGCTGTCACCAACACCAGTCACGAGGAGATTGCCCCCCTCATTGACCCGTCCCGGGATGCCATCATTACGATTCCCGATTCACCGCCGCTTCTCACCCCCATTGTGATGGTGGTGCCACTGCAGCTGCTCGCGTACCACATCGCGGTCCGGCGTGGCTGTGATGTGGACCAGCCGCGCAACTTGGCGAAGAGTGTCACGGTCGAGTGACCGAGCCCGCCAGCGTAGCCCGTCCCGGTATGGACTTCCTGGAGCAATTGAACCCGGAGCAGCGGGCCGCGGTCATGCAGACCGAGGGACCGCTGTTGATTCTGGCCGGGGCGGGGTCGGGCAAGACCCGCGTCATCTCCTCTCGCGTGGCCTACCTGGTGGGCGATGGGCACGCCGAACCGGATCAGGTCCTGGCCGTCACCTTCACGAACAAGGCGGCGGCCGAGATGCGAGAGCGGGTGGAGCGGCTCCTGGCCGCCGATTGCAGCCGGCTCTGGGTATCAACGTTCCACTCCTTCTGTGCTCGGCTCCTCAGACGCGAGGGGCCGGCCATTGGCCTGTCCCGCGACTTCGTGATCTATGACTCGGCGGACCAGTTGGCCGTCGTGCGGCGAGCGCTCCGGAACCTGAACATCGACGACAAGATGCTGCCGGCCCGGCAGGCGCTGTCCATCATCAGCCAGGCGAAGAACCAGATGACCGACCCGGAGTCGCTCCGGAATGAGAGCTGGAGCGCTCGGGGCGAGATGGCGGCCAAGGTGTTCGAGCGCTACCGTCGGGCGCTCGATGACGCGAACGCCCTCGACTTCGATGACCTGTTGCTCCGTACGGTCGACCTGTTCGCCACCGTTGAATCGGTCAAGCGACGGTACGCCGAGCGGTTCCGGTTCATCATGGTCGACGAGTACCAGGACACGAATCAGCCGCAGTACACGCTGATTCGGCATCTCGCCGACCACCATCGCAACCTCTGCGTGGTCGGAGACCCGGACCAGTCCATCTACAAGTGGCGCGGCGCCGACCTCCGCAACATCATGGACTTCGAGCAGGACTTCCCCGAGGCCACCGTCGTCCGCCTCGAGCAGAACTACCGCTCGACCCAGGTCATTTTGGACGCCGCGTCGGCCGTCATTCGACAGAACCGAAACCGCAAGGAAAAGCGGCTGTGGACCGACCGCACCGGAGGAGCCTCGCTCCGGTACTTCCGCGGGGGTGACGAGCTCGAAGAGGCCGATTGGATCACCAGCCGGCTGCGCGAGGCGCTCGCGGCCGAGGAAGGGCTGATCGGCGTGCTGTACCGCACCAACGCGCAGTCACGCGCATTGGAAGACGCCCTGCTCAGACAGGGCACGGCGTACAAGATCATCGGCGGCGTCCGGTTCTACGAGCGCAAAGAGGTCAAAGACGCTCTGTCCTATCTCCGCCTGTTGATGAATCCAGACGATGACGTCAGCCTGCGACGGGTCGTCAACGTGCCCGCCCGCGGCATCGGGAAAGGCGTCATGACCGCCCTCGAGGCGCTGGAGCCGCAGGCGCCAGACGCCGGGCCGCTGTTTGCGGGCACAGGGGTAGACTCCGGCGCGGCGGGGTCGCTGTGGCGGCGTCTGGATCGCGCGCTCGACGAAAAGCTCCTACCCACCCGTGGCTTGACCGCGCTCCGACATTTCCGCGATCTCATTCGTAGCCTCAGCGACATCGCCACTCAAGAGCCGGTCTCCGACGTGCTGGGCAAGCTGCTCGACCAGAGTGGATACCTCACGGATCTTCGAGATCAGGAAACCGAAGAGGCTGAGGGGCGACTGGCCAACCTGATGGAACTGGTCTCGGCCGCGCGCGACTACGAGCTACGCGACCCGGAACCGTCGCTGGCCGGGTTCGTTGACCGGCTGGCCCTGCTCTCGGAGACAGACGAGGACAACGCCGGTGGGGCTCCCGAAGCGCGGGTCTGGCTGATGACCCTGCACGCCGCCAAGGGACTCGAGTTCCCGGTCGTGTTCATGGCGGGGATGGAGGACGGGCTGTTTCCCCACATGCGGTCGCACGACGACGAGGAGGCGATCGAAGAGGAGCGTCGCCTCTGCTATGTCGGGATGACGCGAGCGCAAACACGTCTCATTCTGACGAGCGCGGCTCGCCGCCGCGTCTTTGGCGAATATCAGGCCTCTGAGCCATCGCGCTTTCTCAGTGAGATCCCAGCCGAGCTGATGGAAGTGGTGCAGCCGGTCTTCTCCACTCCAGCGCGGGTGCCCACAACGTTCGGGCGAACGCGGAGAGGCAGGAGCCGGGCCGAGGCCGACGCTGAGATTCAACCAGACTACGGTTATGCGTACGAAGACGAGGACCAGTCGGTCATCAGTGTCGGTCCGGGCACGCGCGTGCGCCACGCGACGTTCGGGGTGGGGACCATCCTCTCGGTCGAGCCGTTGACCGACGACATGAAGCTCACGGTGCGCTTCAACGACGTCGGACGAAAAACCCTGCGAGCCAAGTACGCGAAACTCACCCTGGCATAACCGGGCGGACCTCCTCAGACGGGGCTGCGCCCCGAACCCCACGCGACCGCTACGCGGGGACCCCGAAAGCCCCACTCCGCGGCCGCGAGGCGCGCAGGTGCGCGCCTAGGCATGGCGGGACATCCAAGGGGGTTCCGAGCGAGTCGTTCGACTGACACGACCAAGACGCGCGACAATGCGCGTCCCGCGGGCCCGGAGTGGGGCTTTGGGGCCCCGCGAGGGCCCGCGTGGGGTTCGGGGCGCAGCCCCGTCTGAGGAACAACC
>Ga0066376_10001688_pt1 | contig 21267 bp, 8 predicted proteins | sample Knorr_S15_td_Bot_FD_77009 | JGI IMG/M metagenome (GOLD analysis project Ga0066376, IMG submission 77009) | Marine microbial communities from Southern Atlantic Ocean transect - Knorr_S15_td_Bottom_ad_5009_LV_A | ecosystem: Environmental > Aquatic > Marine > Oceanic | place: Southern Atlantic...
AATGGCTCGGCTTGGTTCATTGTCGACTTTGGCGATTATCTCGATGCTTCGCCGACGTCGATGGACTATGCTAGTCACGGTATTCTCGCCATCGAGAATGGACGAATCGGTGTCGCTAGTATTACCCTTGATGAAAATATCGTTGGCCTCGATCTCGTTGCTGCTATCGAAAGAGCGAATATCGCCCGCAACAGAAGTGGTGTGATTACAAATCTGAATGCTATTTCTGGCTATTACGTCCTACCAGGAGATGTATTGAATGTTGAATTATCGGTGTATAACCGCGGAATTACCACCAGTACTGCCACACAAGTGCGCATTGATTTACCCGATGGCAGCAGTTCAAATCACAACCTTGATCCACTGAGCCTATACCAAGAGCAGACCTTTACCGTGCAATGGATAGTACCATTAGATGCAGTGATTAGCAATAATTCATTGTCGTGGGAAGCCGACCCTAATGGCATCAATTCAGCCGACGCTAATGCTGAAAATGATTTGGCGATGATCAACATCTTCATCGGCACCTTACCGACAATAGTCTTCAACCAAACATCAGGGCGAACTTTGGAAGAGATTCCTCTCGATGCCCATGACTCATATGATGAGGACGGCGGCGAGGTCAGGTGTATCTTTAGAATAGAATACGATGATGGTAGCAGATCTCATGCCTACGAGAAAATAATTGCCGATAATTGTGTGATTGAATATGAGTGGATAGATGATGGTGAATATTCGGTGAATATCACTGTACTCGATGAGGAAGCCGATGAGATATCGGAGGAATTTGTCGTGATGATTGCCAATCGTGCGCCGATAATCCAATTGCAAAGCGCACGCACTGAAGTCAGAGTCGAACATATGGTGACCATCGAAGCCTTCGCCTTCGACATCGATTCCGAAGATGATTGGCCAGGTGTAGTCGACGTATATTGGCCAGATTCCAATTGTCTTGAGGGATATTATACCCGTCGTTGTACAACCACTTCCGCTTTCGAAGGATTGCAAACCATCACCGCCTATGGTAGTGATGACGACGGGGAAATCGCCACCACCTCAATCCAGATCGATTTCACCAATATCGCGCCTCACGATATGGCGATAACCATGTGGGAAAATGGAAAAATAATCTCCCCAGACGGTCAATTAACATGGCATATCGATGAGGACCAAGAGATCGAATTGGTAGCGAGAGCTGAAGATAGTCGCGATGATGTCGATTATTTGCATTATAGTTGGAACCTCGGTCACGAAGAAGACGGTCGCGAATCGAGATTGATGCAAACTTGGACCGAATCCGGCTTACACACATTCACAGTGCTTAGCAGTGATAGTGAAGGGGCTGATTCGGGAGTGATCGAACGCTGGGTAAACGTCAAAAATGTCGCACCTACCATCACCCCACTCTTGGATAACCTACCGATTGCCGAAGGCCAGAGCATCACCTTGATCGGAAATGCATCGGATACACCTTCCGATCGTGAATCCCTGCAGATGTGTTGGGATGTCGACCCCGGCGTCGATAGTGATCTATTCGGCAGTGCCGATGATGATTGTGATGTCAACGGTAGTAAATTGCGATGGTCGTGGGATGTCGCCGGCAATCATACTGTTGTCTTTCACGTTACCGACGATGATGGAGCGAGGAATTCGACCTCAACCTCGATTAGAGTGCTCAACCTTCCGCCCACGATTCATATCACTCCGCTGGAGAATGTAATCGCTGGAAAAGCGATATGGCTTAGCGCAAATGGTACCACTGATTCAACTACCGATATCGAGGGATTGATGGTGATTTGGGATCTTGATTCCACCTCTGATAGCAATGGTGACGGCATTGCCAATAACGACCCCGACCTGATTGGAAAAGCGGTAGAATATACATTTCCAAGCGCGGGGATATACACGATTACGGTAATCGCTTGGGACGAAGATACCGCATCACCTGCGAGCAAAGAATTCCAACTTCGGGTACTGAGTCCAGATCGAACCGTCTTTGAAGAAGTGGTCAACAGCGTCGCTGGTGATCAGGCCAATCCAACTATTCAATTCATGTTGATTGTCCTTGGAATTTTAGTTGTGTTATTCGCGGTGCGGAGATTGAATCAACGCAGCGAGGATTCGCTTTGGGAAGGAGAACATAAACACACGATTGCTCAGCCGCCAATTCAGGCACCTGATACATCGGTATTCCTAAACTCACCACCGATTCCCGAAGGTGGTTTACCCCCTGGTTGGACAGAGGAGCAATGGCTGCATTATGGCCATCAATACGTCGATTCCGAACAGACACAAAGCCAACAGGCTGAAATCTGAGTTCGAAAACGAATGGGCATGCGCAACTCCGTTGCGAGTCTTTTTATTCTCGCCCTGCTGGTGCTTTTTCCATTTACTTCTGTTGATTTTCTTGAAGATGATAAGCGCAGCGCTGCCGCAGCGACAGGGGTTTACGATGTTCCATCATGGCGCATTGGCGACGAATGGATATACGAAACCCAATTCGATGTACTCAAATTACTACAACAAGCCAATGTTTCTGCGACGATAGTCACTCTTACCGGTAATACCAGCGTCGAGGTGACCGATATTCTATTCATGACTCTCAATGGCACTCAGACCTTGGTTTACGAAGTCAATATCACTGGCGTGTTCACCACTGGTACAAATGGTGCAACCCTCGAAGGCTATACCGGAAGTGTCGATGTCGACTACGATGGTACAGATATTATTAGAGTCAACGATTTATCAGTGGTGAGTAGTGAATTCAATCTATTTGTCGAATTCTTCCCGAATAGCGGATTTGTATGTTGGTTTACCGAGTGTGAATTAGCAGATATCAACTTCTTCACCTCCTATGAACCGGTAAAGGAGAAGCGGGATTTTCCGATTAGAACCGGTGATCAATGGTACCAAACATACTATTCTGAAACCATCGTCACCGGTACTTCCGATTATTTCGACCCCAACGAGTTCCAAAGTGAAGGTGATGAAAATAGCAGTTGGCAAATCACTAATTCCGGAAGTCCAAATGAGGATGGTAATCAGATTCAATATAGTGGCTGCGCTGATTCATTGAAAATAATGGAGTGGAATGAAACCGGAGTGAATGTTGGATTTGAGTGGTTCTGCCCTGCGGCAAGAAACTACGCATGGAATAGAATCGATAATTCTGCTGGCTTCCAAATCGATTGGCTGCTCAAGGAATACCACCCCATCAATTCATCCAATGTCGATGTCGCATCCAATCCTGGCAATCGAGATGTAGAGATTATTGTCGAACCACAATACCTTGCGATTATGCCAAATACCGAAGAGAGTATCAATGCAACCTATGCTAGTAGTTCAGGAACGGGAATTCCGGGTAGTAATTTACAATTGAGATATGAGGTGACTTCGACCTATGTTTCGACCATAACTTCGGCCAGTGGTTTTTCTGAAATCACCCTCAATGTTTCCGATGTTGTCGATGATTCACCCTCTGGAGATGACCATACTAGCAACGGGGTAATCGTCTGGGACCCCTTCACAGAAATAATTGGTGTTGCGACTGTAATCATGGATCTATCGGTTGTTGGCATCGACTTGGTTGCCAAAGTGGATTCGATAATCGTCGAGAGAAATAGAGGGGGAATAATCACCGTTCTCTCTCAGTCAAATGGCTATAGTGCTTTACCAAACGACGAGTTATCATTCTCAATACCAGCTCAAAACCGAGGGATTTTCGCCTCTCCAGCAACGGAAATGGAGATTACCACCCCCGATGGGACGACCATTCGCTCACCGATACCAAGCATTGCCCCATATTCAGAGCAAAGGGTTATCGTCAACTGGACGGTCCCAGAAGCAGCCGAAGTCGGCGACCAAATATTGGGATTCATCGTCGACCCAGATGAACTGGTTACCGAGGATGCTAACCGCTCCAATAACGCAGCATCGATTTCGATTTACATCGGTAGATTACCGACTGCGAATCTCATTATCGATGAAGGGAAATACACCTTTGAAAACGTCACCCTCGATGCATCGGCCAGTTTCGATGAAGATGGCGGCGAAGTGATGTGTAGATTCGAAATAGAATACGCACCGCAATTGATAGACGCAGTCGATTCGGCGGATTGCAGTATCGAGCGTATGTGGAATGATGATGGTGCTTGGAATGTCACAGTAATCGTCATCGATGATGAATTGGACGAGGATATCATCATCATCCAAGCCAATATTCTCAATCGGGCACCCACTTTCAACCTGAGTGGTCCGGTCGCTGTCGATGTTGAATCAGAAGTGACTTTTGAGGCAATAGATATCTATGACCAAGATACCATTACCGAAGACCCGAGTCAACAAGTGATTTTTTCGTGGCCTGATACCTATTGTGAAGGGACTATATTGGGTCCGACCTGCAGCTTTACCGCTATCCAAGAAGGGATGATGGATATCACCTTGTTCGGCACCGATGACGATGGAGAATCGGTCACTATCTCACAACAACTCGAAGTGCTCAATGTCAACCCAACCATCGGTTATATCGAATTCTGGGCAGATGGTGTCTTTGTAGAGAAAGACGCAAATGATTCATGGCTTATCAATGAAAGTGCAGAGGTGCAATTGCGAATCGTAGCCGACGATAGCACATTCGATAGAGATGGTTTGGTGATCAATTGGAAACCTTCAGACCGGGACTCAAACTGGAGCATAACGACACCTGGTCCTGAATCAGAAGTAAATATTTCTTGGAATATCTCAGGACTTCATGAGGTTTCGGTCAAAGCGATCGACGATGATGGCGCTACCAGTCAAATCATCTATGGTAGGGTGGTGGTCAACAATATTGCTCCTGTGCTCAACGAGATGGATGATTCTTACAATATCTCAGAGGATGATACCATCACATTGCTTGCCGAAGCGAACGACAATGACGAATTGACCTATTGCTGGGATCTAAGCGTAAATACCGATGATGATGGGAATGGTATTCTCGATGATGATTGCGACCAGCCCGGAGCGGAATTAGAATTCTCAAAAGCATATTCGGGGTCGAATCATCTTACGGTAAATGTATGGGATGATGATGGGGTAAGGGATCATCATTCACTGATAATCAATATTATCAATCAGCGGCCTATTGCGGTAATAGATGATGCAGAAGATGGATTCATCATCACCCAAGGAGAGGACATTACCCTCAGTGCTGCCAATTCGATAGATAGCACCTCAGACCGATTGACCTTACGCTATATCTGGGATGACCCGACAATCCCGGGAGTAGAGGATGGAGTCGGTGAAGAGTTTACGATTTCCTTTGCTAGGCCTGGAACTTACTTGGTCAACCTTACGGTTTACGATGACGATGGCGAATCTACTACGGCATCTATCAGTATTACCGTAACTGAGATTATCGAGGACAGTGCTTTCGGTTCTGCAAGCATTGCCACTATGACCATGACCATTGGAGGAATAATTATTGGTGCATTATTGGTCATTCTACTGCTGCTACGTCGCCGACCAAAGCAAGTTGATATCCTCGATTTTAGCATGGGTGATTCGGCCTTTGCAGTCGAACCAAAATACGATGCTGCACCGATTGGATTGCCGGGTCAGACCACGACCAGCGGCGAGACTTTTTACCAACAATATGCGCAACAACCGGCGCAACAGCCAGCGTACCAACAACCTGCACAACAGGCATGGCAACAACCAACGGTTGAACCGGTTCCACTCTCAGATCAGGCACCAATTTCACCGCCCGACCCGATGGTTCAAGAGTCAGGAGTTGTCAGAGAGGAAACAGACCTGTCCGGCATGCTGGACGGTCTCGGACTCTGAGGCATAGTAATGGGAAATCTTTGGCAATTCTTCGGCCTACCTGATCCCGAGATTATCCCGCAAACAGTAGTCAAAAATCCAGTCCAGAATAAGCTCGAAAATATCTTGGTTCAGCGTAAGTTAATCCAAGATGAAGCACAGGTAATTCCGACGGGTAAATCACTGATTAAAACGCAAAAAGCAAGAGTAAATCCACCGACGATTACCGTCACAACCAATTTACCAAAAGGATGGAAGGGTCCTACTACTCCAGATGGTGATGCATTTCACGATATGTCGATGCACAAATCTACACAAAAAAGTAATTTTTTGCCCAAAGCCTTGCGCTATGTCTGCCCTGACCAGATGCACAGGCTTCCCCTAGATTCGATAGGCAAGAGAATCTCAGAAGGTGATACGATTATCGTCGACATCCGTCCTTTGATTCATATGGACGCTCATAAGGATGCATGTAGAAGACAATTGCGTAGACTTGGGGATGACCTTGGCATCGCGATTTTTGCCTTGGACGACCAAGACCAATTATTATTGCTTCCCGGAAGGGATGTGGTTGTCGATATCAGCAAACATGAACTCGGCTTAACGCCGATGTTGCTCTAAATCAGACCACCCACAGAAGAACCATCATCCCCACTTCAGGGGTGATGGTAGAGCCAAGAATAAGTGAACAGTCATTTGATTGTGCGATACAACCATCGTTCATCTGCTCGGGATTGCCGGTCAAGGCTTGCAATGCTTGTTGATGGTTTTCAACCTCAAGCCAAGTGAGTTCTAAATCATCTATCAAGACCTCAGCTGAATCGCCATATTCTAACACCAACATATCACCGACGATACGTCCACCACTGATATTGAGAGAGGTGGTGGGATTTGCATATGATGTACTGTCGATGCGCCATAGAACCGCGGTCCAATCCCCTTGTACCTTGGTCTTTATCGGCTCGATTAATCCATGGCCCAATTGAGTTTCAAAATCCGCTTCCCAATCAAACCTAGGCAAGGCGTTCTGGGTGATGATATGAGTGGCATCGACATGGGCAAGAGTATCGACAACCGGTTGTTCACTGCGCAGGAAAAGACTGGTCTCTATTCCAGAATATAGACCTATATTCATAGCATTTCCAGCGATTAGTCCTTCGATTTCCTCACCTTCCCATATTCCCCAAGCAAAGCGATAGCGCTCATCGAGATCGCTGATTTGCGCATCGGCTTCAGCGATTTCACCGGGCATTGTCGCTAGGTGCCAAGTTGACATTAATATCAGAATGACGATACCGATACCGAGATGAAAGTTTGACCTCCTATCAGTAAGATGGGCTATTTTTTCTTCACTAGGTGGCACTAGCATCAAGGTCAAGGCTAAGGCAAGCCAGGGCAAATGATAGCGAGATTCACCCCAATCCAAAATGAAAGCATGAATGATTACCAATGGCATTAAGATGATTATTATCGCATTGAAGGCCTCAACCTCTTTGCTCCGTAAACGGAATAATCCCAATAACATCGCGATAATTCCAATGAATGCCAATTGGCTGAGAAGATGGTAAGACCAAGTCAGGGAAGTGTGCGTACCAAGGGTATCGCCGACGCTTTTCAATGCGAATGAGGTTTGTGGAGTCAATGCAGCCAAAGGATCGCCATTGACGAGTAAATTATACAGTAAAAACGGCCCAGAGATCAATAACCATCCACCGATAAATGGTAATGCCCGTCGCACATCTCTATCCTTGATAATGAACCAGCCAGCCAAGCCAATCAGATAGACGTGAACATATTTCACTAGCATAGCCAGCGCGGCAACAGTACCGAGAATCATCACTAGACGGCGTGAATCACCCTTCTCAACCCTGATGAAAATATTGAGAATCAATAACCACGTCCCTGCTATCGCAACGTCGAGATAGGGTAGTTGCCCCCAATATCTCACCGCTGGTAAGAGCATAAAAGCTGGCACGACAAGCAGGGCTAGTTTTTTTGAGGCCCAACGTTCTGCCAAATGCTGAATCTGCCAAGTGGACATTATCATCAGCGATAGAGGCATGAATACCACAAGTGTAGAATTTCCTGAGAGCACGATCTCCATTGAGAATAATGCTGGGATCAACGGTGGTCTAAACAAAAAATCCTGACCGTGATGAAATGGTGACCATAGGATATTGCCGATGAAAGCATTGGCCTCGATCAAATGATACGCCGCGTCCCAGCGCGGCATCAAATCCCACCATGGTAAGACCATCACCAACATTATTAGACACGCTGGAGCCAAAAGCCAACGTAGATCAGCACGACTCCATTTCGACCCTTTGATACAGACTGCCAAGCCTGTAAGAATTAGGAAAAGCACCAGCCACGTAGTCCATTCTCCGCCCAGACCAATCAGCCAAAAAAGGTGGATAATCCATCCGCCAATCAGGGCACTAGGGAGGGCGAGTAAGGTCAATTTATCCGCAGTCTGGCCGGTAGAGATCATCTCTTCAACCATCCAATGAAACTCAATCCCAAGTGTTTTCACTGTCAAAATAGGCCTTGAGTTCGACGAAATCGACTGTACCATCACCATCGGTATCGAGGAAGTTCATCACCGAATTTATCTCGAGAGGTGACATATCAGCAACTCCTATCGAATTTAGTCCTACCTTGAATTCATAATGGTCGATCCGTCCATCTGAATTTAGGTCAAACTTGTCAAATACATCTGCAACTTGCAAATTATTTTCCCTCATATGTACCGCCAATTTCTTCATACAATCCAGGGCCTCGGTTTGATTGCCCGCTTTCATTTGTTCGGCAAGGGTAAAACCGAGAGTCGGGTTCATCGTATTGCTGAGTTCCTCTACCCTTTGCTTACGAGTAATGCCAAGAATCACCACACCCAATACAGAAATAATCAAACCAATACCTCGTAATCTCAGTGCATCATCTACTACCACACGATCTGCAAGGATGAATTCTTGGCTTCCATTGACAGTGAAAGTGCTTTCGACCTCGTAATCATCGGAATCGCTATCCTTGTAGCCAGATAGTGTGCCGACATAGATCCAATCACCACCACCAAATCTCAATTCCCATAAATCAGAGTCGCAATCCTTATCCCAATACATATCATAACTTCCTGAATGACTATAACTGTAGACAAATGTTGTATCAAGGGTAAAATCTTCACAACTTCCATTATTAATATAAATTCGATAGCCGGTATTTCCGTCGCTAGGATCGATTGTTCCATCCTTGATGAGACCTAGTTGATTCTCCTCGGCATCGAAAGAAATCAATTGCCAACTCGAAAATAAAAGTGCTAAGACCCCTGCGCCAATCAAAAGCGAAGAAAAAACAAATCCAAACTTGGTACCTGCCTTCATGGACAATGCTTGACCGTCCGCCTCTTCATATTTTCCTGAGAAGTTCATCGATAGCACTCGATGCAAAACCCAACACACAAATCTCGGCACCATCGACCAATTGTGCAAACTCGCCCATCTGCCCCGCTAGGTCATATGCACCAGCCTTTCCTTGCCATGAGTTTGTCTCGATTAATTCGACCAAAACATCGTCTGAATAATCAGCGATTTCGACCACAGCGCTCTCGACAAAAAATTTCCACTCGCCACCGTGATGGATTCCAGTTGCCGATATCACACGGTGGCGCCGTCCTCGCAATCGCAATAGCATCGTCGCTGCGGCCAATTCATCGGCTGGCTTGCCGAGGGCGAGGTTTTCGTCGTCGGGATCTTCGACCAAGGTATCGGCTACGATTACGTAATCAAAATCGTGATCGGTAGCGACGGCCGATGCTTTTTTTCGACAGATTGCCAGCGCTTGCTCTGCGACCGTTCCATGATATATCGCTTCGTCAACATCGTCTAATGCTTGCTGATGAACGTTAGCAATACGCTCTGATAACCAGGTGAATCGGCGGCTCGATGCGGAGGCTAACCATATTCGCATGAGTGGGCGATGGACAATCATATTGAATAGAACACCGGCCCTCCACCAATTGGTGGCAGCCGATGATTGAGATAGAAAGGATACCAACCCACATCATTGGACTCGATGAAACTATGCAGGGAGGCATCCCTCGTGGCCATATCGTAATCGTCGCTGGTGCATCGGGTGCAATGAAATCCAGTGTCACATTTTCACAACTTTACAACGCGGTTCTCTATGGTGATACCAGCGGGATTTACGTCACTCTAGAACAAGGCAAAGAAAGCCTGCGTTCGCATATGGCAATCATGGGGATGAATGTTGATGATGCTAGGGTTCGTAACCGCATCGCAATCATAGATTTGGCAGACCTTCGAGTTCAACTCGATGAGCAAGGAATGTCTAACCGTATCGACTGGATGGGACAACTGATCAAGCAACTGACCTCTTATCGACAATCGATTGGTTTCGAGGTATTGGTTTTCGATTCACTTGGAGCCTTTTTCACCTTGACAAAAATGGAAAACCCCAGAGATGAGATATTCAGACTCTATGAAGCGGTTCGCCGACTTGGATTAACCGCGTTCTTCATCTGTGAGATGACCGGTTCAGACCAAAAGCAATTCGGTGAATACGGAGTGGAGGATTATCTTTCAGACGGGGTGATCCATCTGGTAATGGAACGGGTAGGTGATGAGGTCAAGCGAAAACTAGGAGTCATCAAGATGCGCCATACCAATCATTTGCTCGGCTATAAGGAATTGTCATGGAATGCCGAAAAACAGCAATTCCGCATCGGATAATAATATAATTACCATCATAGATGGTATGGCAACTCAATGATATACCTCTGGGCGAGTCGCTAGACCATGTCGGAGCGGTTGCCAGACCCCCATCCAAACAGTCGAAAAAACACTATCTGCATTATCGCTATGCTATTGGTGTCGGTAATGATTACCTTTGTCAGCCCGGTTTCTGCAATCGGTCCCAACCAAAACGATCTAAATTCAGGTGGAGACCTTCCCGACAATACCACAGTTAACATCACCACATACCAATTCAGTGGCAGTTATAGTGGAACGGGAGAACTCGATTATAATGATGATGCTGATTGGCTAAGGGTCCAGGTAGGAAGCAATAAAGGCCTAAGCGCTGAATTATCATTTAATTCTACTACTACATTCCCCAATGGAACCACTATCGTCAATGATTTTGATTTAGCCATCTATGACACCAATCTCTCATTGATAGATAGCAGTTGGCAATCCAACCCCGAGCAGGTTTCAACCAATAACTCTGCATCTGGTGCTGCTTCTCATGGAGGATTGGTCTACATTCTAATTGAAAGATTCGATGGCGTAGGCGACTGGACCCTCACCATTTGGCTTTGGGCATCTTCTACACAGCCACCACCAACTACTGGAGACCCACTAGAAGTCAACGATGATTATGCAAATGCAACCCAAGTTGGGACTTTGCCATATGGTCATACTAACCTCGACATTCATAGCACGACCGATCAAGATATCTTCGAAGTGCAATTAACCGCCGGTACCACTTATTACTTCGACATTTACTTTATTGATGCCAATGGCGATATCGATATGAAATTATTCGATTCGACTACAAGCATTACCACTTGCTCTAGTTCGTTTAACAGTCTTGAATCAGCGACCTCTATCTCAGATAATGAATCTTTCAGCCATAACCCTGCTACAACTGGAAGTTATTTCTTCTGCGTATTTGGCTATAGTAGTGCTATCAATTCATACTCGGTTTCAATTGCAACCACCCCAGGAGGCGGTGCGGGAACTACCTCTCCTACTATTATCACAACCATCACTAGCGGATCCACGGCTCAAGCCGAACTCGATAATCTCCTTGTAAATGACTCATATGAATTGACGGCGACCTTACAAGAATTTGTGATAGGAGTAAATAATGTCACTCAATACAACCTCACAGCATCTCACACAGCTACCTCGGTGACCCATGTTGAAAATTTCACTTGGTCCGCAGTAGATGCTGAGTCGTTATACCTGCTTGATGTAGAACTTTATCATAGCGGCACCTATGTCTCTAACTCCTTTGATTGGATTTATATCGAGCGCCTACAAAACGATGTGACCGCTTCGACCACTGGTGACTTGATTGCGACTAATCTGACGATTGGCACTTCATATTCCATCGAATGGCATACCAATGATACCACTACCAATTCAACTCTCGGCGATGGTTGGGTAAACTTCACCGCCACGGCAACAACCCATACTCAAGCGGTGACTTGGTCGGGTCCTTCGACCATGAATGACCATCTATTCAGTGCAATCATGTATGATGGAAGCGCTATTTATGGCTATCATGAATTCGAATTCGTTCCCAATTTACCAAGTATTGAGATCAGCACTTATACCCACGATGCCAATAGTTCTACCAATACCGTCGATAGTTCTGGAGTGGATATGATAAACGGGAATTCATATCAATATTTACTCGAATTACTCGACGCCAATGGCACTGTACTTGATGATAATGGTTTACTGACTACTACTGCAACCAGCCCGGGTATGGCATTGCCCACTTGGACATATACCACCCCTTCGAGCACCGGAATGTATTGTATCAATGCAGAACTCTACACCACCACAAGTTCTACGATGCTCGGCTCTGATTACACTTGCTTCAATCTATTCTATGATGAGGATAATGATGGCATAGCTGATGAAGATGACCTTTGCTGGGGAACTCCAATAGGGTCAATGGTCGACGCTGACGGATGTGCAGATAGTCAGAAGGATTCAGACGGAGATGGCTATACCGATGACATAGATGTCTTCCCCTTCGAATCGAGCCAATGGGAAGATGCAGATGGCGATGGCTACGGTGATAATCCAAGCGGTAACCTCTCGGATGCATTCCCCACAGATTCAACGCAATGGGAAGATGCAGATGGCGATGGCCACGGAGACAATCCATGGGGGACTGATGGGGATTTATTCCCAAGTGACCCTACTCAATGGTACGATGTTGACGGTGATGGTTGGGGCGATAATCAAACTGGTAACTATCCTGACAAATTCCCTACAGATTCCACTCAGTGGAGTGATGTCGATGGCGATGGCTATGGCGATAACGCCGCTGGAAATAATGCGGATGACTTTGTCAATGACCCAACACAATGGCAAGATAGTGATGGCGATGGCTATGGAGATAATGCCTCAGGAAATAATCCGGACGCATTCCCCAACGAGCAAAGCCAACATGCTGATAGCGACGGCGATGGTTATGGCGACAATCCTAACGGTGTGAATGGCGATGACTTCCCTGATGATTCAACCCAGCATGAGGATAGCGATGGTGATGGCTATGGTGATGATCAATTGGGAAACAATCCAGATGCATTTCCAGATGATGCCACACAATGGGCTGACCGTGATGGAGATGGCTACGGCGATAACCCAAGTGGCATAATGCCCGATATGTTCCCTGATGAGATTACCCAATGGGCCGATGACGATGGTGATGGCCATGGTGATGCTGCTAATGGGGTAAATGGTGACCGTTGTTTAGGAACTCCGAGCGGAGAAATCGTCGATGAATTTGGCTGCTCACTTTCGCAGATGGATGCAGATATGGATGGGGTAAGCGATGCCGAAGACCAATGCGACGACACTCCAACCGGTGAGGCGGCAGATGCTATAGGTTGCTCACCCAGTCAACTGGATTCTGATGGAGATGGGGTGATGAATCAATGGGATGAATGCGATAATACCGCACTAAATGCCGAAGTCGACCTCAAGGGTTGCGCTGATTACCAAAGAGATAGCGATAATGACATGATTCCCGATAGCCGAGACAACTGCTTATTCACTCCGATTGGAGCCCAAGTCGATGGCAATGGTTGTTCCGAAGATGAGAGGGATAGCGATGCGGATGGCATTTTCGATTCTAGTGATTCCTGTGAAAATACCCCCAGCGATGAAATCGCTGATGGCGAGGGTTGCTCGGATAGTCAGTTAGATGGTGATGACGATGGGGTGATGAATGATCTCGACCTCTGTCGCAATAGTGAAAGCGATGCAGATGTCGATGAAGATGGATGTAGCGATAGTCAAAGGGATGAGGATAGAGATGGATATTCCGATGCCGACGATTCATGCTTAGGAACCGCAGTTGCGGAAATCGTGGATGAAAATGGCTGTTCTCGTGCTCAATCCGATAGCGATGGTGACTTGGTTTCAGATTCGGACGACAAGTGCCCAAATACGCCAGAGATGCAAGAGGCTGATACAGATGGCTGTTCATTAACGCAATTGGATTCGGATAAAGATGGAATCAAAGATTACTTAGATGATTGTCCGGACACTTTGCCAGATGACATCGCAGGCGCTAATGGCTGTGCACTAAGGCAACTCGATAGCGATAATGATGGGGTGAGCGACCTCGATGACGACTTCCCAAAGGACCCCTCAATCTCGGTCGATAGCGATGGTGATGGGGTCGCTGATATCCACGATGCCTTCCCTGAGGACTCGTTAAAATCGGTTGCAGTTCCTGAAGAATCTAATATTATTAACGGAACTACCGTTGCTATCGTCGCTCTGATTGCAGTTATTGGAGTGCTTGGATTCATGGTATGGAACAAGCCGGAAAGCGATTCTCCTTTTGCTGAAAAACAATCGATAGATCTAGCTACTGAGATGGCTTATGCCGATCAGATAGTCACTGATCAACGGGTGGAAAACCATGAGCTAAGTTCGGATGAAGCGACGCAATGGGTCGATGAAAATGGCGTTAATTGGAGTAAGGCTGCTGATGGCACAACCTATCGCTATGACGAGATGGCGGGGGAATGGGTCGCTGGAGAATGAAATCATTCAACGGTTACCGATTTTGCTAAATTACGCGGCCTATCGATATCGTGGCCTAATTTAAGCGCGGCTTGGTATGCGATTAATTGAGTCGGTATTACTGTTAGTAATGGTGAGAGCAATGCAGCTGATTTTGGTACCGGAATCGAGATATCGGCCTCCTCGGCCAATTCATCATCTCCCGCTTCGTGAATGAGAATAATCTTCGCACCTCTGGCCTTACACTCCTGTATATTGGACAGGGTTTTGCGCTTCAATCTATCATTAGGAGCGATAACTACTACCGGTGAACCCTTTTCCAATAATGCGATTGGCCCATGTTTAATCTCACCTGCAGGATATGCTAGACAAGGGATATAAGCGATCTCCATCAGTTTGAGGGCACCTTCGCGCGCTACAGGTGCCGAAACACCTCGCCCAAGGAAAAGCACACTCTTTGCACCGATGACCGTGTCCACAGCTTCTGCTATCGGTCCAGGATTGGCAAGATACTTTTCTATCTGACCAGGTATCGTATGTAAATTGTCGATTAATTCACGACCTCTTTCAACCGAAAAAGAACGTGTGCGGCCCATTTGGATAGCAAAGAGAATCAAGGCTGCAGTCATATTTGAGAACGCCTTGGTCGAGGCAACCGCTTGCTCTGGTCCAGAGTGAATATAGACACCCATTCCACATTGACGAGCAATAGAAGAGGCGACGACATTGATGATTCCCCAGACATTTCCGCCCTTTAACTGAATCTCCTTAACCGCAGAGAGGGTATCCGCTGTCTCTCCTGATTGTGAGACCGCTAGGTGAATCGCCTTTAGATTAATCACTGAATTATTATAGCGGAATTCACTGGCAACGTGAGCAACCGCTGGTACTCGAGCGAGTTCTTCAATCGCGATTTGACCGATTTGACAAGCGTGTAATGAAGTGCCACAACCGATTAAGCGAACATGAGGAATCGCCCGCATCTCAGCAGGGGTCAATTTCAAACCACCGAGTTTTACCGTTCCTTGCTTGTGACGAGTACGGCCAATGATACACTGGCGAAGAGCATCGGCTTGTTCATAGATTTCTTTAATCATGAAATGCGGATATTCACCGAGATTGACTTCACCCCACTCCTCCTCTAATACCGTCGCTTCTGTCGAAGATAGTTGGCCTCCCATTCGGGTGATTTTGAAGCCATTATCGTCAATTTGTGCCAAATCTCCATCTTCGAGGAAGTAAACCTCCTGCGTGTGTTCCTTTAGTGCATGAGGATCTGATGAAATGAAGGTTTCATCCTTTCCTTTACCAATCACCAACGGAGAACCATTGCGTGCTACTATTATCTGATCATGATCTGTAAAAACAACACATAAGCCCCAAGTTCCGTGGATCCGCTTCAATATTCTGCGAACCGCGACTATTGGCTTGCAACCCCCTGCTAACTCCAGTGCTATCAATTGCGCAAGAACCTCTGAATCGGTTTCAGAATTCAATTCGACTCCCTTTGCTGTAAGGTTACGCCTGACCTCTCTAAAATTCTCGATTATTCCATTATGAACGATAGCGACTTTTCCATCGAATGAGAGATGAGGGTGAGCATTGGCATCATTGGCTTCCCCGTGTGTAGCCCACCTGGTATGAGCAATGCCGATACTTCCCTCTACTCCTGAGGAGATGAGTTTGGCCAATCGATTGACCTTACCCGATTTTTTGTAGATCTGAATGTCGCCATTTTTCACCGCGATTCCTGATGAATCATAACCCCTATATTCCAATCTACGTAAGCCTTCCACCAGAATGGGTGTCGCGCTGCGACTACCGAAATAACCAAAAATACCGCACATTTCTATCACCTAAGCTTGATTTGCTCATTGCAAACAGGACAATTAACCTTGGCTAACATCATATCTTTGACCAAGAATATCGCTGAGCATTCACCGCAGGTCACACTTCTCTCAGGAGTGGGTAAAGGGGGAAGTCCTTCAAGTGGTGGTAGTCCTTCAAGTGGAGGTAGTCCATCGAGTGGTGGTAGTCCTTCAAGTGGAGGTAGTCCTTCAAGTGGAGGTAGGCCATCCAAGGGCGGCAATCCCGCAAGCGGCGGTAGGTCACCTGGTGCTGGTGGCGGAGGTAATTCTGTTGAATCATCAGTTGAGACGTCTGGTAATAACGGCATCACACCTCCTGGTAGCGGAGGAGGAGGAATATTAGCAAAGAACTCTGTAGCAATTTCAGCAGCCTCACGCTCTTGCTTTCGTTTTACTCTACGTTGTAAACGAACAGATCCTGCACCTGCTTCAGCTCGCTCTTCCAATTCCAGACCAAGATCTCGCTCTTCTTCGACTTCAACGGTAAAGGGATTTAGTGAAATCTCGATTTCCTCGTCCTCGTCCTCGTCCTCGTCATCGACCTCTCCATCCTCTTCAGGTTCTATTAAACGCACCACATCTGAATCCTCATCTATCAACTCTACCAACAATGCGGCCTCTTCATGGGATCGGCGAAGTGTGAAAACAACTCCGACCAGTAAAAAGAGCATGGCGATGCCGATTGCAGTTAGTACCATCACCTTCTGTTCGATTGTATCACCGGGCAGTGGCGATAGTATTTGATTGAGAATCGATGGAGAGTCGACTGGGGTTGTCGCCCCATGAAGTGAAGCTAATGGGCGCACAGATAGTGTGCCGGTTGGCGATATCAAAAGAATAAGTGAATCGCTCTCCAACTCACCTGCAGCGAATAGATGACCCTCACTCAGCAAATCAGAGAATCCGATTTGGGTGTCGACATCGTCTTGGAACATCGCATAACGCGATGTGGGTCCATGTACTCCAACTTCATCGTAGAATAATTGGTGGGAGTCACCAGTCTTGACAATCATTATCTTTTCAACCCCAGGTGCTTCGATTCGGCGTGGTGATTGCAATGACCAGACTCCATCGGTAACCGCACTAACCACCTCGCTTGAACGACCTTCTCCTTCGATCCAAGCCGCGATTAATAGATCCTCGTCATCGCGCATGATTACCTCGAGTTGTTGGCCACTGGCATTGTCGCCAACGGTATATTGGAAAGACCAACCAGCTGTGTGAATATCGCCATGGGCATAATGCAATCCGGCTCGATCGATACCGGTAATGTCATCTCTCATCTCCTGATATAGTATGTGCACTTTTTCCAGGCCGATGGCAACCGCTAAGGAATTACCATCTTGTGGTTTGATATCGACATCTGCTACCACTCCTTCGGTAATAGTCCAACCGGACGTGAGATCTGGATTTTCACTTGAAATCAAGAAAATGTTGGTCACATCTTGCCACGAACCACCGGTTGAAATATCGCGATGATAACCCGCTAATACAACCTCACCATCTCTTGCCGCTAAATCGAATCCCCAATACGATCCTTCGGATTGCTTTAATGCGATCATCTTGGAATGGGTTTCAGACATATCACCGACGTATCCAATCGAAGCCATACCAATATCTGTGAGGATATAACCCAAATCGTCGGTATTGCGTTTGGTCCATGCCACTTGAGCTCTGTCGTCACTCCTTGCAACAACCGCAAATTCACCAGCCCAATCCTCTTCAATCAGTGTATCACCGGGCATGGTCAAGGATGAACTGATCGTCCGTGCATGCAATTCACCATCTTTGGTGGTGAACAATAATGCACCTTTGCCTAGAGAGACAAAGCCAACTGCGTATTCACCTTCACTAAGTGATAGCGTCACAGGGGGGCCAAGGATGTATTCATCGACGATAATTCCAAATCGTAATTCTGAATTTTGCGCATCGACCCCATTACCCGCCAAAATGACCCGATAGGAGATCTCTCCCTTCTGCCCTGAAACATCACTAAAACGAACCTTGGCAAAACCACTGCTACTATTGGATCCTGGCACTACGATGATGGTTTGATTCTCAACATCTTGCCAGCCATCGCCCTCGACCCAACGCGAAAGTGTCAACCTCAAATCGGTTGCATCATTCTGTCCAAGATTATCGACCCTTACTTCCAAGGTATAGGGGAAGTTGACCTGGGGGATAACCGGTGAGGAGATTATCGCTCCAGTCATGAAACGTAGTGTCGGTGCTTCGGGCCTTTCCGTAATCGTGAAGGAAAAACTGTATTCATTATCGGAGGTATCAAACTCGTTTTGCAAATCATTGGGGTCGATACTCAAGGTCACTGTGTGTGTTCCTGCTACCGTTGCCCACCACCAAAGCGTGACTGGAATGGTTTCACCACTATTAATGGTAGGAATTCTACCCTCATTGGGATAGGTCTCGGATTTTTCACCAGATGCGTTGAGAATCAAATGTAGATCCCTCGCGACTGCATCACCACTATTGACTACATTGAATCTAATCTCAAGAATGGAACCAGCCACCGCTTCATTTGCAGGAAGATCACCATCGATAATCTCAATTGAACCTTGGAATGAAAGTGCTGGAGCCGCTTCCATATTGTCGATGGTATAGGTACGGGACACGGTTTCGGTTTTGACATCGGTAAGGTTTACCATTCTCACGCTGATCTTGTGAGTACCATCCTCGACCGTGGTCGAATCCCAGTTAAAGGACCATTCTTGACTGCCATAGTCCAATTCAGGTAAAACCACCGCTTCTACCCAAGGATCATTATTGACCCGATATTCGATAACTCCATGCTCAACACCTTCAGCCATGCCACTAAACGAAACCGAGCCGATCAAATCGGTACCAGATGAAGGAGATGATATCGAAACGGTCATTCGTCCGATTTTAGTCCAGATTTGGGACTCAGCTGAAATCTCGCTTTCCGCATCGGAAATCGCTCTCGCTTTTACCAATGTGTAAACCTCATCGAAGCGCCGCCAGTCATTCTGAATTAGAACATCGAGGAACCATGCGTTGAGATCACCACCGACTTCGGTCCAATCCATCAGCGTTATCGGTTCATCATCTTCGAGCCACTGTTCCAAGGAAATCTCGACCCGGTCCCATTGAATGGTCGAAGAAGCGAGCATTGAACCCTCGAAACGAATCATCTCACCGCCGATTAACCAAGTGCCATTTACCGGAGAATCGATTGTGGTTGCCGACTCGGATTCATTATCGGGCGGAGGATCGATAATCACACCGCCACCATCATCGGTCAGAGGAGTGCACTTGCGTTTGAGAACGGTATCGACTGCGCAGGATGCATCGGCCAAACCAAAGCCCCATTTATCATTCCAAGTATCGGAAATCGAACTGGCGGAAGGATCGGTTCTAACCTCACTAGAATTCCGCAAGATATCTTTGACCTCTTGCGGCGTAAGACTACCATCTGCCTGCAACATTATCGCGACGATACCAGATACCACCGGCGTGGACATCGAAGTGCCATCCTTCGAATTATATTCATCATCAGCCATCGGTCTTGGAGTACCAGGTAATGAGGTTCCAGTCGCCGCGGCAGCAGACATTATCCCCGAACCATATGAGATTACGTCCGGCTTGAGTTCATCCCATTCATCCTCATCACCATCATCATCCCTTGGCCCCCAATTGGAATAACTAGCTTTGACATCGTCGGTGCGATTCACCGTATCTCTATCATCCGCTGCAGCCACGGTAATCGCGCCATCAGCGCTGGAAGGCGAAGCTACTCGATGACGGCCATCATTACCGATTGCTATTACGCAAACGATTCCATTCACGGTGGCATTATTGACCAATCTTGCTTCGGTACTAGTGCCATTATCACCGGTATCATCACCACCAAAAGGAGAGCTTATCGAGCCAAAACTCATCTGTCCTATCTGAATGCCCCTTGCATCATTTGTGCCTGGCCATTCGGTGTCGCGGTTATTTATCATCCACTGAATCCCAGACTGTGAGTTTTGAGAATTTGTCCCACCTGAGTCGGTCAATACTTTCACATCGACTAAGAATGCACCTGGAGCGACACCGGTATGAACTCGGCTAGTATCACCGGTTCCCAATGCAATACCTGTGACGTGAGTACCATGACTCTGACCATCATCGGGGTCCTGAGTTCCATCTGGATTGGAGGCTTGACTGGTAGCATCATAACCCGCTAACCATTTTTGGTCGGAATAAGAAGAAGCATCCAAATCGGGTTCGTCCTCCTTATCATCGAAATCATTGAGTGAGCGGTGCTCATTGTCGACCCCGCTATCCAGAACCGCAATCACGATGCCTGAACCATCATATCCTCGGTCGTGCAATGTGCCGGTATAATCATCCGAATCACGAGCACGAACCGCTTTGGCTGCGGTCGCCATCGAAGGAACCATGACATTCTGCATCTCGACAATCACCACTTGTTCTAGCGACCAGATATCGATTAAGGCACTGACTGGCACGTGATCAAGTGAAATCGAATCGACTGAATCGAACACGTAGAACCATGATCCTTCCTCCACCCAGCCATGAGCGGATAAGATTTGCTTGAGAGCAGTGATATCATCAGAGATTGGGTGCCAAGCGAAATCGACGGTTATAGCGACTGTGCTTCTACCATCTGCGCCAAGAATCTTGGTAGTTGACATCGATTCTGCACCATCCATCACATATTGCAACCGGTCATCCATACCGTTGAAATCGAGATCTGGGCCATATGCAAACCACCAACCCCAACTTTCGACTGCATAATGGTCGCCACGGGCGATGTCGCG
>Ga0066376_10001689_pt1 | contig 21266 bp, 21 predicted proteins | sample Knorr_S15_td_Bot_FD_77009 | JGI IMG/M metagenome (GOLD analysis project Ga0066376, IMG submission 77009) | Marine microbial communities from Southern Atlantic Ocean transect - Knorr_S15_td_Bottom_ad_5009_LV_A | ecosystem: Environmental > Aquatic > Marine > Oceanic | place: Southern Atlantic...
CCAGATAGAACTTCCAGATAGAAATTCCAATTGAAGCTGGCTATAGGGACAATATTATATGTTTCTGCCAGCTTTCGGAAGTTTCAGGAAAGTCCATTCGGTAGTGTGCGCCCCTGCTTTCTTGACGCTTCAGCGCTCCCTCAACCATCAGCCGGGCCACCGTCAGCAGGTTTGACAGGGTGTGGGATGCCAGGTCAGTGGCCTCTGGCATGGTACGTTCCCAAGCGTTCAGGATGCGGGCCGACAATAGCAAGCGAGTGCCATTGCGGCTGATGCCCACGTTGCGCCACATCAAGTCCTGCAAAGCCTCAACGCTTAACTCCGGCATGCTGGCGCACACTAGTTGCCTGGACTGTACGGTATCGTAAACGTTCCCGGCGTCGTCCACGTCGTCTTTCACCGCATCATACATGGCCGATGCAGGTGCCAAGCCAAGAGTTTCATCGACTACTCGTTGAGCAAAAACCAGCGTATCCAGAAGAGAGTTGCTAGCCAAACGGTTGGCACCGTGGACGGCTGCGCAAGCTGACTCGCCGCAAGAATAGAGGCTGCGGATGTTGGTACGTCCCCAAGTATCGGTGCGAATACCGCCCATCATGTAATGGGCCGCAGGGGCCGCTGGGATGAGATCTTTGGTGATGTCCAGTCCATGGCTTTGGCAGAAATGGTGGATGTTGGGGAACCGGCCTAGGATAACTTGGGAGGGCAGGTGGGAAAGATCCAAGAAAACCTCATCGCTCCCTGCTTTCTCCATCTCTGCAGCTATGGCACGGGAAACCACTTCCCTGGGGGCCAAATCGGCCATGGGATGGTAGTCGGCCATGAAAGCTGAGCCCTCTTGGTTGCGGAGTACCGCGCCTTCACCTCTCATGGCTTCGGACATCAAGAATGGGTGGGAACCTGTCATTCGGAATGCGGTGGGATGGAACTGGTAGAACTCCATGTCCATGATTTGTGCGCCAGCGCGAAAGGCCAAAGCCACGCCGTCGCCGGTGGCCACGCTGGGGTTTGTGGTGTAGCGGAACAACTGTCCGGCTCCACCGGTGGCTAGGACCACGAAGCGCCCGGTGAAGCTACACTTCTGACCGGTGTTGGAGTTTATAGTCTCCAAGCCTTTGACTTGCCCGTCTTCGATAATCAGAACAGTAGCTAGAGTGTGCTCCAGCACCGTGATTGGCGACTGATTTTGCGTTGAGCGGCCGACCTGTTCGGTGAGAGCCAACTCTATATGCATCCCGGTGGCATCACCGCCAGCATGGAGAATGCGGGCCATGCTGTGAGCCCCTTCCCGTCCCAAAGCAATCTGGCTCGTTTGGGCTCCGTCCGGTGGACCTTCTCCAGACCCTACCTCCCGGTCAAAGGCGACTCCCCAACGCATCAAATTGTTCACACGCTCCGGTCCGTTCGCGGTCAGAACCTCCACCGCTTGTGTATCACACAGACCCGCGCCGGCGGACAGCGTGTCTCGCAGGTGGAGTTCCACCGAGTCCCCCGGACCAACCGCAGCGGCGATGCCGCCTTGGGCATAGCGGGTATTACAGTCGTCAATATTGCCTTTGGTAATTATCAGCACCGAGCCGTGGTCCCGAGCCAACAGAGCCACATTAAGCCCGGCGATACCGCTTCCGACGACTATATAGTCGTAATCAGTCTTGGGCACAGGCTAAATCCGTCCCTTCATGATTAAGCGCCTTCGCTCCAACCGTGAGTATCCGGTACTTGAAATATTGGAAAAAGCGACCACATCGCGCCTGTTGCGGTAATTGTACGCTCCGGTTGATTGCCAAGCGAGAATTTAAGCTAGAATAATTGGAATTTTTGAAAAAACTAGCCCACCGGCTAACCGGTGGGCTACTTAAAGTTCTGATTTGATTCCCATTTAAGGAATGACTAGGGCTTGAATTCCTCGGACACTTTGAACCTCACCCTGTAGACCGGCTTGGACCAAGGAGATTCCACCGCCGAAGTTGAGCCCCGGTCCGGGCCGTTATCCCAACCGTCCAAGGCTTCCTCGCTTTCCCAATATGCCACAGCGGTAATGTGCTTCGGATCGTTCACGTCCTCCAGATTTGCCCGGGAGATAAATCCGGGATAGGTCTTCATCTTCATGCCCACAGCGTGAAGAGCTTTTTGCACCTCTTCCAGCTTCTCAGAGCGAGCGTAGTGGTGGGAAACCAAGACAATCATTGCGGCTCCTGAATCAAGTATCAGACAATCGGGGATATTGCTACTTGAGGGCCAGCATCCGGTCCAAAGCGACCCTAGCTTCAACCTGCGTCTGCTCAGGCACTGTAATCTCATTGATTACCTTCCCGTCAACAAGACCCTCCAGCACCCACAGCAGGTAAGCCGGATGGATGCGGTACATGGTCGAGCAGGGGCAGGTAACCGGATCGAGACAGAATATCAGCTTGTCCGGGTTGTTGATAGCCAAGCGGTTGACCAGGCTGACCTCGGTACCAACAGCCCACTGGCTGCCGGCGGGAGCATCGTTAATCATGCTGCGTATGAACTCGGTGGAGCCCACGAAATCGGCGGCGTCGACAGTTTCCATGGGGCATTCGGGATGGGCAATGACTTTGATGTCCGGGTAGCGCTCACGGGCCGCTTGAATCTGACCGGCGGAAAAACGGGTGTGAACGGAGCAATGCCCTTTCCACAGCACCAACTTGGCGTTTGCCAACTGCTCGGTGGTGTTGCCCCCCATGGCCTTGAATGGGTCCCAAACCACCATCTTACCCAGAGGAATCCCCATCTTCAATCCGGTGTTGCGACCCAAGTGCTGGTCGGGTAAAAACAAGACCCGGTCCGATTGCTGGAATCCCCATTCCATAACCTTGTCGGCGTTGGAAGAGGTGCAAACGGCCCCGTTGTTGCGGCCACACAGGGCTTTTATCCCTGCGATTGAGTTCATGTAGGTGATTGGGGTTATACCGCCTCGATTCCCCAAAACACTTTCTAGGTCTTCCCAAGCGTCGTCAACATCTTCCATCGGGGCCATATCGGCCATGGAGCACCCGGCGGTGATGTTGGGTAATATTACCCGCTGATTGGAGGCGCTCAGGATACAAGCGGTTTCTGCCATGAAGTGGACCCCGCAGAAAACGATACACTCGGCTTCGGCCAGGGACGCCGCTTCTTGAGACAGTAAAAAGGAGTCTCCTTGGAAATCGGCGTATTTTATTATCTCTTCGCGCTGGTAATGGTGCCCCAAGATGGTGACCGACTTGCCCAGGGTCTTTTTGGCGATGCCAATTCGCTGGTCCAATTCTTCAACAGAGCAATGCAGGTACTGGGCGGGTATATCCTGCCAACGTACGTTTACCGCCTGCTCTTCCGCCAGGGACTTGGCAGGCAATTGGTCTTCAGTCCGGCAAAAAGCGGACTGCTCTATCTCGGTAAGAGGGATACTGGGTTGATGAGTCCTAGTAGCCAATTTCGCGTTCCTCTAGGTGCATCATAAAACTAGGTGCATCATAAAACTTTGAATGTACCGGTGACCAATGTACTAGGCAGCCGCTAAACTAGCCTGAAGGGACCAAGGCGTTGAGTGGGTGATTTTGACCCTAACCAACTGCCCTAAATAATCGTCTTGGTGCTGGAAATACACCAGCTTGTTGCTTCTTGTCCGACCCTGCCACTTGCCCCTCAGTTGGCCTTCAACCAGAATCTCTTCTTCCCGGCCAACCAATTTGGCGTTCACTTCCGTAAGAATCTTCTCTTGCAGGTTCTCCAACCCCACCCTTCGCTCGGTCTTTGCTTCGAGGCCAATATCATCGGCCATCGTCTTGTGGGCGATGGTGCCAGGTCGCGGAGAGTAAGCTGCAATGTGTACCTTATCAAACCTAACCTGCGCCACCAAATCCAAGGAACGCTGGTATTCCTCATCGGTTTCGCCCGGAAAACCGACGATGACGTCGGTACTTAGCGAAACATGGGGCAAAGCGTCTTTAATACGGTTAATCACGGCCAAGTATTCGCCGGAGGTATACGGGCGGCGCATTCTGGTTAGAACGTTGTCGTCGCCGGATTGCACCGGCAAGTTGATGTGCTCGCATACCTTTGGCAGGCTGGCAACGGAGTCTATGATTCTATCGCTCATAAACGACGGATGGGATGTGAGGAATCGGATTCGCTCCAAGCCGTCAATGTCGTTCAGCCGGGTTAGCAAATCAGCCAAGTCCGGTTTATCTGCCAGGTCGTGACCGTAGGCGTCAACCGTTTGTCCCAGCAGCGTGACCTCTTTGACCCCCCTTGCCGAAAGCAATTCGACTTCCCGGGCCACTTCATCGACCGGTCGGCTAACCTGACGGCCGCGTCGGTAGGGGATGATGCAGAAGGTGCACATTAGATCGCAGCCGTGAATTATGGGCACGAAGCAGGTGGGGCCGGGCCGGTTGGGAGTCAGGGAATCCAGGCATTCCTCCCAGTCCAGGTCTAAACGCTGGCCTACCATCTCCAACAGAGGGGCGAACTGCTGCGGGCGCATGAACAGGTCCACATGAGGGAACTGGCGTTGCAATTGGCTGGTGTCGGGGCCAACCATGCACCCCATCAAAGCAAATACCTGGTCCGGGTTCTTCTTCTTAATGGGCTGCCAAGAGGTCAGAGTGCCCACGACTTTTTCTTCGGCGCTCTGCCTAACTACACAGGAGTTGAGCACCACCACATCGGCGTCGCCGGGCTTATCCACAGGTACCAGCCCCAGATGCTCCAAGGCGCTACCCAAGCGCTCAGAGTCTGCGGTGTTCATCTGGCAACCGATGGTCCAGAGGTGATAACTACGCATCTAGGCTAAACTTCCGGTCTAATCTTCTGACTATATAGAAAAATCAAAGCGAGAATGGGCATTTATAATTATGGGGCTTAAGCAACCAGCCTAATGATACTGCACTATGTTGAATCCGGCTGGCGCTTAGGGATGGCGGAGGGAATGGGATTCGAACCCATGAACCCGCTTTCACAGGTTAAGCGCTTAGCAGGCGCCCGCACTAGACCTCTATGCGATCCCTCCCCAGCAGAGTACATGGTATCAAATGCCTATTTCACCAGCAATAGAGCCCCCCGCTACGCCTAGAGTAGACGCCTAAACTAGACGCTAGGGCTTTTGGCTTGAATTTCGCAAGAAGAACCACCATTTGGTCTGTTATACGGCAATCTCCGGACAAGTCTTCAAGGTCGGCCGCCATCTCGCTTGGCTCAACTTTCGGCATATTTGGAATTGGTGAGCCAATGCCGATTACGTATATCGCCAAACTCGCCTGTGAAAATGCGATATACATTATCATACTCCAACGAGTTAACCTCAAACATGCGGTGATAGTCCAATCGTGTTGCAAGACGCCATCCGCCGCATTTCTCGGGATTGACAGTAAAAGTCACCAGACCTATGATTGCAGATAATACGTGAATAGAATAAATTTGCGTAGGATAAGTCACGGAGAGAGGCATCCATGGACGAACTGGACCGTAAGATTATCGGCCTCCTACAGTTGGACGGTCGTGCTTCCAACGCCAAGATTGCGAGAGAAGTAGGAGTCAGCGAAGGAACAGTGCGACGAAGGCTACGCCGTTTGATTCAGGACGATGTGGTCAAAGTGATTGCCGTGCCAAACCTGGAAAAACTGGGTTACGCCACCACTGCGTTAATCGGTCTGCAGACCGGGCCCGGCAAGTCCGACACTGTGGCCGATGCCATCGCCAGTCTGGATGAGGCCCATTACGTGGCCATAACCACCGGCGCATACGATGTTTTCATCTGGGCCGGTCTGGAATCAGCAGAAAGTCTGGGCACTTTCCTGCGTACCAAGATTGGCGTGATTGACGGCGTTCAGCGAACCGAGACCTTCGTCAATCTGGCTATCAAGAAGCGCACCTACGGGTTGGTCTTGTAACCAGGCGACACCGCTTTCCAGAATTCCAGGATTTTGATTAGCCCCGGATTATTATCGATCACGGATTACAATCAATCAATGCTGTGCTATACTTTTTTGGTCTCTTGTCCCCCTGCTTAGCCACCTTCGATTGACCAGCCGGTAAAAGCCCGGTTAATCGTAACGGCGAGTTGGGTGGGCAAATACCACCATTTATTGTTCCAGAGGAGCCGAAAAACATGACCTACATTATTACTGAGCCGTGTGTTGGTGTTAAGGACTCGTCGTGCGTTGACGTCTGCCCTGTGGACTGTATCTACACCAAAGACGAAGACGACATGTTCTACATCAGTCCGGACGAGTGCATCGACTGCGCCGCCTGTGAGCCGGTTTGCCCCGTCACCGCCATTTTTGCGGAGGATGCAACTCCTCCTCAGTTCGCACCCTACATCCCACTGAACTACGATTATTTCAAGAATAACGACCCCGCCGACCTGAAGCGCAAATAAGGCAACTTCCGATTCATTGCTCCGGGGAGGTCCCTAAGACTACTGCCTGAAAACCTTTAGAGGGTCCGCCCTTTAGAGGTTTTTTGCGTTATCGGGCGTGACATCGCCTGTGATATACCCGCGGTGCGGGAGGAGGAGCCAAGGCCATGAACGTCGTAGACTCAACACCCCAATTCGTTTCCGAAGCCTACAACAAGATGGAGCGCAATCTGGAAATCATCCGCTCCAGATTCAACCGTCCCTTGACCTTAGCCGAAAAAGTCTTGCTGGGGCACCTAGACGATCCGGCGGGTTCCGAATTGCTGGCCGGGGACAGCTACATCATGTTGCGCCCTGACCGCGTCGCCCATCAGGATGTAACCGGTCAGATGGCCATTCTCCAATTCATGCAATCTGGTCGAGACCGAACAGCCGTGCCTACCACTGTGCACTGCGACCACTTGGTGCAGGCCAGGGTGGGCGCATCCTCCGATTTGCAGGATGCCCTGAACGAAAGTAACGAAGTTTACAATTTCTTGCAATCAGCTTGCGAAAAATACGGCATCGGATTTTGGAAGCCCGGAAGCGGCATCATTCACCAGGTCGTCTTGGAAAACTACGCCTTCCCCGGTGGATTGCTGATTGGTACCGATTCCCACACTCCCAATGCTGGCGGTCTAGGCATGCTGGCCATCGGCGTGGGTGGAGCGGATGCCGCAGATGTGATGGCTGGCCTAGCTTGGGAGGTGAAATACCCGACCCTGATTGGTGTGCATCTGACCGGAGAATTATCCGGCTGGACCGCACCCAAAGACGTGATAATTCGCCTGGCGGGATTGCTGACTGTGTCGGGAGGCACCAACGCAATCATCGAGTACTTCGGCCCAGGCACCAAGTCGATAAGTTGCACCGGCAAGGCGACAGCAACCAATATGGGCGCGGAGCTGGGTGCGACCGGGGACATCTTCCCCTACGACGAACGCATGGCCACCTACCTGCGCTCCACCAACCGCAGCGCTCTGGCCGACCTGGCGGAGCAACACCTACATCTGCTGACCGCTGACCCGGAGGTTGAGAAGGACCCCAGCCAGTTCTTTGACCGCATCGTGGAGATTGACCTCTCAACGCTGGAGCCCCAGATTACCGGGCCTCACTCTCCCGACCGGGTCCGCCCGATTTCGGCCTTGGCCAAAGAAGCCAAGGAGAGCGGCTTCCCGGACAAGATTGAAGTCGCCTTGGTGGGCAGTTGCACCAATTCGTCCTACGAGGACATGAGCAGGTGCGCCGACCTGGCAAACCAGGCGGCGGCCCACGGCCTTAAAATTCCAGGGGAGTTCTTGGTCACTCCAGGGTCGGAACAAGTGAGAGCCACCATAGCGAGAGACGGCCAGCAAGAGGCGATGGAGAAAATCGGAGCGACGGTTTTGGCCAATGCCTGCGGACCTTGCATCGGCCAATGGCGCCGGGAAGGGGCTGAAAAGGGTGAGCCCAACTCCATAGTCTCCTCCTATAACCGAAACTTCCCCAGGCGAAACGACGGCAACGGCGAGACGCTGAATTTCATCGCCAGCCCGGAAATCGCCTTGGCCATGGGCTTGGGCGGGAGCCTTTCGTTCAACCCACTAACCGATACCCTCGTGGGCAGCGACGGCAAAGAATTCAAGCTGGAGGCACCCAAACCAGCACCCGAGGTCCCGGCATCGGGGTTTGATCCCGGTGTGTTGGGTTACGTGGCGCCTCCGGAATCCGGGGCCAACGTAGATGTTACGGTTGGTGAAGGCAGCAACCGCCTTCAGGTACTAGAGCCATGGCCCGCATGGGACGGAAAAGATTTTGAAGAGATTCCGGTGCTGGTCAAGGCTCAAGGCAAGTGCACCACGGACCACATATCACCCGCCGGTCCTTGGCTCCGATTCCGGGGTCACTTGGACAACCTGAGCGACAATATGTTCCTGGGAGCGGTCAACGCTTTTACCGGCGAGCCTGGCAAGAGCAAGGACCAACTCTCCGGGGAAGAGACCATGCCCATTCCTCAAGTGGCCAGAGGATACAAGGCTCAAGGCCTGCGCTGGGTAGCCATTGGCGACGAGAACTACGGCGAAGGGAGTAGCAGAGAACATGCGGCAATGTCTCCCCGGCTGTTGGGCGCCGCTGCGATAATCACGCGCAGCTTCGCTAGGATTCACGAGGCCAACCTGAAGAAGCAAGGACTGCTGGCCTTGACCTTTGAGGACTCCGGTGACTACGACCGAATCCAAGAAGACGATCGGGTGAGCATTTTGGGCCTGAACGAACTGGCGCCAGGCACCACCCTCACATGCGTTTTGAAACACGCCGACGGCACCGAGGAAACATTGAACCTGCGTCACACGTTGAACGAAGGCCAAATCAACTGGTTCAAGGCCGGCTCAGCCATGAACCACATGAAGAATCAGGACAAGTAAGCCTAAGAACCCAGATGGATCAGGATTAAAAGATAAACAAAAGAGGCCTCCCGATATAATCGGGAGGCCTCTTTGTTTTGATTCTAGCAGGAACCGGGTCAGTTAACCCAAATCGTCCAAACAGGCTTCGATTGGCTTGGCGAGACAGGTGAAGATGGGCGTGTCCCGCTCGGTATAAGGCCGGGCTTTGGATGAACGCAAGGCTTCGACCAAATCCAAGAATCCCCCAGCGTCGTCGGTCTCGAACCCCAACACAAATTCTTGGTCGTCCAATCCAAAGGAGTAGGCGGTGCTAATCTTCACTGAAGGGTATTTGTGCCCAATGACGAAGTGCTCGCTCATCAACTGCTGGCGTTCTTCCATGGGCAGTTGATACCACTCGTGGGTCTTCACGAAAGGATAGATGAACAGGAACTTGCGACCGATTATCCTCATGGATGCGGCAGTCCCTTCTTGCCCTTCGTGCTTGTGGTCGTCCACGTAGGGCGATGGTCGAGTCATGGACAGGTAGGAATGGGGCATCTCCAAATAGCCGCCAAGACTGGTACGGTTAAGTTGGGCTTGTAGCCCATTGATTGAGTCTATGGTTGGGCTAATCTCCCACAACATGAAGTCCACGTCGGCTCTGGTGCCGACCAAACTGTAGCTGCCGATTTCAATCCGGTCCGAAAACTCGGCCAGCACCTCGGCAAACTGGGACTTGCCTTCTTCCTTCTCGGTGGAGGATAGCCTCCGCCACTCTGGGGAAGCCTTGTAAAAGGAATGCTTCACAAAGTCTCTCCGCATTTCCTGCGTCATAGGTCCGTCACTTCCTTATTGGATTCTTAGCCTAGTCTCCAGTCCATTCAGTCCACCGGTTTTGCCGGTTGGCGTCCCGGTACTATTACCAATAGAACATGTTTGCGACTCCTGCGAAACAATAATACCAAGTTAATGCCTACAGTTCGAGTGGCATTAAGAAATGGTCATTGGCTTACGTCTATCTATTTAGATCATTCTTCAGTAATTCAATGCAATACTTGATTATATTAATATATATGATATATTTACTTAATTTTATTGAGGATTCTGTGTGATGGCTAAGGATTGGCAAGAACTGACCAAGTTAACCGGAGGCGCGGAAATGGTCATCGAACAGGTCCGGTTGCCAGACAGCGACGTGGCAATCTCCGGCAGCTTCGAGTTGCCCCCTTTGGCCCGGCTGTCGGGGGAAGACCAAGTTTTTATCATGGTCTTCGTCCGTAGCCACGGTTCTATAAAAGAGTTGGAACGCGCCTTCGGCATCAGTTATCCAACGGTCAAGAACCGGCTCAATCGCATATCGGCCCAACTGGATTTGGTGGAAACGGATCCGGTGCCCGGCCAATCCGAGATTCTGGCCCAACTGCAACGGGGTGAGATAACTGCGGCCGACGCCATCGGAAGGTTGTCCCAATGATTTGGCCTCCATCATTTTTGCGAATTCGGGTGGGAAAGGTAGACGATGGTTTCCGTATTTGGCTGCCTCTGTTTCTGTTTTGGCCGCCATTCTTATTGATTGCCTTGATGCTGTTTCCATTGGTCATATTGTTGTCGTTGCTTCTTTGGCCTCTTGGTTGGGGTAAGACAGTGCTGTTAATTGGTCCTTGGTTTTTCCGCCTGTTCTGCGCACTGCGTGGGGTCTTGATTGACGTGAAAAGCGGCACGGATCGAGTCTATATAGAGATCAAATAACCCTGAGAGCATCCAGAAAGCCACATAAAAAATTAAGTAGGTGCCGTGATGACAGAAAATAGAAGGCAGGTTTTGGACATGTTGGCCCAAGGCAAGATTACCGTGGAGGAAGCCGAGCGTCTCCTGTCATTGGTTGACCAACCCACGGGATCGGACTCCGCAGGTACCGAGACCCGAGAAGCGCGAAAGCAAACTCCCAAGTACTTGCGAGTTGTGATTGGGGGCGGAGACGACTCCCAATCCGAGCACGTAAATATCCGTGTGCCCATGGGACTCATTCGCGCTGGCGTCAAGCTGGCATCGGTCCTTCCCAAAGATGCCACCTCAAAGGTCAATCAGAAGCTCAAAGACAAGGGAATCGACGTTGATTTGGGCAACATAAAGGCTGATGACCTGGAAAGCTTGGTGGATTCATTAGCCGACTTGCAAGTTGATATTTCAGACGGGAATGAAAAGGTACGTATCTACGTGGAGTGACCGTGTATTCTGATACCTGGTCCAAGACCTCTGTCCGGGCTTCCCGCTACTCCAATGCCTGGGCCAAATCCTGTATCAGGTCATCGGGGTGTTCTAGTCCGATGGACATGCGTAGCAGGTTTTCCGGTGTTCCGGTTTCCTGGCCCGGCACCACGCCGTAGTTTTCGACTGATGCCCTGTGTTCAATCAGACTGCCGGTGCCTCCCAGGCTGGTGGCCCGGGTGAACAGCTTGACCTTGGCCGCCACTTTCATTGCGGCATCTCTCCCGGCGGCATCTTTTCCGGCGGCATCTCTCCCGGCGTAAATCTGGACGGAAACCATCCCGCCGAATAGGCTCATCTGGCTGGCTGCGGTAGCGTGTCCCGGGTGTTCTCGCAAACCCGGATAGTAGACCGCTTCCACCGAGGGATGCCTGTCCAAGAATGCCGCGACTGCTGCCGCGTTTTCCGAATGGGCTCTCATCCTGTAGGGCAGGGTGCGGATGCCCCGCAAGACCAGCCAGCAATCGAAGGCAGAGGGTATCGCCCCACCCGTGCCCTGAATCAGATGAATCTTCTGAAAGTGGCCGTCGTCCTCTTTGGCCACCACCGCTCCGCCGGTGACATCGCTGTGGCCGCCAAGGTACTTGGTGGTGGCATGGACCACCATGTCCGCGCCGAGTTCCAGCGGGCGCTGCAACGCCGGGGTAGCCCACGTGTTATCGCAAACACATACGGTCCCGCTTCGGTGAGCAATGTCCGCCACTTTCGCAACGTCGGTGATTTTTAGCAACGGGTTGGAAGGCGTCTCAACCCATATCAGTCTTGTGTTTGGGCGGATAGCCTGCTCCACCTGGGCCAGGTCGGTCATATCCACGAATGTGGTTTCCAGACCCCAAAGCGCAAGAATATTGGTCAATATTTGGCCGGTTCCATGATAAACGTCTTTAGGCGCAACGACGTGGTCCCCCGGCGACAGCGACTGAAACACCGCCATGGTTGCGGCCGACCCGGAAGCAAAAGCGGCACAACTCGCTCCTCCTTCCAACGATGCTAGGCACTCTTCCAGTGCTGTCCTGTTGGGATTGCCCACCCGTGCGTAAACGTAGCCCTTGGTATATGAGCCGTCCTCGTCCCGCTCGAAAGTGGTGGACGGGTGTATGGCTGGCGTTACGGCGCCGGTGGAAGGGTCTATGTCGTGGCCGGCGTGAACCGCCAGGGTTTCAAATCTCATCTGCGCCCTCTCTTTTTGCTTCACCGGTGGAACAAGCACCAGTTTAATAGATTTCTCTGGGGCGACGCCATTGGCATTGGCGTATTGACGAAGCCTAGCCTAGGATTCTAATTGGAGACCGTCGCACGTATATTCCACGTCCGTTGCAATACCCGTCCGTTGCAATACCCGTCCGTTGCAATACTATGGTCTGGTGCTACAATCTCTCAAGCGTTAGTCATGCAATACCCCAGGCTAAATTAGCGTCTGGAAACTATTATTGACTGCGTATATCGGCATTGCCTCAAAACTATCATTCTGAGGAGCGGAGCGACGAAGAATCTCCCGGTTCAGACGTAAAGATTCTTCGCTTCACTCAGAATGACAGGGCTTCCGAGACATTCAGGGCAAAACCACGTATATCAGCAAAGGGGTGAATTGATGGTTGCACTAGGCACTGCGAAGTACACCTATGATGTTTTGGAAAATTGGGGCAAACTACCCGACGGTTACTCCTACAAGGAATGTGCCGCAGTAGGCGTAGACTCCAACGACAACGTTTATGTTTTTAATCGTGGTGAGCACCCCGTAATCGTCTTCGACAGGGAAGGCAATTTCCTGCGTTCCTGGGGCGAGGGTACCTATCCTCGAGCCCATGGCATAACCATGGCCCCTGGAGATACCATTTTCCTGACCGACGATGGCGACCACACCGTGCGCAAATGCACGCTAGACGGGAAAGAACTGTTCAAGCTGGGCATCAGTGGCACGCCAGCGCCGTTTATGAGCGGCAACCCTTTCAATCGTTGCACCCACGTTGCTCTGGACCCTGACACCGGAGAGTTTTACGTCTCCGACGGATACGGCAACGCCAGGGTGCACAAGTACACTCCCGACGGCAAGCTGCTGTTTTCCTGGGGAGAGTCGGGCACCGGCGAGGGCCAATTCAACATTGCCCACAACATAGCCACCGACAAAGACGGCTGGGTCTACGTGGCTGACCGGGAGAACCAGCGCATCCAGGTTTTCGACAAGACCGGCAAGTTTGAGACCCAGTGGAAGAATATGGCCCGGCCCTGCGGCCTATTCATAGACACCATGGGAGACCAGACAGTCTACGTTGGGGAGTTGGGTGTGGCCATCGGCCCCAACTCCAAAGCCAACGGATTGGGACCTCGCATCACCATCATGGACGTCGCGGGAAACACCCTCGCAAAATTGGGCGATGTGCCGGAAGGCGAGGAACCAGGCACGTTTATTGCGCCTCACGGCGTGTGCGCTGACTCCAGAGGGGACATATACGTGGCGGAAGTGTCTTGGACCCACACTGGCAGTAACCTCACACCGCCCAGAGAGGTACGGTCCTTGCAGAAGTTGGTGCGGCAAGGCTAGAAACGATGGCGGACAGTGTAATCGCATTGCTTTGCGACTGTGACGGGACTCTGTGCCCGGACACCTCCAACCAATTGGTGGAAGAATTGGGCCTAAACCCCGAGGAGTTTTGGCAGCGCGACGTAGCGGGTTTGGTGGAGGACGGGTGGGACCCGCCACTGGCCTATTTGAGCATGCTGATTCGCAAGGCGAAAACCAGCCCCGGAGGCAGGCTCACTAGGTCCAGGCTGGAAAACCTGGGAAACAATGTCCAGTTCTACCCCGGTGCATTGGACTTCGTGGACCGTCTGCGGTCGCAGTTGGGCGCAAACCAAGAGTACACGGAAAGTGGGGTGAGGATTGATTGGTACATCGTGAGCAGCGGCATAGAAGACGTACTGAGGTTCACCGCCCTCCAAGGGTTGGCCGTTGATATCTTCGGCTGCGCTTTCGATTTTGATTCCGAAGATAACGTTGTCGGCATCAAACGGTCGGTGTCATTCACTGAGAAAACCAAGTTCGTTTACGCCATAAACAAAGGGATCACGGGGCCGGAATTGCGTCGACGTCCCTACCGGGTAAACGACTACATGCCCCTGGAAAACCGTCCCGTGCCCTTTGAGCACATGGTCTACATCGGAGACGGCCCCAGCGACATCCCGTGTTTCTCGATGATTAGCAAGCTCAAGGGGAAGGCCATCGGCGTTTGGCCGCCGGAAGACAACTCATTGAAGAAGTCCTACGAACTAGCGCTGGGGGACCGCATCACCGTTGGACCCTATGGCGCGGATTACCGGGACGGCTCGGACTTGTTCAAGATGTTGTCCCGGATTGTCCAAGGCATCGCCGACCTGATTTTAGAAGAACGCGCTCAGCAAACTCGTTCGGCGCCTTCTCATTAGCAGCTAACTATCAGGATACTTACACATTGTCATTCTGAGCCATGCGAAGCATCTCATATACGATCCAAGAGATTGTTGGGTCGCCAAGCTCTCTCAGAATGGCATGTTATGACACCAACGTTCAAACTACGTGTTTAGCCAAAAGGATTTTTATGGAAATAATGCTGGGTAGCCTGGTGCGCGACGCCAAAGAGGCCGAAGGCACCGTAATCATCATCGACGTGTTTCGCGCCTTTACCACGGCGGCCATAGCTTTCGACCGAGGCGCCGACCACATCGTCTTGGTTGCCGAGATTGAAGAGGCTTTGGCCTTAAAGAGCAAGGGCGTGGGGGACCTGCTCATGGGAGAAGTGGACGGCACACGTCCCGACGGTTTCGACTACGGCAACTCTCCCTACGAGATTTCGACTGCGGACGTGGCTGGAAAGACAATCGTTCAGTCCACACGGGCGGGGACTGTTGGCGTGGCGGCGGCAACGAAAGCCGAAAGTATTTTTCTCGGTTCTTTCGTGGTAGCCCAAGCTACGGTCAACGCGATCAAAGAGGGAAACCCGGATTTGGTCTCGATAATCGCAATGGGCGATCGGGGCATATACCGGTCCGACGAAGATGAGCAGTGCGGACTCTACCTCCGAAACTTGATGGAGGGACGGATGCCCGCTGAAGAATCTGTGCTGAACGTGGTGATGGACGGAGGTCAGACCCAGAAATTCTTCGACCCAGCCCAGAGCCAATACCATCCCGAAGACGTGGAGTTGGCCTTACAGCTAAACCGGTATCCCTTCGCCATGAAGATTAGCCGGGAAGACGGGTTGTTGGTGGCCCGAAAAGTGGGCGGATAAACACCCCAGGTCTCTTCAAGCAGATTTCTATAAATTTCTCACACTGGCGGGGGCCGCTGCTCTGGAACATTAGAATCCACGGTGATGCCTGGTTTCCGGCCTTCGCCGGAATGACGAACCTGTAGCTAGCCTTCAGTGAACCGACCTAGGCCCAGAAACTCTATACCCGGAACGTCGGAATTGCCCTTCAGGATTAGGTCGGCTAGGCCGAAGCTCATGCCGGTGCTCCACAGGATTCCTTTGCGTCCTGCGCCGGTGCCGATGTACAGGTTGTCCCAGCCAGGTACCTTTCCCACTATTGGCATTCCGTCAACCGACAATGGGCGCAGGCAAGCGGTGTGATGGGCCAGACGAGCGTCGGTCAATGATGGAGCCATCTTTAGCAGGTCAGCCATGATACTGTCTCTGGCTTGCCTGGTAGTATCCTCGTCGAATCCGACCTCTTCTTCAGTAGTGCCAGCCCAAGTCAGGCCATCCGGCTTGGTTACAACGTAATTGCCGCTCCAGTAGAGAGAAGTCTTGATTGGTCCGGCGTCGTTCTCCAGCCGAAGAATCTGACCCTTCAGAGGACGCACTGGGATTTCCAGTCCGCACCACGCCGAAGATTGTCCGGCCCAAGGCCCCATGGCCAAGACCACCATTCCAGCCTCCAATTGCCCACCGTCAAAGCTCACACCGTTGCACCGGCCTCCCTGAGAAAGTAGCCCGGTGACCCGGCGTTGCAATATTTCCACGCCATGCTTCTCGGCGGATTGGGCTGCCGCCAATGTGTGGCGGTAGGGCTCAACGGATGCGGCGTTTTGGACGTGGACTCCGCCCAAAGAAAGGGGGCTGGCCATAGGTTCAACTTTCACCACTTCCTCAGAGTCCACCCAACTGACCTTAAAGGCCTCCACATTCTGTTGCCAAGCGAGGTTCTTCTTTAGCCGGGCCACCGAATCTTCGTCGAAGGCCAAAGTAAGACGGTTGGTAATTTGGAATTGGTTATCCACTCCGGATGCGTCTTTGAACTCTTGAGACAGGCTTTGGTGGCGTTGCAATGACCATACGCTGAAGTCCAAAAGCGGGTCGGGGATGCCGGAGCCTTCCAAAGCGCCCATCTCGCCAAAAGCGAAACCGGAGGCGTGGCTGCCCACAGAATCGGCCTCCAACAAAGTAACCTTCAAGCCTTCCTTGGCCAGCAAAAATGCGGTGAGGCAACCCACTATGCCCCCACCAACGATGATTACGTCTCTAGCATTGTCCGTCAATTTGCTTGGGTCTCCTTTAGGATCTCTGCCCTCGGGTCTTGTTCTATAGAGTCATTATATCCAATGAATTCCATAGACATCGCAGCTTCGCATATCCGCCTAAGTCACGACCTAGGCCGTGCCCTCATCCTAGCCTTCCCCCTTCATGGGGGAAGGGGCTGGTCCTCTCCCCCATGAAGGGGGAGAGTTAGAGTGGGGGTGAACTGGTGAATACAACTTCGTCTGAATCTCATAATCAGTTGTATAGCATATCCCTACAATCCCTTGAACCACGCCTCGAATTGACCCATCAACGCTGGCTCAGCCTCGATGTTCAGGCGCGGCGAAGATGAGTCGATTCTGCCATAGATATACAGCAAGTAAGAATCGCCGTCACAACGCAGCAGAGCGTCGGCCTGGGTGGTCGACGTCGGACCAACCTGGAACGTGCTGCCCGTGACATTAACGTCGTGGCTGTGTGATGGATGACCGTCCAATTCAAACCTGAATACCCGCGCTTTGGGAATGTCGGGCCCAGGCCGGAAGGTCATCCCCAGCCACATGGGAGCAATCTCCAGCAGACGTCCAACACAATCGGCGTCAAGTCGGCAATCAGGGTCGAAGGCGGAGCGCATGTCCCAATCGTGAATGGTCATCTCTTGGATACGCAGGTCCACGTAATCTTCAGCTGTCATGCTGCCCCGCCTCATGTGCCAGCAGGGCGTATCCCATTTATCTGCGCCCAATGAGTTTAAGATTTCTCCTAGCTCCTCATATCTCTGGTTGAAAACCGACAGCAGCCGGTCTCCCAAAGACTCCCGAAGGGCCACGTAGGTGCGTGCGTTGTTGGCCGATATCCCATCGGCGTCCAAGGGGACGAACCCTTCGGGAGGTCCGCTTTCACCATTTAGCCCTCGTTTCAAGTTTTCCATCTGACGCTCAGCCCCGCCAATCAGATGTCCCAACACGTCTCTGACCTCCCAAGCGTCGCAGGCGCTGGGGCGAGCCCAATCTTCCTCGCTCAAATCCACCAAAAATGTCTGCATCCTTTGGGCTAGACCTTGAATCAAATCAATACGTTGTTGAATATCGGCCATGAACTCCTCCGGTCCAATTGAAAGATAATACTGATTGTTTGTCCCCAGTCAGTGGTTAGTGTTGCTATTTTGCGATAAACAGTGGCGGCTCGCAACCGGTTTGGGTTAAGATTCTTCCGCCCCGAGTAGGCTTTAGTGAGGTTGACTGATGGCTCAAGGCTCCATATCTACCCAAGATAACTACACCCGCAAGCGGATTCCGGTCTTGGATACTGAAATGGCCTACGTGGATGTTGGCCAAGGAGACCCGATAGTCTTTCTCCACGGCAATCCTACATCGTCGTACTTGTGGCGAAACCTGATTCCTCACTTAGAAAATTCGGCCCGATGCCTGGCTCCGGACCTGATAGGCATGGGAAGTTCAGGGAAATCCATCGATGGCAGCTACCGGTTCGTCGATCATTCCAGGCATCTGGACGCATGGCTGGACTCGGTGGAGTTGACCGGGAAAGTGACCTTGGTAATCCACGATTGGGGATCCGCCCTAGGGTTTCACTGGGCGAAGCGCCACCCTGACCGAATAAAGGGCATCGCCTACATGGAAGCGATAGTCCAGCCGCTTACCTGGGAGACATGGCCCGATCAAGCCAGGGGGATTTTCCAGGGCATGCGATCATCGGCCGGGGAAGAGATGGTCTTGCAGAAGAACGTGTTTGTGGAGCGAATCCTGCCCGGCAGCATCTTGCGGGGTCTGACGGAAGAGGAACTCACCGTCTACCGCCGTCCCTACTTGGAGGCCGGAGAGTCGCGCCGCCCAACATTGACTTGGCCCAGAGAGATTCCTGTGGACGGTGAGCCAGCGGACGTGGTGGAAATCGTTGCGAGCTATGCCCAGTGGCTCTCTTCCAGCCAGGTTCCAAAACTGTTCGTCAACGCCGACCCAGGCGCGATACTTACCGGAGAGCAACGGGAATTTTGCCGGACGTGGCCCAACCAGACGGAAGTCACTGTTAAGGGCGCCCACTTTATCCAAGAGGATTCCCCGGACGAGATTGGCGCAGCGATTGCCCAGTGGTACGGTTCACTATAAGGTCGGATTTGGAATCAATTCTAAACGAGGTATACGGCATTGCTTAGGTGGTCGTGCTTGATAACCGCTATCGTGGTTTCCATGCTTTTCCTAGTGATGTTGGGTTCCTGCCGAAATAGGGGTCTGCCTTTCAGTCAGGATGCTAGTACAGGCGGCCAGCCAGCGACCCACGCCGGATTTGATACGGATGACTCTTATGGGGCAAGGCTATTCTTGAAGCACCTGGCTTAGGTGGTCGATACGTTCGACCTTAGGGGTTCGGCTCCGGCCCTTTTCCAGGCGCACGCTTATTAGGTCCACCCGCCAGTTGACGGCTTCTTGGCCGGACTTTTGAAGGTAGTCCTGGCAAGTGGCCATCAAGCGCCGAAGTTTATGGGCCGATACCGACTCTTCAGGAGTGCCGAAATTGCCCGGGCTTCGGGTTCTCACCTCAACAAAGACCAATTCCTCTCCGTCCATGGCCACTATGTCCACTTCCCCGTAGGCGCAGCGATACTTGGTGGATATAACCTTGTAGCCCTTTTCCTCCAAGAACCGGACCGCCAATTCCTCTCCCCAATCGCCCAGCTTGGTACGCGGAGTAGGCATATCAGGTCATGCCCCATAGCTGAACGGCCTCCCGCACCGGCCCAAAGGAGCGGCGGTGGATAGTGCAAGGCCCCAGTTCAAGAAGTTTCGACCTATGGTCGGCTGTGGGATAGCCCTTGTTCTGAGCGAAGGAGTAGCCTGGAAATGTGATGTCGGCGTCTTGCATCCAACTGTCCCGCAGCACCTTGGCCACGTTGGATGCGGCGGCAATGGAGTAGCTGATGCTGTCGCCCTTCACAATCGCCTGAAAGGGCAACGGGCACTGGCGGATGGGGACGTAGTCCAGCAACAGATGGCCCGGCTGGACAGGCAGGTCGGCCACTGCCCGCATCATGGCTCGAATGCTGGCCCGACCGATGCCAATCTCGTCGATTTCTTCGTGGCTGCACTGGCCGATGCCTACGGCTAGGGCGTGGTGGCGCACCGCTTGAGCGGCCAATTCCCGCCGTGGTCTAGTGAGGGTCTTGCTGTCTTCCAGAAATTTAAGCCAAGGTTCGTCGCCAGTGAGGTCGGGCGGCAAGATGACGGCGGCGGAAACCACGGGCCCAGCTAAGGGACCTCTCCCCACCTCGTCAACACCCGCCACCAATCGGTAGCCCCGCTGCTGGAGCCCAAGTTCCAATGATAAGTCCGGCATCGGACTCTCCGTCGCGAAATCTGGGGAACCCATTCTTGAAAGAAAGGGTACCCCAGGCCCCTCCTAAAGAACTATATATTAGGGTATGTTGCTTTCTATTATGCCGCCGCCTATGAGCACATCGCCTTGGTAAAACACGGCCGCTTGGCCTGGGGTGATGGCTCTTTGGGGCTGGTCAAAGCGGACTAGCGCACCGTCTTTGCCGGGATGGAGCACCGCTGGGGCATCATCAGACTTGTAGCGGATTTTCACGGCCACATTGACCGGTTGCGCAGGTGGCTGTCCCAGCACGTAGTTCACCCGGGAAGCCCACATGGAATCTTGATACAGAAACTCTTCCGGGCCGACGACAACACGGTTGGCCTCGGGCTCCAACCTGATAACGAACTGGGGTTGCTCATCAACTTTTGTTTGGACCAATCCCAAGCCACGCCTTTGCCCCACGGTGAAGAACTCGATGCCCTTATGTTGGGCAACGACTCTTCCTTCCATGTCCACGATGTCACCGGGGACCGCAGCAACCCGGTCTTTGATAAATTCTTTGTAGTCGCCAAAAGGTATGAAGCAAATGTCCTGGCTGTCTGGCTTTTCGGCATTGCTGAATCCCGCTTCCGTTGCCATTGCCCGTATAGATTCCTTGGAGTACTGACCTACTGGCATCAACGTGTGGGCCAACTGCTCTTGACCCATTCCGAACAACACGTAGGACTGGTCCTTGCCAGCATCCACGCCCTTCTTCAATAGCAGGCCGTCGGGGCCGTCGGCGATGGTGGCGTAATGGCCTGTGGCGACATATTTCGCTTCCAGCGCCGCTGCTCGGTTCATCAGAAAGTTGAACTTAATCTTGTCGTTGCAGGCGATGCAGGGATGGGGAGTGCGGCCCTTTTGGTACTCGGAGCAGAAGTAGTCAATCACGTGGTCTTGGAACTCTTTCTGCACGTTCAAGACGTAGTGAGGCACACCCAACAAACGGCAGACTTCTCTGGCGTCTTCAACGTCGTCCAAGGTGCAACATCCCCGGTATTGGGGCGGCAGGTCGGTGTGCTCCAAGCTAAAGAGCTTCATGGTTACGCCGACCACGTCGTAGCCCTGCTCTTTAAGGAGCAGAGCGGCAACAGACGAATCCACGCCGCCGCTCATGGCCACCACAACTTTTTCCGACATTACCCTAGTACCTCGTTAAAACGTATTTAAGATAGCCTAGCACAGGCATGACTGGAGGTACAACCAAGTAGACCCGCCGCAACACGTATCGTGAAATAGACAAATACACTCAACCGGTTTGACACCCAATGTCGCCTCCACTAAAATCCGGCACGTCTAGCTGTAGGTTATACAAGCCGAATTCGGGTCTTGGTTTAAGCTGATTTTGCTTCGCATTAC
>Ga0066376_10001693_pt1 | contig 21243 bp, 19 predicted proteins | sample Knorr_S15_td_Bot_FD_77009 | JGI IMG/M metagenome (GOLD analysis project Ga0066376, IMG submission 77009) | Marine microbial communities from Southern Atlantic Ocean transect - Knorr_S15_td_Bottom_ad_5009_LV_A | ecosystem: Environmental > Aquatic > Marine > Oceanic | place: Southern Atlantic...
ACGTTTGCACAGGACTTAGGCGGCTTCTGCGCTCGCCCTACGGGCTCGCTTCGAAACCGCCTAAATTGAAAAAAGTGTTACCTATGTTCCCGAACCTTCACAGACAGGACGGATGATTTCGGTACTGCAGTAGAGAATTTATGCATGATCCGGGCTAAAGGAATGCCTGGCAGGACGTTCTGATAAAACGATATTGCTCAAAGCAGCGCTGGCATCCGAAAAGGTGCTCGATCGTATCGATGACTTCTGAATCCGTGAGCTGATGTTCTGCTAGAGACCGGAGTTTCATGGGATGGACATGGATGGGCCGACTGTCAGTCGGGAAGGTGATGGTAAACATGAATTTGGTGATCAACGGAGTACTCATACGATAGAGTTTATGATAACAAATTTTGGGGACCGGGCAAAGGTAGCTTATGCTATATTTCTCCCGTCGCGCTCGCCACAAACGCTACCGTATATTTGAAACGAGGCACTCATTGGGCAGGGACATCGATTGGGCCACACCACGAATCTCCGAGCTGCGGCAAGAGATAGAACACCACAACTATAGATACTATGTTTTGGATGATCCCGTCATTGCTGACGAGGAATACGATCGCATGTTCCGGGAATTGGTTGCTTTGGAGCAGGAGTACCCGGAGCTTGCTTCCTCAGAGTCTCCAACCCAGCGGGTTGGCGCCCAACCTCAAGAAGAATTCCAAAAGGTAGAGCACCATGCGCCCATGTTGAGCCTGGGCAATGCCTTTAACGAAGAGGAGCTGCGTGCTTTTTACAAGCGGATCAGAAACCTTCTGGGAACAGATAGGATTGACTTGGTGACGGAGTTAAAGATTGACGGCGTGGCCGTGGCCCTGACCTTCCAGGATGGAGTCTTGGTTCGGGGAGCGACCCGGGGCAATGGTTTAATCGGAGAGGATATCACCGTTAATCTGAAAACCATCCGGGCCATTCCCTTGAGATTGCGCAAGGGAACGCCCAGGCCTGAAACGGTGGAGGTGCGGGGAGAAGTTTATCTCCCGATTACCGCCTTTAATCGGATGAACGAAGAGCGTGCCAAGGCCGATCAAAGTCCTTTTTCCAATCCACGGAATGCAGCTGCTGGAGCCCTTCGCCAGCTCGATCCGGGCATGACCGCATCGCGACCTTTGGCCTTTTTTGCCTACTCCGTTGGCTATGTGCAAGGCATGAGTTTCAAGACCCAGATCCAGGTCCTCAAGCAGTTGCGGGAATGGGGCTTTCCCGTGAATACGCATTATCGTCACGGGCACTCCATCGATCGAGCTTTCAAATTTTGTTCCGAATGGGAAGGTAAGAGGGAATCCCTGGATTTTCAGATTGATGGTGTTGTCGTCAAGGTCAATCGTCTGGACTATCAGGATCGCCTGGGGGTGGTGAGCCGAGATCCCCGTTGGGCAGTTTCCTACAAGTTTCCCGGCCAGCTGGCAACGACACGTCTTCTAGAGATCAAAATCAACGTTGGACGCAGTGGGGCCCTGAATCCCTATGCAGTTCTGGAGCCGGTTCAAATTGCAGGAGTGACCATAAAAACGGCGACCCTCCACAATGAAGACGACATCCGGCGAAAGGACATTCGTGAAGGAGATGTGGTCGTGGTCAAGCGGGCGGGCGACGTCATTCCTCAGGTGGTTGGAGCCGTGCGCGAGAAGAGAACCGGGCGGGAACGAGTATTCACCTATCCAGAGCGTTGTCCCGTTTGTCGGCAGCGGGTGGTGCGGAAACCGGGGGAAGCCAGGGCCTACTGTACCAACCCCAAATGTCCGGCTCAGGGTCTGGAGGCACTCAAGCACTTTGTCAGTCGGGGGGCCATGGACATTCGTGGATTGGGCGAGCAGACATTGGAAAAGCTGATCGCGCTGGATTTGGTCGAAGACCCCTCGGACCTATATTTTCTCAACAGGGAGGAGGTTGCCGAACTTCCCAACTTCAAGGAGAAGTCCGTTGCTAACCTGCTCGATAGTATCGAGCAAGGCAAGTCCCAGCCTTTTCGGCGCGTGTTGTTCGCACTCGGGATCCGCCATGTGGGAGAGAGCATTGCCGCGCTTCTAGTGACTCATTTCTCTGACCTGGACTCTTTGATGAAAGCGTCTGAGGAGGAGATTTCCTCCATTGATGGCATCGGACCTGAGATTGCCCGTAGTGTCCACGATTACTTCGGGACCAAACAGAGTCATCGTCTAATTAAGAAGCTCAAGAAAGCAGGACTCCAGTTTCGGGATGCCAGGGGAGCGGTGAAGGACGAAGGGTCCCTAACAGGAAAGACCTTTGTGGTGAGTGGCACCCTTCCCACCTTCAGCCGTGCCCAGGCCACGGAGTTCATTAGAAGTCATGGCGGGAAAGTGACCTCCTCCGTGTCCTCGAAGACCGATTTCCTGGTGGTGGGTGACTCACCCGGATCGAAACGACAGCAGGCCAGGAAATTACAGGTACCACAGATCGCTGAAGAGATATTAAGGAAGATGGTTGAATAAATTAAAAGTCCGGGCACCCACTCGTATGACTCTAGGTGGAGCTACCCTGGATATCTATCCGCTCTACCTGTTTGAGGAAGGTGGATTGACACTGAATGTAGCCATAGACCTGTGCAGTGAGGTCGAGCTCGAAGAACAGTCGGAGAATCGGATTCGCATCGAGGCTACCGACCTGGGGTTGGTCCTGGAAGGCCCCGATCTGGAAGCGCTTCAGAGCAATGGAGAATTTGCCCCTCTGGACTTGGTGTTGAGGGTTCTAAAATTCTACAGGCCCGGGAACGGTCTCATCGTACGGACCAAAAACAACGTTCCGCCCGGGTCCGGCCTGGGAGGCTCCTCCTCTCTTTTGGTTTGTCTGAGCACGGCTTTGCTACAGTGGAGCAACCGCCCGGTCAACAAGGAGCAGATGATTGATTTTGGAGCCAATATCGAAGCACAATCCATTCGCATCCCCACCGGCAAACAGGACTATTTCCCACCCGCCTACGGGGGGTTTCATGCTCTGTGGTTCGAGATTGAAGGGATCCGCCGTGAGCGACTCACGCTTTCCCCCCAATTTGAGAACCAGCTCCAAGAGCGTATTGTATTGGGATATTCTGGCGTATCGCGCTTTTCGGGTAGCAGCAACTGGAACATCATGAGAAAGTACATCGATAACGAAGGTGCTACAGTCGCCGGCCTGGGGAAGATCAAGGAAATCGCCTTGGCCGTCTACCAGAGCCTGAAGGAGGAAGATCTGGACAAGTTTGCCGAATGTTTGGCCACCGACTGGGAGAACCAGAAGGGATTAGCTGACGGGGTAACCACCCCGGAAATCGATCGCATCTTTGATGCGGCCCGGCAGGCGGGAGCCCAGGCGAGTAAGATCTGCGGCGCTGGAGGGGGAGGATGTTTTTTGACCGTGGTGGGTGAAGGTTGTCAGCAGGAGGTCAAAGAGGCCATCCAGGGAACAGGAGGAGAGATCCTGGATTTTCATTTCTCGAAGTCCGGTGTGCAAGTGGTCCAGTAGATGTCTTCAACAGAGCTGGAGATTTGTCCTCATTGTCGCTATACACTTATTGAAAGGAGCACCTACTGCCCCTATTGTGGAACCCAGCTGACCCATCCCCTGTGGAAGAAAACGGGTGCCTGGATTTTGCTCTTTCTAATTGGCTATGGTCTGGTAAGGTGCCATGTTCGGATGCTTGATGGGTTTTAAGAGCCCGGACTATGCATAGGTTCTTGTCCCGAAGCGACGTAGGGGCGAGCCGGTGGCTCGCCCGAACAGTGAAGTTGGCAAAACTGAAGCCACACTGGTAAAGAATGTGCTGCTCGTTCGGTTCGGGTCAGCCACCGGCTGACCCCTACAAGTACGTTGAGGAGGCCGCGGGTACCCGCTTGCGGGCCGGGGGTACCCGCTTTTGCGGGTCGCGCAGGCGGTGCGCACAGCACGACGGATGATTGCGGCGCTGCAGTAGAGAATTTATGCATAGTCCGGGCTAAGTGGAGAAAGAATCAACAATGAGCTCAGAAACGTATCAAAAAGGATCACTCCAGTACGTGTACCAGGCTCGATCCGATGTGGGGCAGGTCAGAAGTAATAACGAAGACACTCTGATTGAAGAACCCACTATCGGATTGTTTGGAGTGTGCGACGGACTAGGAGGCCACGCTGCAGGTGAAGTCGCAAGTTCCATTGCGGCGGAAACACTCAAGGAATTCGCCCAGAAGGTATCCGAGTCTCCTGAGGGGACCCTGGAGTCCAGTATCCAGGAGGCCAATAGACGGATCTTGAGTGACCAGGCTGCCAATCCTGAGCACCGGGGGATGGGAACCACGGTTACCTCTCTCTGGCTGGTGCCCGAGAACTCAGGGTCCGGTTGGATTGGGCATGTGGGAGACAGCCGAATGTATAGGCAGCGGGAAGAAAAACTCGAGCAGTTGACGGAGGACCATTCTCCCGTTTTTCGCCTCTTCAAACAGGGGGTACTGACCAAAGATCAGATGCAGCGGCATCCCCAGAAGAATTTGTTGGACCGGTCGCTGGGTGTATTTCCTCAACTGAAAGCGGACGTTCTCTCGGTCCCTCTGACCTCAGACGATATCTTTTTGATTTGCACGGATGGGTTGACGGACGCTCTATCTGACCAGGAGTTTCAATCTGTCTTGACGACTTGTCCCATCAGCGACGCTGCCGATCAGCTGATAGCGATGGCCAACGAAAAAGGGGGGCTGGATAACATCACCGTGGTGCTGGTGCAGATTCTGGAGATCTGACAAGACCACTAGCGGCTAATCAGGATTGATTCCACAGGACCGGAGAAATACTTTGTCCTCTTCAGTCAGCTTCCATCCTGCAGGTAGCTTTTTTTCACCCTCAGCTGCTTTGGTACGGCTGTTTTTCTTGGGTTCTTCATTCATATCACACCCTCACCGGATTTTCTCTGATCACTTACATAGTTAATGATGCCAGTAGCCTCTGAAAGTTTTTTAGAATAAGTGCCTCTTTTGATCCATCAGGCACAGTAGGAAAAGGCTTCTTTCAGGAATTGACAAGCCTCCTCGTAGATGCCTGTGCTGCCACTCTCTCTGGTCCCCGCAACATTCAGAGTTCGAATTTGCTGCAGTTTTAACCAGTCCAGCAGTATCTCAGGGGAGGAATCCTCACACAGGTCGATCACCAGGCAGGGCTTGGTTTGTTTTTTGGCGAGTTCTACCGTTAAGGCACTTCCTCCTGAAAGAGAACTCTTGTAGAGAACCACTGTTCCATCCGAGTCTCGAACATTCCATCGAGTTCGCTGGGTGTAATCGGATGAGGGGGTCTCCTGGAGAGGATAGACTTCCTTGAGTGGCCCGTCCTCGGCTCGCCGGCCGCGGGGACACCACCCTCCGCAAGGAACTCCCAGCTTCAGAGCGACGTCCAGAGCAGCTCTGTCCACGCCCGTCTGTCCACCCGAGATGACCCTCTCGATCATTCCGCTGTGGCGATCGATCGCAGTGAAAAGGGAATGACCGGGATGGTTCCGCCTTGGGACAATAGCGAAATTTCCTGCTGAAAATCGGTGAGGGTCTTTTCCTGGAGGCTTTTGGAAAGGTGAGCACTGTTGGCGCAATACAGTTGCCGTCCGCCAACGGGTTGTGCTTGAACCTCTTTTTCTTTGAGCGCCTGGGCCACCATGATACAGCTTGCCTTTTCAGCATAAGATTGGAGGATCCTGCTTCCTTGGGGGCTGAGCTCACCGATGAGGTAAACGCCGTGTAAAAGGTTTGAGAACTCCTCGAAAAGTCCGGAGAGGAGGCTTTGTGTTTCTGACCACACGGCTTCAGAAGTGAGCTGTCGGGCCACCTGCATGTAAAAGGTTCTGGCCCCCTCAGCTATTGTGGAGGCAAGTACAAGATCCTGAGCGGCAGCTTTTTCTCCAGCCTCCAGGAGACGTTGTTCGGTTTTTCCCATTCCTGCCACCAGAACAAGAGGTTCATCCTGCCGGCGGTTCACGACAGCTTCCACGGCTGCAGAGACTCCTGCCTCATCTTGAATAGCGGAACCGTCGAACTCCAGGATATTCATTTTGCTGATGATGCCACACTTCGGGGGAAGTGGCTATCGGGGACCCATTCGCAATGCCCCATCTAGACGAATGGTTTCGCCATTGAGGGCGACGTTTTCGACGATGTGCTGGACAAGAGCCGCATATTCATCGGGGCGGCCCAATCGAGGGGGAAAGGGAACTTGTTCCCCGAGCGCGATCCGTGCCTTTTCTGGGAGTCCGGCTAATAGCGGGGTGTCAAAGATGCCGGGAGCAATACTGATGACGCGAATGCCCTGGCGGGAGAGTTCCCGGGCCGCTGGCAGGGTCAAGGACACGATCCCACCCTTTGAAGCGGCATAGGCCGCCTGACCGATCTGTCCTTCAAAGGCTGCTACGGAAGCGGTGTTGATGATGACCCCGCGTTCTCCCTCTTCACTTGGCTGATTTTGCTCCATGGCTGCAGCGGTCAAGCGAAGAGTGTTGAAAGTCCCGATGAGGTTGACTTCAAGGATCCGGTTGAAGTGCTCCAGGTCGTGGGGTCCGGTTCGACCCAGGATCTTTTCGGCGATGGCAATGCCCGCGCAGTTGACCAGAATGTGAACGCCACCGTGCTGGTTCACTGCCCCCTCGATCGCCTTTTTGACGGATGTCTCCCGGGTGACATCGGTTTCGATAAACAGTGTCCCCTCACCTAACTCGTCTTCCAAGGTTTTACCCGCCTTCTGGTTCAAGTCGGCGATAAGCACCTTGGCGCCCAGGGAGTGAAGTCTTCGCACCGTGGCTGAACCCAGTCCTGAGGCTCCTCCCGTAACCATTGCGCTTTTTCCCTTAATGAACATAATGAGGAACAGTATGTCAGACAAGGTATCGAAAACTGAAGAGGGATGGAGAGAGCAGTTCTCACCGGAAGAGTTTGAAGTCTGTCGCAATAAAGGTACAGAAGCGCCCTTCTCCGGGAAATACTGGGATTGCAAAGAAAAGGGGATTTACCGTTGCACCGGTTGCGGAAACGAACTGTTTCATTCAGACACCAAATTTGATTCCGGCACAGGTTGGCCGAGTTTCTGGGCGCCCGTCTCAGACCAGGGTGTGAGTGCGGAAGTGGATGACAGTCTCCACATGCGCAGAACCGAAGTGCTGTGCAGCAAGTGTGACGCTCACCTGGGTCACGTATTCCCCGATGGACCTCAGCCGACCGGGCAGCGCTACTGTATCAACTCCGTCAGCCTCAAGCTGGACAAGGAGTAGCGCGCGAGTTCGCGTTCCAGGTTTCAAGTTCCAAGTTCCAGGTCAGGTTTGGAATTTGTTTGGGATTTGGGATTTGGGATTTTGAATTTCAGCCGGTCTTTCGGCTGTGATCACACGCTCACGAATTGGCACAGGACTTGTCACTACGGTACCATGGTGTGTCATGCCTACCATCGACACGCAACGGCTGAAGCGTTTACCACCCTATCTGTTGGGACAACTCAATGAGATCAAACTTGGTCTGCGCCAGGAAGGAGCCGATGTCATCGATCTGGGCATGGGCAACCCCGATCAGCCCACTCCTCAGCACATCATTGACAAGCTGATTGAGGTGGTCCAGGACCGCAAAACCCATCGCTATTCTGCCTCCAAAGGTATCCCGGGTCTGCTTCGGGCGATCTGCCGTTTTTACAAGAACCGCTTTGACGTGGATTTGGACTGGCAGTCCGAGTGCATTGCCACCATCGGTAGCAAGGAGGGCTTGGCCCATCTCATGCTGGCCCTACTGGATCCCGGGGATCTGGCTCTGGTACCCAACCCCACTTATCCGATTCACATCTACGGTGTGGTCATGGCGGGGGGTAACGTTGTCTCCATTCCCCTGCGCGCGGAAGAGGAGTTTGTTCCTGATCTGGAGTACATAACCCGTGAGATCTGGCCCAGACCCAAGATCATTACCCTGAATTTTCCCCATAATCCCACCACGGCCACCGTTAGCCTCGACTTTTTCCAGGAAGTCGTCCGCTTTGCCCGGGACAACAATATTATCGTGGTCCACGACATGGCCTATGCGGGGATCACTTTTGATGACTATAGCGCTCCCAGTTTCCTGCAGGTTCCGGGTGCCAAGGAAGTAGGAGTGGAATTTTATACTCTGTCCAAATCGTACAACATGGCCGGCTGGCGAGTCGGATTCTGCGTCGGGAATCGAGACATTGTCACGGCTCTGGCCAAGATCAAGAGTTACTACGATTACGGAATTTTTACTCCCATTCAGGTGGCCGCCATCGCCGCCCTGGATGGTCCCCAGGACTGCGTTGTCGAGCAGGCCAAGATCTACCAAAGCCGACGAGACGTGCTGTGCGACGGCCTCAACCGCATCGGCTGGTCTGTGAAGTCGCCGAAAGCCGGTATGTTTACCTGGGCGCCGATTCCTGAACCCTATCGGGAAATGGGCTCCATGGAATTCTCTAAACTGCTGATGCAGGAGGCCCACGTGGCCGTTGCGGCCGGGAGCGCATTTGGTAACCTGGGAGAAGGGTATGTACGAATCGCCATGGTGGAGAATGAGCACCGGCTGCGCCAGGCCGTTCGAAATATTCGCCGCTGCCTGGACAAACTCCAACCCAGCGATCCACAGCTGGAACAGCAACAGATGAGGTCGAAAGGTTAACCGCGGATTTTCAGGGAACAACCTCCTCTTCAGATGCCCCATGACCGTAGCCCGCATTATGCATAACCTGGGCTGGTCTGTTGACCTGCAACCGGCGCTTCAGAGGTTTGCCAAGGCGGACTCGAAATGAGTAATATGGATCCAGTGAGGAGCAGGAGTCGGGAGGTTGAGAGCAGACACTATGTGGGCAAAGAGGATTCCCAACCTCTGTAAGCCTATGCCCAATCAATCGTGCCTTAGTACCGTATTATGCATAGTGCCGGACTAGGACATTCATCATCCGGAGCGGTGCTTATCCTCAAGTCGAAAGAGGAGAGAATTTATGACCTCAAAAAAGTTTGAGTTGGCCCTCAGCATTGGAGGTGCGGCCGGACAGGGAATCGCAACACCTGGCAATATTCTTGCCCGAATATTTGTTCGCCGTGGTCTGCACCTTTACGCCTACAACGCCTACCAATCGATTATCCGTGGCGGGCACATTTTCCTCACGGTGCGGGTCAGCGATCAGGAAGTTCACAGCCACGGGGACAAACTGGATCTGCTGCTGTGCCTGAACCAGGACACCATGAATCGGCACCTGGGGCTGATGGGTGAGGGCAGCCGGGTGGTCTTTAACAGCGACACCATTTCACCGGGTCAAGCCCAAAAAGGTGCCCACCTCTGCCCGCTACCCGTTATCGAGTTGAGCGGCGGTGGAAAGATGGTTCAGAACACTGTTGCCTTGGGGGCCATCCTCTCTTTACTGGGGCTGGATTTCCAGGTCCTTGAGGATTCCCTGACCCTCCAGTTCAAGCGAAAGGGCCAGGAAGTGGTGGACCAGAACGTCGCTGCAGCCCGCGCTGGATTTGATCACGCACAGGAGAACTTCGAGCCTTTCGCCGAGCCTCTTCCCAAGCCCTCCAAACCGCTGGCTGTCTGGACCGGTAATGAGGCTCTGGCGATGGGGGGAGCCGCCGCAGGGGTCAAATTCTACTGTGCCTATCCGATGAGTCCTGCCACCGGAGTTCTCCATTGGATGTCCCAGAATGCTCGTGATGTGGGAATCATGGTTCGGCAGGTGGAGGACGAAATCGCTGTGGCTAATATGGCCGTGGGAGCAGCTCATGCCGGTTGCCGGACCCTGTGTGCCACCTCCGGCGGCGGGTTCGCCTTGATGACCGAGGCCATCGGCATGGCGGCAATGATGGAGGTTCCCGTGGTCTTTATCAACGTTCAGCGTGCCGGTCCCTCCACGGGTGTACCCACAAAGACCGAGCAGGGGGATTTGTGGCAGGTGCTGGGCGCCAGCCAGGGAGACTTCCAGCGTTTCATCGTGGCTCCTAAAAATGCTTTGGATGCCTTTGATACCATGCCCGAGGTCTTTAACCTGACGGACAAATATCAGTGCCCCGCCATTGTCCTTTCCGATCTGCTGATCTCGGAAGGTACGTATAGCGTGGATCCCGACAAGATGAACCTGCAGCCGAAGATCGATCGAGGAGAGTTGATCGATACTCCTTCCCAGGGAAACGGCTACATGCGCTACAAGAATACAGAAAGCGGCATCTCTCCCCGCGCCTTGCCCGGCCTGGAAGGTTACGTTCACATCGTGGCCACAGACGAGCACGACGAAGATAGCATCTTGATCAGTGACGAGTACACCAACCCCCACAAGCGCCGGATGATGGTCGAAAAACGGGCCCGAAAATTCAAAGACATCGAGAAGGTCATTGCAGCGCCGCAGCTGGAGGGTCCGGAGGATGCCCAGGTCACACTCATCGGATGGGGATCCACTTACGGTGTCATCAAAGAAGCGGTGGAGCAGTTGAATCTCCAGGGGGTTACCGCCAATCAGCTAGCCATCAAATGGATCGTTCCCCTTCACACAGAGGCCGTGAGTGAGATTGTGTCCCGTTCGAACAAAACGATTATTGTCGAGAACAATCACTCCGGTCAGTTCTACCGCTATTTGCGCAGTGAAACCGGACTGAGCGTCGACGGACACATCCGTAAGTACGATGGCGAGCCGTTTATGCCCCACCACATTGTTGAATGTGTGATGGAGCAGCTGGCCGGGACAGTCGATCATTCCGTGCCCATTCAGGAAATCATGGTTTAAGGGAGGTAGTGATATGACGATTAGAGATACGACACAGGATATGCCGGACCAGCCGCCTGCTCCATTGCAGGCCAAGGATTTCAAAGGGCCCGTTGATCCCGACTGGTGCGCGGGCTGTGGCGATTTTGCAGTCCTGAAAGGCCTTCAGAAAGCCTGTGCAGAGTTGGGCCTCCTGCCCCACCAGATTGTGACCGTGAGTGGGATCGGTTGTTCCTCCAATTTGCCCGGTTACATCAATACTTATGGGATGCATACCCTTCACGGCCGACCGTTGGCCGTGGCCGCCGGTGTCCAGATGGCCAACCACGAACTTACCGTTATTGCAACGGGTGGGGATGGGGACGGATACGGAATTGGCGGGAACCACTTTGTACACACGGCACGTCGCAATGTGGACCTGACCTATCTCGTCATGAACAACCAGGTCTATGGTCTGACCACAGGACAGATCTCTCCCACCAGCTCCCAGGGGATGAAGACCAAGAGTACCCCCTTTGGCAGCGTGGAGATGCCGGTCAATCCGATCACCTCGGCGATCATGAACGGAGCGACTTTTGTGGCTCGCGGCTTCAGCGGCGATGGCAAGCATCTGGTGGATCTGATGAAGAAGGCGATCCAGCATAAGGGGTTTGCTCTGGTCGACATCTTCAGCCCTTGTGTGACCTTTAACCATGATAACGACTACAAGTTTTTCAAACCACGCGTTAAGAAGCTCGAGGACGAGGGCCATGACACCAGCGATTGGAAAAGCGCCTGTGAGAAAGCCTTGATGTGGGGAGATACCATCTACACGGGACTGTTCCTGCAAAAGGAGCAACCGACTTTGGGCCAGCTGGAACCCGTTCTGGAAGAAGGAGGCCCCCTGGCCTTTCGATCCCTGGGCCTCAGCAAGGAGCAAGGTCAGAACATCATCAAAAGGATGATGTAGGAGCGCGCTCCGCGCGCGTTCCAGGTTCCAAGTTTCAAGTTCCAGGAGTCGACTCCTTACCTTCACTCATTTCCCCGCCTTTCTTGTCTGTTGTCAGTCGCGTCTGCGACTCTTCTCTGGTCAGGCGGTCAGGCGGTCAGGTGGTCAGGCGGTCAGCCTCTTACAGCATCCCCTTGAATCGTTTTGCATCGACCTGGAAATCCGGGAAGATGGGGTCTGTATTGGAACAGCCGAGATGGCGAACCAGCACTTCTGAGAAGACATCACGAAAATCGGTGGTTAGAGCGAGATCCCGTCCCTCATAAAGCTGCTCAGAGGCAAGACCCGGCCACTGCCCGTAGATCCTTCCACCTTTGACCGGGCCACCCAGAGCAAACATCACGTTGGCGTGGCCATGATCGGTGCCGGCGTTTCCGTTTTCCCGAACCGTACGTCCAAATTCCGACATGGTGAGTATCAGCACGTCTTCCATTCGATCTCCCAGATCTCGATAGAGGGCCGCCAGACCCTGACTGAACTCTCTCAACCGGTTGTTGAGTTGACCGGTGATACCCCCCTCATTAACGTGATGATCCCACCCGTTGATATCCAGGAAGGCCACCTCTAAGCCGATGTCGGCTTTGATCAACTGGGCGACCTGTCTGAGACTTTGGCCGAAACGACCTCGCGGATATTCGACCCCCTCGGCGGGACGGTACTGAGCCGGGTTGGCTTCCTTGAGAAAATCAATGGCTTGGAACATCTCCTGAGCCGTGCCCGATAGGAGAGAGTTGGTCTCTTGATCGTAAAGGGTTTGGTAGGCGGAACGAGCCTGTTGTTGGAGGGAACCCGCTCTCAGGTCAAAGGAATCGATGTTTCCCAATGCGATCGTGGGAGCCTCACCTTTAAGAGAACGAGGAAGCGTTGTTCCCATGGCAACGCTTCGAAAGGAGGTCGCCTCCGGGTCGGGATTGTGTTGCAGGTAACGATTCAACCATCCGTCAGAAGTGTTTTTGGCACCTGGAGCGGCTGACTCCATAAAGTCCTGAGCATCGAAATGTGAGCGCGTGGAGTGGGGGGAACCGGCGGCATGTATGATGGCCAGTTCCTGCCTTTGGTAGAGACCGTGAAGGGGCTTCAGGGCGGGGTGGAGTCCGAAAAATCCGTTCAGGTCGAGCGCAGATTCCCGCTTGGAGCTGGGCGCTGGAATGGCGATGGTCGGACGACTTGAGTAGTATCCCTTCTCGCCGAAAGGAACCACGGTGTTGAGCCCGTCCATTCCCCCTCGCTGAAAGACAGTGATGAGAACCTTCTTGCGCCGGTCGTCTCCGGGAGCTGCCAGGACGGTACGAAAGACAAAACTGGGCACTGCTCCCATTCCCACTAGGGCCAGACCACTGTTTTTGAGAAAGATCCTTCGAGTAATCATAGTAGTGCCTCGTTATCTCTTGTGGAATTGGGGTGAGCCCAGCATGAAGGCGGAGGCAATGACCTGCTTGGGAAAGCGATCGGGTCGGAGATCGGGTCGGAGATCGCCTCGCTGGTTTCTCTCTTCACCGACCTGACCCATGAGGGAACGGGTCTGTTCGAGTTGCCGGGCGCTCGGTTCAGGCAACCGGAGCTGCTGAAACAGAGGCCAGGCTGAGGCGAGATCCACGCGAATCTGAGGAATCCGATCGGAGGCTAGAGCCAGGGCGAAGTTGAGACGCTTCAACAGGGAGTTGGTATTGATCCAGGCAGAGGCCACATCCGGGTATCCAGTCGGCTCCTGGCACATGTAAAGGGCTTCCCCCATTTCGGCCAGCATCCGCATCAGATGAGGTGCCGGCTTTATCTCTGCTCCCGAAGCGCGCAAGGAGCTTGCCACCAGTTCAAGGGGTTTTTTGATTTTGGCCTGATAGATTTCGGGGGAGAAAAAGTGAGGATGAGTAAAGAGGGTCCGCAAGACTTCTCGGAGGTCTCCGCCCGTTTTCTCGAAGGTGAGGCTAGCCGCGTCCACCAGGTCTGCGGGAGGATCATCGGCAACGAAGCGCCGAACCAGTTTGGTGGAAATAAAGCGGGCAGTGGACGGATGGTTTGCCAACATCCTGAGGACCTGCTCTCCTTCTTCAATGCCCCCGGATCGAATTCGGTGTCCCAAAACCAATTTGTTCCCATCCTCGTGCAGGACGGGTCGAAATTGAAAAGAGCCACGCTGTCGGGGAGCGGCAATGGTCCAGCCTGTTAAACACTTGGCGACCTGGATGACATCTTTCTGGCTATATCCCCCGTCGACCCCAAGAGTGTGGAGTTCCATGAGAGCTCCCGAGCATAGTTCTCGTTGAGCCCCTTGGCGCGTTGTAAGAGCCTCAAGAGTGCCCTCTCTGCCTGCTGTCCACCCGTGCCATTGCGTCTCTGGGAACGCAGTCGATTTCTCAGGGCGGATACTCGCTCTTCCATCACTTCAGCCGGTGCAGTGCTGATCCAGTTGTCCAGGTAGAAAAGCATGGCCGGACTCTTGGCGGTGGCCATCAAAAGATCTTCGAATTTTCCCAGGGCCAGCGGACGCACCACATTCTCCTCGAAATCTGTCGTGTACACTAGATCCAAACCCTTGGCCAGAAAAACATTGAAGTGGTTCATCCAGAAGTCGGACATCACCTCTTGAAGTTGGCGCTCACTGTACACAGCGCGCATGATTTTGGCCTCGGAAAGCTCGAATCGAATCCTTTGCAAGCCGGCTCGCATCTGTCGGCGAGCCTCCTGTATTTCCCTCGTTTCTTCAGGGGCGGATTCACCCTCCGTCTCCGGGCTGCTCTGCGCACCTTGGTCTTGTCTTTCCGCCTGGAGCCTTTGCCTTCGCAGCTGATTGGGAGCGGGATAGAATTCGGATAACTCCTGCGGTGTCATCTTGAGTGTCTCAAAGGTGGAGAGTCTTTTCTCCATCCCAGGATCGGAAATCTCCTGGGGATGGAGCTGCTGTTCGATATAGGCTTCCAGTCCCATGGCTGCCACTTTCTCGATGTCTCCCGGTCGGGGCCCGAAGCCCAGGCGGTTGAGCACGTGAACAATCTTTTCCTCTTCCGTCAGGGAATTGGACTCATTGCCAGCCCGCGAATAGGTGGCCGACCCGGGAATCATCAACAAAAGACAAAGAACGAAAATCCCCATGGATTGCCCTGTTTTTCCTGAAGCCGTACTCCGCATAACCATCTCCGAACTGGAAAACTATTCCTTATATCTTGCCCCAGTTAGTACGTGCCCCACTCGAGAATGTTTCTGACGGGCCGCTTGCCTGGCAGTCTGCAGAGGTTTCCGTTCTCCCCCTCAGGTTATACTGCTCGAGCAATGATGAGCGGTACTAAGGCCATCTTCCTTGACGTTGGCGGGACCCTGGTGGAGCTGGGAGAGCCGGAGTCGGCCTACGCGGATATCCTGGGCCGATATGACTACCCTGCTACAAGAGAGCAGATTGGTACCTGGATCAGACAGGCACAAAAGGAGACTGGTCCAGTGGTCTCCAGCGGATCTGGTTCAGAATTTAAAGTCTTCGCCGGTAAGGAGCAAGCACGGCGTGAGAACCTGATTGCGGTTTTTCTCCGCGAAGCGGGGGTAAAAAGGCACTTCGACAGCTGCCGGAAGGAGATCTGGGACTCGTGGGTGAGTGCACCCGTTTTCCGCCTTTTCCCCGATACCCTTCCCATGTTGCAAGGGCTCAAGGAATCTGGGTTTCTGGTGGGGGCGGTTTCCAACTGGGAACCCAGACTTCAGGAGTTGTGTGAGAACCTGGGAATTGCCCAGTACTTCGATTTCATGGTGGTTTCCGAGGTTCAGGGATACGCCAAGCCGGGGACGCGACTGTTCGAGCTGGCATTGGAGAGAGCCGCAACCCGTCCGGAAGAAGTGATCCACGTGGGGAATGATCCCCTGGAAGACATCGAGCCTGCGGAGTCCCTGGGCATTCGAGCAGTGCTGATTCAGCGTGATGGTTCCGATGAGATCCATCACTCGCCGCGGATCACTTCGCTCAAGGAATTCCTGCCTCTTGCCAGGGCCTTTGGCTGGTTGCGTGGACGAATCGTCAGCGGAAAGGGTGAGGCAGCTGCCTTCACCCAGCTCCCATGGGTTCGGAAACAAGTGGCTGATGGGTTTCACTTTGAACCCTACCCCGGTACACTCAATATTCGGCTGGAGAGGGCCCAGGACAAAACCATGTGGAAGGAACTCCGCAGCCATCCCGGCAAGACTCTGGAGCCGGAGACGGGGTACTGTGCGGCACGTTGTTACCCGGTCAGCGTGGAGGGCCAGATTGGGGGTGCCATTGTACTGCCTGAGGCCCCTTCCAATACCACGGATGTCGTTGAAATATTGGCTCCTGTGAACCTGCGGGAGACTTTGAAGCTTGGCGACGGGGCGGCCGTCACCATCGCCCTTTTCCAACGGCAGCCTGGAGGGTAAGATCAGGGACAGGTTTGAGATGGACAAGAGGGATCAAGCATTGAAAGTGCACCGTTTTAGGAAGCGTATGGTTCGCCAGCACGGCGCGACCAACGTAGGATGTCTGCTTGCTATGCTGGTAATCATTATCGTCCTCTATGGGGGCTACAAATTTGGTCCTCCCTTTCTAGGCGATTACCAGCTTCGAAACGCCACGGTTCGAATTGCCGGTTATGCCGCGGCCGGAGTACTTGCTGACACCAAATATGGGACCGTCAGAGGGCAGGGGGAGATTGAGCAAATCAGGGAGGCCGTCCTCCTGGAAGCCCTGGATCTGCGAATACCCTTGAGCAGAGAGAACATCACCGTGGAGAAGGAAGTCAATTATGTTTTCATCTCCCTGAACTATGTTATTCCCATAATCCTTCCGTGGGGAGAGTTTAACTGGAATTTCGAAATCACCGTAGACAATTGATTTGTTTCAGGTCAGCCGACTTGTTTTTGGAATCTCACCTTTAAGGAGAAAAAGATGCGCGTAGCCGTCGGGGCCGATCATGCAGGTTTTCCCCTGAAAGACCAAGTCATCGAATTGCTGGAAAAAGAGGGACATACCGTTTTGGATCTGGGCACTCACAACACAGATCCTGTGGACTATCCGGACTATGCCCAAGCCGTGGGCGAGGCTGTGGTCAAGGGAGAAGCCCAACTGGGAATTCTTCTTTGTGGCAGCGGCGTGGGGACCAGCATTGCGGCCAACAAGGTGCCGGGTATTCGGGCCGCCCTTTGTCACGATGTGTTTTCGGCTCGCCAGAGTCGCGAGGATGATGATGCCAATGTTCTCTGCCTGGGTCCCAGGGTCATCGGTCCATCGCTGGCAGATGACTTGATTCGTGCCTTCCTGGCGGCACGTTTTTCCAAGGCTGAGCGGCACCAGCGGCGGCTGGAAAAGGTCATTAAAATGGAGACACGACTCACCGGGTCGTAAGGGATTGCTCAGCGGGCGGGTTACAGCCACTCTCTAATCTCTCTGCAGACTCACTCGTGTGAATCAGGAGGTTGCCCAGATGTCCAAGGTTAAGTTTGGCATGCTCGGACTGGGAGTGATGGGACAGAACCTGGCGCTCAATATTGAGCGCAACGGTTATACGACTGCCGTCTGGGACCGAGAGCCGGAGCAGGTGGAGCAATTTCTCAAGAATCAGGCTCAAGAGAAGCAGATCCTGGGGGTCAGCTCCATCCAAGAACTGGTCGAGTCGCTGGAAAGGCCCCGTAAAGTCATGATGATGATCAAGGCGGGTGAGCCGGTCGACTGGACCATCAATTTGCTGAAGCCCCATCTGCAAGAGGGCGACATCATCATCGATGGAGGAAATTCCAACTTTCAAGATAGCCGGAGGAGGGAAAAGGATCTGGCAGCTGAGAACTTTCGTTTCCTCGGCACGGGTGTTTCCGGTGGTGAAAGTGGAGCCCTGCTGGGTCCCTCACTGATGCCGGGAGGACAGCTTGAAGCTTACCAGGAGCTCAGACCCATCTTTGAAGCCATCGCAGCCCAGGTCGATGACGGGCCCTGTGTGACCTACTGTGGACCGGATGGTGCCGGCCATTTTGCGAAGATGGTGCACAACGGCATTGAGTATGGCGATATGCAACTGATCGCAGAGGCCTACCACATCCTCAAATATGCCCTCAGCCTAGAGAACAGCGAGTTGGCCGAGATTTTTGCAGAATGGAACGAGGGGGTGCTCGATTCCTATCTCATTGATATTACCGCCAAGATCTTCACGGTGGCTGACCCTCAGAGCGATCGATCCTTGGTGGATCTCGTTCTGGATAAGGCTGGCCAGAAAGGCACCGGTAAATGGACCTCGCAGGTGGCCCTGGACCTCGGCGTCGCCATTCCCACCATTCACGCTGCTATAGAAGCCCGTTTCCTCTCCGCTCTCAAGGATGAGCGTGTGAAGGCTAGCCAGTCCATCTCCGGCCCCCCGGTAAAACCTTACAGTGGGGACCGAGGGGAGATGATCCTCTCTGTGCGCGACGCTCTGTACGCCAGTAAGATCTGCTCCTACGCCCAGGGCTTTGCTCTAATCCGTGCCGGTTCAGAGAAATACCAGTGGGACATCAATTTGAGCGAGGTCAGTCGCATTTGGAAGGGAGGTTGCATCATCCGAGCCCGATTCCTGGATGAGATCAAACAAGCCTATCAACGGCAGCCCGACTTACCCAATCTTCTCCTGGATCCGAGCTTCCGGGACTGGGTCAGCCAAGCCCAACCCCGCTGGAGAAAGACGGTTGCCACGGCTCAGGACCTGGGGATTCCGGTGATGGCCATGGCCAGTAGCCTGGCTTATTGGGATACCTATCGTACGGCAAACCTGCCTCAAAATCTCACCCAGGCTCAGCGCGATTTTTTTGGTTCGCACCGGTACGAGCGGGTGGACAAGCCAGAGTTGGGCCAGGTTCATACCGACTGGGTCGGAATCACGACGTACGGCACGAAATCAGGAACTCACGAATAGACGATGATCGAAAACCCCCTGCGGGAGGGTTTGCGTTTGGAGCGCACGCCTGAACCCTGCACCATGGTTATCTTCGGAGCTTCGGGTGACTTAACCAGGCGCAAGCTCGTTCCAGCACTTTACAGTCTGGCTCAGCAGAGTCTTCTGCCCGGCGGATTCTCCATTGTGGGAGCTGCCCGCACCCCCATGAGCAATGAGGAGTTTCGTGCCAGAATGAAGGAGGCCGTCCATCACTTTCTCGACCCGGGTCAGGTGGATAGCCAGGTCTTGGAGAATTGCGCAGCCGGCATGTTTTACATCCCTACCGACGTCAAGGATCCGGCGAGCTTCAAGCGCCTCAGCGAGCTGCTTTCCGATTTGGACCAGCAGCGCGGAACCTCCGGCAATCGCCTCTTTTACTTCTCCACACCTCCCACTCTCTACGCTCCCCTCACTCAACTTCTGGGATCGGTTGGCCTGAACCGTTCCAGTGGCTGGACCCGAGTCATTATCGAGAAGCCGTTTGGACACGACTTAGAAAGCATGCAAGCGCTCAACAAGCAAGTTCTGGAGGTGTTTCGGGAAGAGCAGGTGTACCGCATCGATCACTACCTGGGAAAGGAAACGGTTCAAAATATTCTGGTGCTCCGTTTCGCTAACGGAATTTTCGAGCCACTCTGGAACCGTCGCTATGTTGATCATGTCCAGATCACAGCCGCTGAGAGTCTGGGGGTGGAGAATCGCGGAGGATATTATGACCAAGCTGGAGTTCTGCGCGATATGATCCAGAACCACCTGCTTCAGATCTTTACTCTGGTGGCCATGGAACCACCGGTCTCCCTGGAAGCGGACGCCGTACGGGATGAGAAGACCAAAGTGATGCAGGCCGTCCGACCCTTCGAGTCACAGCACATGGATCAGTTCGCGGTGCGGGGCCAGTACGCGGCCGGCGCTGTCAATGGTCAGCCCGTCAAAGGCTACCGAGAGGAGAAGAATGTCAACCCTGACTCGAACACCGAGACCTATGCTGCCATTAAGCTCCTGGTAGACAACTGGCGCTGGGCCGATGTTCCCTTTTACCTCCGTTCGGCCAAATGCTTGCCCAAGCGAGTCACCGAAGTCGCCGTCCAGTTCCGGAGGGCACCTCATCTGCTTTTCAAAGACAGCGAGCCCTTGCAGCCGAATACTCTCACCCTGCGTATTCAACCCGATGCAGGCATTACCCTGAGGTTTGGTGCCAAGCTGCCGGGTCAGGCCATTCAAGTTCGAACCGTCAATATGGACTTTCGATATGGGACCTCTTTCGGCAAGAAATCTCCGGATGCCTACGAGAGACTTCTTCTGGATGCCATGTTGGGAGACTCCACTCTATTTGCAAGGGGCGATATGGTGGAGACTTCCTGGCGGCTGTTGATGCCGGTCCTCGAGGCATGGCAGAAAACGGCAGATCATTTTCCCAACTACGAAGCAGGGAGTTGGGGTCCCAGAGAAAGTGATGAGTTCATGCACAGGGAGGGGCGTCGTTGGAGACGGCTATGAAAAACCTGCCCCAAAGAGCTGTAGATGTGTCCGTCATTGAACATGAGTTGAAGGAACTGTGGGAACAGATGACGGAGGTGACTGCAGAGGAGGATCAGCAGGCCGTCATGAGAGCCTGCGTGGCAAACTTGGTTGTGTATAACCCTGCTGGCGAGAGCGCCGGAGAGATTAGCCCGATGATTGCCGAGGTCACCAACCAACATCCCAGTCGTGTGATCCTCCTACTCTCGGAACCTGATTCGTCCCAAGCCTCTCTCGACGCCATGGTCACAGCCCAGTGTCATCCCTCAGGGCGCGGCCGGAAGCAGATTTGTTGTGAGCAAATTATCATTCAAGCGGCCGGGGAGGACATCAGCCGCCTGCCCAGTCTGGTCCGAACCCTGGTGATCCCTGATCTTCCTGTTTTTTTGTGGTGGCGTGATTTACCCGACGTCAAGGGTGCTTTGTTCAGGGACTTCATGCAAGGTGCCGACCGTGTGATCCTGGACTCGGCTGGCCTGGCCGATGCCAGGCAAGGGCTGCGAACTCTGGCTGCGCTAGTGGAAGCAAAGCCTCAGAAGACGGCTTTCAGCGACCTCAGCTGGTGCCGACTTACCCCCTGGCGGGTGTTGGTGGCGGGTTTTTTCGATGTTCCAAAATACAGGTCCTATCTGGCCCGGCTCAATCGTGTGCAGATTGAGTCTGTGGGCCAAGGCTCCAGTGAACGCTCGATTCCTGCCCACGGTTTACTGCTGGCCGCTTGGCTGGCCAGTCGTTTGAACTGGAAAGCCACCACAAAACCGCATTGGCTCGATGAGCGTACCTGTGAGTGGGAGCTGGAGGCGGAGAATCAGACGGTCACCATACACATCGAAATCACCTCATCTGAGGGTGCTGCTCGCCCTGGTTTGAGCTCGCTACAGCTTCTCGTGGAGGGTGAGCCCTCAGCACAATGGGTTGCCGCCATTGCTGCCGATGGCAAACACCTGGAGGGTCATGTGAGGCTGGAGGGGAGAAACGAGGGGGCCAGAATCATCCGCTTGGATGACGATGATGAAGCGCAGCTTGCGGGGAAGGAGTTGGAGATTCTGGGCCACGATCCAATCTTTGAACAAAGCTTGAATTGGCTGGCAGGGGATTAGCAGGCGCAGTCAGAGCCGTGGG
>Ga0066376_10001695_pt1 | contig 21234 bp, 18 predicted proteins | sample Knorr_S15_td_Bot_FD_77009 | JGI IMG/M metagenome (GOLD analysis project Ga0066376, IMG submission 77009) | Marine microbial communities from Southern Atlantic Ocean transect - Knorr_S15_td_Bottom_ad_5009_LV_A | ecosystem: Environmental > Aquatic > Marine > Oceanic | place: Southern Atlantic...
CTTCGGCCGCCGGAGCTTCTGCTTCCTCGGCTGGAGCCTCTTCGGCCGCCGGAGCTTCTGCTTCCTTGGCTGGAGCCTCTTCGGCCGCCGGAGCTTCTGCTTCCTTGGCTGGAGCCTCTTCGGCCGCCGGAGCTTCTGCTTCCTTGGCTGGAGCCTCTTTGGCCGCTGGAGCTTCTGCTTCCTTGGCTGGAGCCTCTTCGGCCGCCGGAGCGTCAGCTGGGGCGTCGGCCTCTGCCTGCGCCACATTTGCTTCTGCTTGCTCTGTTTTTGCTTCTTCTGCAGCCGCAGCTCGATTCTCATCGGCAGCTTTGATCGCCGCTTCAGCGTTCTCTTTTGCTTTGGCTGCTGCAGCTGAACGCTTTTTCGCCAAATCGGCGGCGCGTGCAGTTGCTCGGGTTTCTTCTTCCTTCATCGCCAGCTGTCGTTTCTGGTCACTCGTCATCTTCACAGATGCGGCAACCTTCTCAGCTCTCTTTTCGCGATGCGCCTCTACGGCCGAAGCGATATCCTCTTCCGATGCTCCTTTTCGTCGCATGTGTAGCGCCAACATGACGCCCTCACGACTCAATAGTGAGCGTACCGTATCTGAGGGCTGTGCTCCCGTTTCGAGCCAGTACAAGGCTCTTTCAGCATTGATGGAAACGGTCGATGGTTCCTGAAGGGAATCATAGCGGCCCAAGTCCTCTATATACCGTCCATCGCGAGGGCTTCTTGAGTCCGCCGCGACGATTGCGAAAACGGGGCGTTTTTTACGTCCCATTCTTCTAAGTCTAAGTGTTACTGCCACTTTATCTGACTGATTGTGATCTTAAAATTGTGCTGTGTTTGAACGTCCGATGATCAACGACCACCCATAATTGAGGCCATGTCCATTGCTCGGCCTTTTCCCATGAGTTTGGTCATAGTCTTCATCATCTTCTTCATATCCCGAAACTGTTTCAGTAATTGATTCACTTCCCGGATTTCGACACCCGCTCCGTAGGCAATCCTACGGCGACGACTGCCATTAATGACGTCCGGTGTATGCCGCTCTTCAGGTGTCATGGAGTGAATTATTGCTTCGATGTGTATGAACGCATCGTCTTCAATATCCAGATCCTTGACATGTCGGCCTACACCCGGAATCATCCCAACGAGATCCTTCATGGATCCCATTTTTTTGAGGCGATTCAGTTGGTCCAGAAAATCTTCCAGATCGAAACTCTCCGATCGGATTTTTTTCTGGAGACTGTCCGCTTCCTTCTGGTCAAACTGCTCCTGCGCCTTTTCCACCAGGGAGACGACATCTCCCATACCAAGAATTCGTTGCGCCATCCGGTCTGGATAGAACGGAGTCAGCGCGTCGAGTTTCTCTCCGGTCGAGGCGAATTTGATCGGTTTTTGGACCACCGTTCTGATGGATAACGCCGCGCCGCCACGGGTATCTCCATCGAGCTTGGTTAGCACCACGCCATCAAAATTCAGCTGTTTATTGAATTCAACAGCCGTATTGACGGCATCCTGACCGGTCATTGCGTCCACAACGAAAAGAATCTCACTGGGGTTCACTGCCGACTTGATGTCGGCGACCTCAGTCATCATCTTTTCATCCACGTGAAGGCGTCCTGCGGTGTCGATAATCAGGATATCGCGCGTCTGTTTGCGTGCTGCTTGAACAGCCTCGCGAGCAATCCGCACTGGATCCTGAACAACCCCGCTGTCATCCTCCAGGGAGAAGACGGGTACTTCAATCGATTCAGCGAGAGTCTTAAGTTGATCCACAGCTGCCGGACGGTAGACGTCAGCTGCAACCAGCATGGGAGACTTCCCCTGGCCTTTGAAGTAATTCGCTAGTTTTGCCGAAAAAGTAGTCTTTCCAGATCCCTGAAGACCGGCAACCAGAATCACAGTAGGCGGCTTCGTCGAAAAAGATATTTCCTCATACGTACCTCCCAAAAAGTGAACGAGCTCGTCATAAACAATCTTGACCAGCTGCTCACCCGGAGCCACGGAATTCAGAACATCACTTCCAAGAGCCTTCTCCTTGATGCGATCCGTGAAATCTCGAGCGACTTGATAGTTGACGTCAGCATCCAGCAGAGCCCGGCGAATTTCGCGCATACTCTCCGCGATATTCAACTCGGTGATACGTCCTTTGCCACTTAGTGACTTGAGAGCACCTTCTAATTTTTCTGACAGACCTTCGAACATCAACAATCGTCGAATAAAATTCCATATTGCCAATCGCACAAGAAATCCGTGCGACTACCTCTGTACACAATGGTACAGACAAGCAAAATTAGGGCTATTTCATGCCGGAAACAACGGTTAGGGCGGTGTGCGAACTGTATCCAGCTCCCTGAAACTCCATCCTGGAATGAATCCATTATATCTTCACCCTATTGCACACGATGCCGCAATATTTCAATGGATTCTACTGCGTGTCTCAAGTGCGGTATGACGATGGATCCGCCCACTATCAGTGCCACATTCATGGCCTCATTGAGCTCAACATCCGAGTAGCCCGACTCGACCGTTTGAACCAGGTGATAATCAATGCAATCGTTGCTGGCGCAAGACCATGGACGCGACCAGTCCCAACAGTTCCTTGGTACCAGAGTCCAGCTGTCCGTCCGTATAGGCCTTTGTGTCCAGATTAAAGAATCGATTGATACCTAGGTGCCCTTCATCTCCCAAGATTTTGGCGTTCATTTTCTCTCGATACTGACGAAAATGTTCAAGTCTGTCTGTATTCTTCTCACTCATAGTACTTTTCGTGATATGTCGGTGGACGCAATCAATAAAGAGGCGATTCGGAGCTCAATTAGAGCTTTTCGATCTTCCCTATCGGAACGTGAATGGCGATCCCGCTCCGATCGAATCCGTCATCACCTCGGACAGTTCGGTCTACTAAAAACGAGTAATCGGGTTCATTTCTTTTGGCCAATTGAGAAGAACATGGAGGTTGACTTGAGACCTCTTATTCGAGATCTACATTCGTCCGGAACAGAGATCGTCCTGCCCGTTGTTGAAGAAAACCACCTACGCCACGTGCTCTTTGAAAACGAGCATTCCCTGAAAGAGTCCCCATTCGGAGTCATGGCGCCTCACAAAGGAGTCGAAGTGGACGCGTCAAGCCTCGACCTGGTAATTGTACCGGCATTGGCCGTCGACGGCAGCGGACATCGTCTCGGATACGGCGGTGGCCATTATGATCGCTTTTTAAGCCAGGCGAGTGGTATTTTCATCACTCCTGTTTTCAGGGAACAGATTGTGGATGCGATTCCCGCGGATGCACACGACATTCCTGTCCATTTTGTCGTATCTGAAGATGGAATCATTGACATAGCTCAACTGTAACCTCAAATCTTTATCGGCGTATTACACACCGCACCGGCTCAACACCGCCGGATGAAACACCATGAGTACCCGAACACGTACAGCAACCCAATCAAGGGAAGATTCATTCCTTTACGATGGCGATACGCTCGATCTCGAAGCGCTATCGGACGACGAATTGGAAGCCCTACTCTTTGAAGAGGAGCCTGAAAAGCCGAAAGGCATACTCAATCTCCCCACGCTTGCAGGTATGTCGCTTATTCTTGTAGGAATGGCCTACATGTTTCAGCAATTGGGTATCTGGAGTGCCGGAATAGACCTCACCGTCCTGGCACAGATGCTTCCATGGCTTGCCGGCATATTCATCATCCTTTTGGGATTTGGAGTGCTCTCGTGGAGACCAGGTAGGAATCGAAAACGGCTTAAGGCTGAAAAGAAACTTGCGAAGTCTCAGCTCAAGGCAGAGAAGGCGCGGTCGAATGATCGCGGTAGATCACGAAGCGGGAAACGCGCCGGAAACCGACTTGTAAAATCTCGTGACAAGAAACTCGCTGGAGTCGCTGGTGGACTCGCGGACTACTTCGGAATTGATCCGATCCTGGTTCGCATTGGGTTTGTTGTCGGGGCCTTTGCGACCGGAGTTGGTCCGTTTCTCCTGGCGTATATCATCCTCGCGTTTGTTATGCCTAACGTGAACAAGAAGGCTCTCAAACCGACTTCATCGGAACGTATCACCATTATCAGAGATAGTTAATCAGCAGAACTGATGAGTACACGAAAATTGAAAAAAACCCCTCACAATAAGATGATTGCAGGGGTGTGTGGAGGAATCGCGGAGTATTTCGGGGTTGATCCCACGCTAATTCGCGTGGGGTACGTAATCCTGAGTGTACTTTCCACGGTATTTCCGGGACTCCTGGTCTATATCGTCCTGGCGTTTGTGATGCCAGACAAATAGGCTCCAGCCTGTCTTTCAGATCGCTACTGCATCGACCCTGCAGAAGCGACGAAAAGTCTATCCGGATGTAACATGCTCGTTACCATCTCATTGACTTTGCTCAAATTCAGCGATTTGATCTTCTCAGGATAACTATCTATCTGATCCAACTCGTCGCCGCGCTCCAGATTCGTAAGAAGCCTCGACGCGATACCCCCTGTGGTTGACAGTTGGACCTGGTATGACCCGGTAAGCGTCCTCTTTTTTTCTTCCAGTTCTCCTTTCGTGATTCCAGACTTGACGAAAGCGTCAATTTCTGTTCGGGTTGCATCTATTCCCTTCTCCACATTTTCCTGACTGAGCGTCACTGAAGTTGTCCAGGCTCCGCCGTGCAACGACGTGATCCCAGAAAGCGTGGACCGAATACCATACGTCAATCCATCTCGATCTCTGATGCTGCTCATGAGCCGGGAGGAAAAATTACCTCCGAGAACAAACACTCCCAGCCTCAGAGCCAGGTAGTCTGGATTAGTTGATCTGAGGTCGAGGGCATGTCCCATTCGGACGTCAATATTACTCCTGTCCGCGATCTCGACGTGACTTGACCCCGATTCTGAGGCTGCCAGTTCATACGTGTCTTGTGCCTTGCGTGAACCCTTGCTCTTGAAACTCAACTGAGTTAGAAGATCTCCAGGATCATAACCCTTGACGTCTCCGACCACGCACACCATCAGATCGGATCTTCGGCACTTCAACTCATAGTAATTCCGTACTTCGGCGACTGTTATTTCAACCAGCGTACTCTCTACCTCTTCGAGCGGTCTGATGTATTGCGGATGAGACGCTTGATAGAGGATTCTTGAAAGAGCCGCCCCCGCCATCAGAGAGGTCTCTTGCTTCTGCCGTTGAATATTGGCGAGAACCCTTCCCTTCAACAGTCCAAACTCGTCCTCGTCGAATGCAGGCGAGTCCAACTGTTCGACAAGGAGTTCGATAACGAGATCGAGGTCCCCGACCAGGCATTTGACAGAAAACCTGATACGCGGTCCGTTCGGGGCAAATACTATGGACGCTCCCCTGTCTTCGAGAATCTGCGCGAGCTCCAGTTTGCTTCGAGAAGTGGTACCCTTATCCAGTAATCCGGAAGCCAAATCTTGTAAGAGATTGTCTCCCGCGCTGAAATCCGGCTGCGTTCGAAACGAACCCCTCAACGTCACGACCGAGTCAATCTCCCAGGGAAGAACGAGGACGTGGTCCGATTTATCTCGGACCGAAATAATTCGCTCGGAAAGAGATCCCACAGACAGAGGCGAGTTTAAATCAGACTAATTCGAGCTCTGCAATGTGCTCGATACTCGAAAGGATACGGTTGAAAACGTCGGAAACCTCTCCTTCTCCAGAGATCTCGATGAGGATTCCCTCAGATCGAAAAAACTCTTCAACAGGCTGCGTTTCGCGTCGGTAAACATCGATCCGCGCTTTGATGGCGTGCGGTGTGTCGTCTGAGCGCCGAACGATGAGCGCCGGGTCGAGATCTGAAGGGGGCGGGTGATAGATCATGTGATAACTCTCCCCCGTGTCCTTGTTTATCCTTCTGTTCGAAAGACGATCCACGACGGCTTCAGGCGAAACCTTCAAGCTGATGACGGCCTCGATCGGAGCCTTATATGCGTCGAGAAACTCCCGAAGCCATTTGGCCTGGGTGGTTGTGCGAGGATATCCGTCCAGGATGAAACGATCAAACTTATGTTCGGCCATGGCCTGATTGGCCAGATCTCTCACCAGATGATCTGGGACGAGGTCTCCAGCGTTCACATACTTCTCAACTGATCTTCCAACATCAGTGCCTTCCTGAATCGCTTCTCGGATCAGATTACCAGTTGATATAACGTCCAGTCCAAATCGCTTTTTCAAAAGCATGGACTGAGTCCCTTTTCCCGCTCCCGGGGGGCCAAATAGGGCTAATCGCATAGATGATTCTGGATTAAATCTCAGATAACCTGGCAGCGCGACGTTCACTCTGTTCACGCTTCACACAAACTTAGCATTTATAGATACGACGGACAAGCGAAATTTCGCTCTCTTACCAACACTTGACCTTGAATTGAATCATTTTTGTCAATAAACTTTCGCTCGTAGCGTAATTCATCAAGTTTCATGGCTTTCAGCGAAGAACATCTTCGATTCATCCTTGGATTTAAGCTCAAGAATCTGAGATTGGAGCATGGCTTTTCCCTTAAGGAGGCCTCCCAGAAGGCTGGCCTGAGCATTTCTTATCTGTCTGAGATTGAAAAGGGTAAAAAGTACCCAAAGGCTGAAAAACTTCTCGCACTTGCTGGATCCTACGGAATCAGCTTCGATGAATTGGTGATGGTCGAGGGGCAGGACGATATGAGCCCACTCGAAGACTCTCTCGATTCTGGCTTCTTTCAGGAATTCCCCTTTCACCTATTTGGCCTGCATGCTGAGGACCTCTTCAGTCTCCTGACCACATCACCCGAAAAGGCAGACGCGCTGGTAAGAACCTTCCTCGAAGTAGGCCAGATGTATGATTTCAGAGTGGAGCACATTTTGTTCGCCGCCTTGAGAGCGCATCAAAAGATGCACCATAGCTATTTCCCGGACCTCGAGGAAGCTGCTGAATCTTTTTCATCGGGGCCCTCTTGGAAAAATCGAGAAATTTCCGAGGTAAATCTTCGCAGATTTCTGGAGAACGAATGGCGCTACATAATCGACGATAAGTTTCTTACCCAGCATCCCACGCTGCACTCCTTCCGGTCAGTATTCATACCGGGAAAACGGCCCCGACTATTCGTGAATCGCCGATTACTTCCGTCTCAAAAAGCCTTCATTTTCGCGAAAGAAATAGGCACAAGAATACTTGGGATTGACACTCGAGCGACCACGTCATCATGGATAAAGGTCAAAAGCTTTGAGCAGGTCCTGAATAACTATCGCACTTCGTATTTCGCAGGAGCCTTCCTGATGAATCAATCAGACTTGAGCTCTGGTCTCCGGACGATCTTTCGCCAGAGCTCCTGGAATCCTTCCGAAATGCTGGAGCTGATGAGGCGATTTGACGCGACGCCCGAAATGTTTTTTTACAGGGTCGGGCAGCTCGCGCACACGCATTTCGGGCTGAGTAGTCACTATTTCATGCGCCTGAGCCATCACGGAGGCAGGTCACAGTTTGAGGTGACGAAGATGTTGAATCTGACCACGCTGTCCTTGCCTCAGGGATACTCATCGAATGAGCACTACTGTAGAAAATGGGCGGGGATGCGTCTCCTCGGCGAGCGCTCAAGACAGAGAGAAATTGCCTATCCGGATCTTCCTGCGCGAACCGGTCCGACCATACAAGCTCAACGGGCTCGATTCTCTTTGGGAGGTGAACATTTTTTCAGCTTCTCCATGTCCCGAACCATGCGACTCAGTCCGGAGGATGATTCGTCGGTGATCCTCGGATTTCCAATCGACGAAAACTTTCGCTCGGCCGTTTCATTCTGGAACGACGATCAAATATCAGAGGACGTTGTGGGAATCACGTGTGAGAGGTGCCCGCTCGGGCCTGATGAGTGCGATGTGAGAATGGCGGAACCGCTGCAACTGCGGAAGGAATCAGACATATCCCGCTTTGAACAGTCCCTCCAGGAATTGGAAGATCAGTTTTCTGACACGACCTGACCGAGCGCACTACGGTCAATCCGATACAAGCTTTTAGCCGTCATCATCCAGATCACGCCAGGCTCCACACTGAAGTCAATCATTGCAGCGCCAAGCTCAAACGAATACTCCTCAATCCGACCACCTCGAAGATCGAATACGCGGAGGATATCCGAGTAGGCAAGCCACACTTGGCCGCGGTCCAGTCTGAGGGCAACCAGGTCTTCAAGTTCAGCCGGCCAAGACCGGATGTACGATCCGAATTCGTCGAAGAAGACAACCTCGTTTCGAATGTCGTCTACGACGGCGATGATCCCGTTTCCTACCCCGACATCGACTGGACTTTCGAGATGCCCCGTCCCTGAATCGGGTCCTCCGATGATCGTAATCGATTCGCTCAATCGATCAACCTTGAGAACAGAGTGACTCACGCCGTCAATGAGAATCAACTCATTCCAGGGAGACTCTACAATAATGACGGGCTCAGACTCACCTGATCGTGTTCTGACTCCCGAAAGCCGGAAGGAAGGGAGGATCGACAATATTCTTGCGCCTCCCGTCACGCTCGGAATGGCCAATGACTCTACAAACGCACCGTCTCTGGTGAATTTTTGGACTCGGCCGTTTCCGGCATCGGCGACTATGTAGAAGAGGCCCGAGCTCGCGTCAATATCTCTCGGGTTTAAAAATTGATCTTCACTCGTCCCAGGACCGCCTTGAACGCCAAGCAGCGTGCCTTCCGAGTCGAGGCGTAAAATTGCACCTCTCTCGTTATCTACTACATATATCGACCCTTCAGGCGACACGGAGAATGCACGCGCATCATCAAATTTGGCCACTGCCGGTCCAATCGTGATCAGATAGGAGGGTACATTTGTTGCGACCTCCGCACGAGGCGGTAACTGAATCGGTTCTGATGCGCTGCAGGCCGACAGCACGCAACACAGAACCACAATCCTTAAAGCCGAGAACGAAGTTCGAGGCAGATCTGCACTTGCGGATATATGGTGGAAGGTGCGCACGGGCTCATGCTTGCTGTTTGAGACCTCGGTGGCCGATGTCACGCCTGAACTGGGCGCCATCAAATTCAATCTTCGCGACCGACTCATAAGCAAACTCCAGCGCTTCCTTCAGATTCTCCCCAACAGCGGATACACCAAGCACTCGGCCACCTGTTGTTTCCAGCTCTCCCCCGGGAGTTCTTCGCGTTCCCGCGTGGAATATTACTGTTTGACGTTCATCGGTAGCGTCAACACCGGAGATTCGATGCCCCGTATCGTAAGGGCCGGGGTAGCCCTGGGAAGCCAGTACCACGCACACCGCAGCCCCCGGATGCATCTCGAGCGCAAAGTCCTGAAACTGTCCGCGGGCCAAAGCCATAAATACGTCTACCGGATCAGATTTCATCAGCGGTAAAATAACCTGGGTTTCCGGATCCCCGAATCGGCAGTTGTACTCGACGACCTTCGGGCCCTCACTGGTAATCATGATGCCCACGTACAGAATACCCTGGTAGGGACATCCGTCAGAGTGCATCCCGGTCAATGTAGGCTCAATTATGGTCCTGAGGGCCTCCTCCATCAGATCCTCAGTCAGTACTGGAGCCGGTGCATACGCCCCCATTCCTCCCGTATTTGGCCCCAGATCACCTTCTCCAACGCGTTTGTGGTCCTGAGCCGGAGCCAGAAGCGCGTAGGAATCACCATCCGTTAGGACGAACAGGCTGACCTCTTCCCCCTCCATAAAGGACTCCACGACTACGGTGCTTCCGGCCGAGCCAAGTGAAGCATCCCGCATTAGCGATATCAGCGCTTCTTCAGCCTCTCGGACGGTCTCACAAACGATCGCGCCCTTGCCCGCAGCCAGCCCACTAGCTTTTACCACGATTGGCGCTCCCTCTTCGTTCACGAATTCAAGTGCTTCTCCTAACTGGTCGCTGCCGAACGTCCTGTAGGCGGCTGTCGGAATCGAGTGCCGCTTCATAAAATCCTTTGAGAAGGCCTTGCTGCCCTCTAAACGAGCCGCCGCTGCCGAAGGACCAACGACAGGTATTTCGTGCTCCCTCAGCGTGTCGGCCAACCCATCGACCAATGGCTGCTCTGGTCCGATAATGACCATGTCGATTTGCTGCTCGACGACAAATTCAACGATGCTCTGATGATCGCCTGTCTTTAGGTCAACATTTGAGCCCAGCTCCACGGTCCCCCCGTTTCCAGGGGCGATGAAAAGTTCTGTGGCAGTGGCGCTCCTTTTCAGCGACCAGGCAATCGCGTGCTCCCTGCCGCCTCCTCCAATGATCAATATGCGCATACCGACCCTGTCTTGATCATGAGTAGAATGGATTGATATCGGGCTTTTCAACGCCCAGGTATATGTTTTTGTACCGGACGTAATTGTCAGAATAGACGGTGATTGATGCAATTTCCGCTGCGGACAATGATCGCACTACCCTTGCAGGAGATCCGATCACCATCGACTCGGGCGGGATGACCACACCTCCGGTTACAAGAGCACCCGCCCCAACGATAGACCGAGCACCAATCACGGCCATATCGAGGACAATGGCACCCATGCCAATCAAGACATCGTCCTCGATTGTGCACCCGTGGACAATGGCCGAGTGGCCGACAGTAACTCGATCACCAATGGTGGTCGGGGCAGTATCGTGGGTTACGTGTACGACGGCGTTGTCCTGGATATTCGAACGGCTCCCGATCCGAATTCGGTGAACGTCTCCACGAATAGATGCTGAAAACCAAACCGACGAATCGCGACCCAGATGGACGTCGCCAATCACGGTAGCAGTTTCGGCAACGAAATTGCTCTCATCAAGCGTCGGATAAACCCCAATAAATTCTCGAATCATGCCTCGTTCAGTTTTCTATGAAGTCGCGACAAAAGAAGCAGCGCGTCAATAGGCGTCATGCTCTCGGGATCCAGGGCGGCGAGAATATCCGCTACTTCCTGTTGGCGCGGATCTGCTTCGGCGACAAAAAGGGACATCTGAACGGTATCATCTGTCGAAGCCAAACCAGGACCGATGTCTTTCACCAGATCTACCCGGTCAACTTCAAGATCCTGCATCTCCAATTGATTCAAAATCTGTCGCGACCGATCCAGCATGTCTGCCGGTAAACCTGCCATTCGCGCCACTTCAATGCCGTAAGAATGATCTGCTCCGCCACGCACCAACTTTCGCAAAAAAATGACCCTTCCGTTATGCTCTTGAACCTGAATTCTGAAGTTTCGAACCCGTTCGAGCCGGTTTTCCAGCTCGTTCAGTTCGTGATAGTGGGTTGCAAAAAGCGTTCTAGCCGCCACTTGTGGCTGCGTGTGTAGGTATTCAACCAGTGCCCAGGCAATCGACAGTCCATCGAACGTGCTCGTACCCCGTCCAACCTCGTCCAACAGAATGAGAGAGCGATTCGAAGTATTGTTGAGGATATTTGCAGTCTCATTCATTTCCACGAGAAACGTACTCTCGCCCGCCGCCAGATTGTCCGATGCTCCGACTCTCGTAAATATTCGGTCCACCAGCCCGATCCTTGCCTTCGCGGCCGGCACGAACGATCCAATTTGAGCAAGCAAAACGATGAGTCCAACCTGCCTGAGCACCACGCTCTTGCCCGCCATGTTCGGGCCGGTGATGATAAGTATCTGCTCCGTGTCCTGACTCATCTTGACGGAATTCGGGATGAATGGCTCACCTAGCGGAAGAAGGGCTTCAACCACCGGGTGCCTTCCATCCTCGATCTCGAGATCCAGACCTTCATTAAGGAGCGGCTTCACGAACCGTCGGGAAACTGCTACCTCGGCCAGGTTCGCGAGCACATCAACTCGCGCAAGCAGGCGGGCGTTAGATTGAATGCGGTCTATGTGAGTGGCGATCTGCTCTCGGACTGCCGCAAAAAGGTTCGCTTCGAGTGTTACTAATTTGTCCTCTGCACTCAGGATTTTTTCTTCAAAGAGCTTGAGTTCTGGAGTGATATAGCGTTCAGCGTTTACCAGAGTCTGTTTTCTGATGTACTCTTCCGGCACCTTGTCCTTGTGCACATTGGTGACTTCCAGGTAGTACCCAAAAACCCTGTTGAAACCCACCTTCAGCGAGGTGATGCCCGTCCTCTGCGCCTCGCTCTGTTGAAGCTCGGCAAGCCACTCCTTTCCTCCCTTGGCCATATTTCGAAGTTCGTCCAGTTCGGACGAGTATCCAGTCCGGATCACACCGCCGTCTTTCAGACTGACCGGTGGTTCATCAACGATGGCGTTCTCAATCAGACCCCTCATATCATCACAGAGATCGATCCGCTCCGCCATCGACTGCAACGAGTTATGGGATGAACTCGACAAGACGGCGACTACCTCTGGCAGAACGGAAAACGTCTGTCCGAGTCCAGATAGGTCTCGTGGTGACGCCCGCCCAGTACTTATGCGCACGGTCGCCCTTTCAAGATCTCCCACCACCGATAAGTGTTCCCTGACCTGCTCTCTCAGCGAGCGGGAAGAATGAAAGGCCTCGACCGCTGCCTGCCTTTCCATGATGTCAGGAAGGCGTCTGAGGGGCCTGATCAGCCAGGTTCTCAGTAGCCTTGCACCCATTGGGGTCTTCGTCTCATCCAGGATCGAAACCAGCGAACCATCACGACCTCCTGAATTAGCATTGGAAATTAGCTCCATGTTTCGAAGTGTCTGTCGGTCCAATGGCATGAACGCACTTTCATCATAAACCTCGAGACGCCTGATGTGTGGTAGACTTCCCTTCTGGGTCTCTTGGAGATAGTGGAGCAATGCGCCAGCCGCCGTAGTCCCAACGCTTCCATCCTCTATTCCAAACCCCTTCAGAGAGTGAACGTCAAAATGTTCTATCAATACCTGTTGCGCGTATTCCGAGCCGAATACCCAATCATCAAGCGTGGTCATTAGCTCATGGCCAAAGCCAAACCCTTCGATGGTGTCCCTGAGGGATCTCTCACAAAGAATTTCAGAAGGGCCGATCCCGCGCAGAAAGGTCTCAAGATTTGCTGGCAGTGTCTCTGCAAGTGTGAACTCGCCGGTGGATATATCAGCGTACGACACTCCGCACTGAAGCCGCTTTTGTTTGCCCCTGCCGACTTCTTTCAGATGCACCGAGACCAGGTAAGTAGCCTGTTTTGGATCGAGCAATTGAGTACGGATCGAGACTCCCGGGGTCACGATTTCGACAACGTCTCGATCAACGATCTTTTTACCCTTGATCGGTTCCTCGAGCTGCTCGCAGATCGCGACTCTGAATCCGGCCTTTACCAGTTTCGGCAGATAAGTATCCAGCGCGTGATAGGGAAAGCCTGCCAGACTCACCTTGGAAGCGGCACCGCTCGAACGCTTGGTCAGTGTGATTCCCAGAACGGAGTGTACCTTCTCGGCATCCTCTTCAAAGGTCTCATAAAAATCCCCCATTCTGAATAGCAGAATCGTTCCGGGGTGGCGCTCCTTAACCGCGTAGTACTGCCGCATCAGGGGCGTTTTACCCTGGACTTTTGAACTTTCAGTTACAACTGACATGACAGAATATTGCGAGGAAATGTATCTTGTGCAGAGGGCCGAAGCTACGTCCTGACGAAGTCATTCAAAAGGTGTTGTGGATAACCACATGAAGATTCAAACCAATGTTTTCCCGGTTATTTCCGCCATCGATCTGAAGGCAATATTGAATGACGACCATCTTGTAATTGTGGACTGTCGGTTCTCTCTTGCCTCTCCAGAAAGTGGGATGACTGAGTATGAAACATCGCACATTCCCTCGTCCAGATATCTTCATCTTGGTCAAGACCTTTCGGGCCCCGCGGGCGACGGGAAATCTGGAAGGCATCCCCTACCCGATCCAGACCACTTTGCTTCGCTAATAGCTTCGATAGGAGTTGATAACGATTCCTTGGTAGTCGCCTATGATGATTCGGGAGGTGCGTTTGCATCCCGGCTCTGGTGGATGATGAAATGGTTGGGCCATGAAGCCGTGAGCGTCCTCGACGGGGGATGGCGCGCTTGGCTGGCCACAGAGGGAGCGGTTCAGTCGAGTATTTCGCCCCATGAGAAGGGCATCTTCACCCGAAAGGAAAATGCACTGCTTCTCGCGAGTGCGACGGATCTCCTGGATCAAGGCGTAAACCTGATCGATTCCAGATCAGCGGAGCGATACGCGGGAGAAGCTGAGCCCATTGACCCTGTCGCGGGGCACATTCCGGGCGCGGTCAATCGACCCTGGATGCAAAATCTGGATGAGGAGGGGAAGTTTCTCTCCCCCAAGCTATTACTAGAGAGATTCACCGATCTTGACCAGGCCGATCAAACCATATTTTATTGTGGTTCGGGGGTGACTGCCTGCCATAACATCCTCGCAACTCAAATTGCAGGCCTTCCCATGCCGCAATTGTATGCGCCATCCTGGAGTGGTTGGATCAGTGACGAGACTCGAGAAGTCGAGCGTTCCGAGGGCGTATCCGCAGATTCCTTGACGAAGTGATTCGAAAGGCCGCAGTAGCTTCAACTAAAAGAGTCGAGCCACCGAAAAGCCGAACCGGAAGCCGGGCTCATCCAAACGCCAGGAGGCGTCCAGCCTGAGAAGGGTAAACAGGCCGGAGAGAGAGAATCCGAGTTCGTTATGCACGCCGTCAGATTCGAAAACCGGAATTCCGGCTGGCTCATAGTTTTCGAACGATGTCCAGCCGTGAGCACCGTGCAGTATGACGTTCCAGTGTTTCTTGATCGCCCACTCCCAGCCTATCAATTCGAAAGGAACGGTGCGAAAAGTGTGTTCCCACGCCAAGAGGGCCCATCGATCGCCTTGGTAGGGAGGGTTCTTGGCAGTTTTCAGCCCGCCAAAGGTGGTAAAAGTTGGTGATCCATCTACGATGCCCAATTTTTGAACCGGTACAGTTCCAAAGACCGAGCCCGCCAGAACATGCACGTCCAATGCATTTGGCAGCAAGCGCCGGCTGAAGAAAGTATTGAACCTCCAAAAGAAGGAGGCATCTACTTTCAGATAACCACCTGTAGTAACAACGTCGCCGCCCACACTTTTTTCAATCTCCAGATCGAGAGATCGCTGCGGACCCAATGGAACGGGCATCGCATCACTTTCGTGACGAATGGAGAGGCGGACATATTGCAACGAGCCCTGTTCAACGGGCACATTGACTTGCTCCGAAACGCGGGCGCCGAATAACGATTTTGAAATATTCTGGTGCAGTGACGCATGCTCTTCAGCCGCATACGTTAGGTCAACGTCCATGCTAGTGGACCAAAGGCGGTCAAGGTGAATGGTGGCATTCCATCCTTCCAGCCCCATATAATCAAAGTAGTCTCGGGCGCCGCTGAGCACCACAGCAGAATTCATCAATTGGGATCTCGTGTGAGAGGTGTATCTGGTGACCGTCTCACTCACATATCGAACGGATAGTGTATTGCTCGTTCCTACCCGGACACCACCACCATAGCTTGCTGCCTTTCGTGCTTCTTCATATCCGATCGAGCCCAGAAGGTGGATCCTAGATACAGGCGAGAGCTCCGCACGGACCCCAAGCCGTAGCCCTTCCACCCGATTGTACCACAGCTGCGGCCTTAGATTCAGCCCGATTTTGCCGAATGAACGAGAGAAATCTGATGAAGAGTCTCCCGATCTTCCATCTCCGCTACCACCGTCCATCTCCACAAAACGAGCCATTATTCCGGTCGGCTTGTAGGCCTTTCCAATCGTCATCGTGGAATCGATGGTCGCATAAGCGGCCAGTTCCTCGGGAGTCAATGGTACCGTAACGATATCTGGTGGAAGTGCTTCTAGAGCCGTCAGGTTGGAATCCACGACCACCATCCTATCGGTGTCATAGAGTGAGTCTGGAAGCGGAATATTGATTTCAAAATCAGAAAGTTGAGACAGCTGTCGTATTCGGAAGACTGGGAATTCCAGAATACCCCCGAGACCGACTTTTACATCCATATCTGCCTGGAAATCAACGGGAAGCCAAGTCGTTCCTCCAAATTGAGAGAACTGTTGGCGATACCGGACCTTTATTTCCTGAATTGGTGGTGGAAACAGAAACGAGGCGCCGGGCCGAAGGTCGGCTGCAATCAACGCAAACTCGCCATCCAGAACCGAAACCGTACCGACGAATCCTGCTGCAGTCCTGTTTTTAGGGCTTACGTCAATTAGGTAAACCTCGGTCTCATCGAGGGCTGTAATCGACTTTAGTTTAAATCTGTAGTGCTTGAGGGCATCAGGATGGGTGACGCCCATCAGATTATGTCCAGCAACCTCCAGGTCGTCGTCATACATATTCATCACGAAGAGGGCCGCGGGAAGAAGGTCGTCAATGCCCATATTTCGAGTCTGCTGCTGCCACAGAGATACCTCTCGAACGCCTTTTTCTCTATCCCAGAACGCGCGCGTGCTGCTTTCCCAGATCGACACAATACCGGTATCGTTCTCCATTCTGAATCTGTTGTAAGCGTTTACCGCATAGGTGGACAGATTTCCCCGCCAGATCTTCTTTTCTTCAATCACCCTTCTCATGATGGCGATCGCCGGATCTTCCCCGGTAACCGTAATTTCCGGGAGGGTAATTGTCGTCCGCTCGAGTTGCACCAACATCGATTCATTGGATGAGCCATCAAGCTGAACGTGCTCTGACTTGTATCCGATAAATCGGACGATCAAGACAGCAGCCTGTGACGGTACCTGCATCGAAAACTGTCCACGCGCATTGGTGATCGTGCCCGTGTAGGTCCCTTCAAGATGCAACGAAGCGCCAGGAAGGCTTTCTCCGGATATCGCATCGGTTACCTCCCCGCTTATTGTGACCTGCGCAAAGGCGGACGAAGCGTTGAGTAGCAAAAAGACGAAAAGGACGAGGGTGCGCATCGTGACTTGTGATTGGACCGATTCAGGTACGCGCGTAGAGACCAGGATGTTACTGCGAGAACGAATCTTTGAGGTCCGCTTTCAGAATAATCGCAACCTACTTGACATGGTCCGAAGACAGTCGGCCTCACGTCTCAGAGTCACGTGGGCGGCACTCAAACCGATATGGGAGGGTGTCCTGACGGACACCCTCCCATATTGCGGCAAATCCCAGGGCGGACGGGCAGATCTAAACCTCTGCGTGTTCGACAACGACTCCATTTGTGGGTTCTGGCTTCGGAATCAAGCCAAGAATATCTTTCACCTTCAGAGTGATTTCTTCACGCAATGTGTCGTTCTCCATGAGCCAGGCCTTGGTCGCATCCCTACCCTGACCAATCTTGATATCTCCATAGGAGAACCATGAGCCCGACTTGACGATCACGTCGTGCTCGACACCAACATCGATCAACTCACCCATTGGGGAAATACCTTCGCCGTAAATGAGATCGAACTCTGCCTGACGAAAAGGAGGCGCAACCTTGTTTTTCACAACTTTTACGCGTGTTCTATTTCCCACAACCTCGGTTCCGTCCTTGATGGCACCAATACGCCGTATATCCATCCGAATTGACGCATAAAATTTGAGAGCTCTTCCTCCTGAAGTTGTTTCCGGACTTCCAAACATCACACCGATTTTCATGCGGATCTGGTTGATGAAAATCAGAATGGTATTTGTGCGATTAAGAGTTCCTGTCAGCTTCCGGAGGGCCTGACTCATCAGGCGGGCCTGAAGACCGACGTGACTGTCCCCCATGTCGCCCTCAATTTCAGCTCTGGGCACCAGGGCAGCTACCGAGTCGATCACAATCAGGTCGAGCGCAGAGCTTCGAATCAGCGTCTCGCAGATGTTCAGTGCGTCTTCTCCCGTGTCGGGCTGGGACATGAGCAGATCGTCCGTATTTACACCCAGTTTTCGCGCGTAACTGGGGTCAAAAGCGTGTTCTGCATCTATGAACGCGCACGTTCCGCCCAGTTTTTGAGCCTCCGCAATAATGTGTGTGGCCAGGGTTGTTTTACCCGAGGATTCAGGGCCAAATATTTCAACTATTCTCCCCCTGGGGACACCGCCAACGCCCAAAGCTGAATCCAGTAGCAACGAACCAGTCGAAATGGTATCCATCGCAACTTCCGGAACATCTCCCAGACGCATTATCGCACCCTTTCCATAGTTTTTCTCGATCTGTTTCAATGCCAGATCAAGGGCTCTTTGTTTAGCAGAATCCTGGTTGCTCATAATTTTTATTGAGTTGTGTTCGGCGACTGTTCAGCCATAAGAAATACCCGTTTCAAGACGGTCGTTCGGTCGATCCAGCAGAGGTCCTTGTACGGAACTTGTGGCTAATATATGTGTGCAGAAACTTATGTGCAACATATGTTATACATAATCCTGAACACACCTTAAACACCTGTAGTGGCCCATTCCCTCTCGTTTGAAATCGACAAAGGATTATACGAATGAAGGGGTGTCACTTGTGTGTCATAGCCCCCAGAAGCCTCCCTTCAAACCGATTCTAAACTTGATTATCTCTAAGACACGGCGCCTGAATAAATATAACGTTCGGTCCACGCCCCTGCGGAAACTGTTATCCACAAATCGAGTGACGAGCGAGTGTGATTGCTATGAACCGCTCACTTCAGTATCGTCGTTCGAATCAGGTTCAGCGCAGCGGTTGATGCGCGCTCTTTGTTGCGAATTCGATCCTTTCCGAGGCGCAGTTTTACGGCGCTAGTCGACTTCTGCGACGAGATGCCGAGCCAGACCGTTCCAACTGGTTTTTCCTTAGAACCGCCGCCGGGACCCAGAATTCCGGTGACACTCATGCCGATGTCAGCACCAAACCGGTTCCGAACTCCCTGCGCCATCTCACTGGCGGTCTGCCGACTGACCGATCCAAACTTATCCAGCGTCTCGGCCAGTACACCCAGAAGGTCTTTTTTTACCTCGTTCGAGTAGGTGATGACTCCTCCGACAAAATATTCGGACGCACCGGGCACATTCGTGATTCTATTCGCAATCCCGCCTCCAGTACAACTTTCCGCGATCGCCAGACTCATCCCGCGATCCCGTAGCATCCGGCCGAGTACACCCTCCAGGGAGTCATCACCCTCGCCATATATCCACTTGTCGGCACGATCTCGAATCCACTTTTCGAGCTCTTCCAGTCTTGATCGTCCCGCATCCTCGTCATCACTGACACTCGTAAGTCGAAGCCTGAGCGAGGCCAGAGACGGTAGATATGCCAGTGAAAGCCCTTCATTCAGAGAGCTTTCTACTCCCTCCAGCAGCTCGTGAAGGTGGGACTCCCCGATGCCGACCGTGAGAAGAGTTTTCTGCTGAATGCTCTGCGCGCCTTCCATTTGGGTAAATCTGGGTAGAACATTGTCCCGCATGAATTTCTTCATCTCGTGCGGCACGCCCGGAAGAACCGCCAAGAGCCCTTGGCCCTCAACGTGATCATATGATTTCAACAAGGCCGGTGCCGTACCCGCCAAATTGACGATGCTCTCAAATCCTGCCGGTATCATCGCCTGGGACGTGTTTGATTCCGGAAGACTGAAACCCCTGCTCTCGAACCGATCCCGGATGATCGACATGATGCTCTCGTCCAGCTCCAGTTCGACATCAAATACCAATGCGACGGCCTGACTCGTGATATCATCGTGTGTTGGGCCAAGCCCCCCCGTAGTGACAACGACGCGGCTTTCTTGTACTGCTCGTTCGACAGCCTGCTGAATCTCATGAGAATCGTCCGAGACCGTCACCATTCGCGTAACACTTATTCCCAGACGGGTCAATTCTTCGCCGATCCACGCGGCGTTAGTATTCACGATCTGACCAATGAGCAGCTCGTCCCCGATCGTGATCACCGTTGCCTTCATGACGCTACTTCCCTCCCCGATCTGCAGACCATCTCGCGGGATTTCGGTACCAGGCGTTCAGCGAATTCAGTTCATCTGAGGTCAGAGAGCCCGACCTCGAGGCCTCTTCAATGAGCACAGGAAAACTGGACAGGGTATGAAGGGGCACCCCCGCCGCCGCAAATGCCCGATCCGCAATCGGCAGCCCGTAGGTAAATATTGCCAGAATGGCCTGAACGTTCACGCCTGCCTCGGCAAGCGGCTTCAGAACCGCCGTTGACGACATTCCGGTCGAGACCAGATCTTCTATGACGACTGCCCTCGCACCATCCGGGGCGAGTCCTTCGATCTGATTGCTCCGTCCATGCTCCTTGGCTTTGCTGCGGACGTAAGCCATCGGCAATTCCATCTTTTCTGCCAGCCATGCGGCGTGAGGTATCCCGGCCGTGGCGGTCCCAACGATCACATCACAGGAGATGCTTTCGTCCTTCATTACCGACGCAAATCCTTTCGCGATATCTGATCTTACGTCCGGGTATCCGAGGGTTAGACGGTTGTCGCAGTAGACTGGAGCCAGACGACCTGATGCCCAGGTAAAAGGCTCCAGGGGAGACAATGTGACGGCACCAATGCGCAATAAATGTCTCGCGACGTTCCTCGCCAGATCAATCCTTGGTTGAGTCATCCGGATCAGGCGCTTTGCTCAGTTCTTGGTGGGTGAAATATAGAAGGCCTGTCCACAGCGTGACGGCAGTGACTGCAACCAGTCCCCAGAAAATAAAGGGGCTCTCCAGAGTAATGATAGCCCATCCTCGAACCGGCTCGACCGTTTTCGATCCCGTCAGCAGCAGAAGAACTGCAATTAAGAACGTCAACTGAAAAGTGGTCTTCAATTTGGCCCACCGCGAAGTCTTCAGCGTTTTGCCGCCGCGTTTCAACCACAATCGCAGGACTGTCACCGCAACGTCTCTAAGGGCGATCAACCCTACGAGCCACCACGTCACATATTCAGGTAGAATGAAAATGAGCGCGATGAATGTGCCAAGAACCAAGACCTTATCCGCAATGGGATCCAAAAACTGCCCTAGTGCGGAACCTGTGCCATAGTGGCGAGCAACCTTCCCATCTGCCCAGTCTGAAATTGAGGCATACACGAATAGCGCCAACGCCCAACCATATCCAACGAGAGTATCGAAGAATAGCAGAGTCAACAAAAAAGGCGTGACCAGTATGCGGGTGATGGTCAGCGCGTTCGGTAAATACTTCATCGTTTGGGTGTGCCTTGTCCCCAATATAGGAACCGAATCCGCTCAAACTGAACACCGAAAATGATTTGGATGCTGACATTTTGTCCGAATAGAGAGATCGGCACTGTTCTTGCAATTCCCTTCCAACAGACGCAAATCACGTGTCTACCTGACAAAATTACATTGCACAAACAGAATCGGATCAGACCTCTATGGGAAAGATCATAGGAATTGACCTTGGAACGACGAACTCCGTCGTTGCCGTAATGGAAGGTGGC
>Ga0066376_10001696_pt1 | contig 21231 bp, 20 predicted proteins | sample Knorr_S15_td_Bot_FD_77009 | JGI IMG/M metagenome (GOLD analysis project Ga0066376, IMG submission 77009) | Marine microbial communities from Southern Atlantic Ocean transect - Knorr_S15_td_Bottom_ad_5009_LV_A | ecosystem: Environmental > Aquatic > Marine > Oceanic | place: Southern Atlantic...
ATATTCGAGTTCAAAAGGGAAAAGCACCATCAGTACATCGACTGCTTGTCGAATTTTGTTAATGCGGTAACCGCGCCAGGCCCAAACCGTGGGCGCCACATAATGAATGATTTTTATGCCAGCGAACTTGAGCACCTTTTCAAGCCTCAGATTGAAGTCAGGCACATCGATACCGATAAAGAGATTCGGTGGATTACGCAAAAAGTGCCGTATCAGACTTTTTCTTATTGATAGTATTCGAAAAACATGCCGCGCTAACCCATCGAGACCTACAAAAGAAATCTCCGAGATATCGTACAGGCATTCGAACCCAGTGCTGCGCATCTGCGCCCCGCCGACACCCACAAAACGGGCATTCGGCCAGCGTTGGCGCAGGGCGTGAATTACTTCCGAACCCAGTTGATCGCCAGAGGGCTCGCCCGCTACGATACCGATATACATCCCGTTGCCGCCCAAGGGTCCGGGTTTAACGGACAATTCCGCGAGTCGAACTTTTCACAAACGCACAAAGTGCCGCAACCACCGGGAAGGCTGCCCCATCACTCTCTATCGCAACGAGCGCTGCCTTTAAGTCGAGTCCCGAACGATAAAGATGTCGATAAGCGCGTTGCAGCGCCGTCACAGATTCGGCATCGAAACCACGACGACGAAGTCCCCGGACGTTAATTCCATAAGGCACCGCGCTATGTCCTGCTGCCATCACAAATGGAGGGATGTCTTTAAGACAGATCGTCCCGATTCCGGTAAATGCGTGTTGCCCAATTCGACAAAACTGATGCACCAGGGAAAAGCCCCCGAGGGTTGCACCATCGCCTATTTCGACATGACCGGCCAGGCTTACCGCATTAGCCAGGGTGATATTGTTCCCCAATCCGCTATCGTGCGCGATGTGCACGTACGCCATCAGGAAATTATCGTTGCCAATGCTCGTGCGACCGGTACCGGCGGGTGACCCCCGATTCAGCGTGCAAAACTCTCTGATCTGGTTACGGTGACCGATATCTAGAAACGTTTCCTCGCCCTGGTAACCACTGAATTGTGGATCATCCCCTATAGAACAGAATGAGTGTATGTGGTTATCCTTACCGATAAGGGAGTTACGCCGCACGATCGTATGAGCATCAATTCGAGTGTTATCTCCGATAGTGACGTGCGGCTCAATGATGGAGAAGGCACCAACGGTGACGCCCGAACCTAATACCGCCGTAGCATCAACGATCGCTCGCTGATCAATCACTCGAGGACCTTATGGGTAAACAGCACCTCCGCCTCGCAGGTTAGTGACTCGCCGACTCGAATACTACCTGGACAACGCCACAGCTTGCCCGACCTGCGATCGATGTTCGCAGTGATACGCAACTGATCGCCCGGCACAGCAAATCGTTTGAAACGTGCACGATTGATCCCAGCCAACAGATAGAGGGTGTCCTGGCTCGCCTCGGCACCCATCGTTTCGCTCGCCAGAATGGCAGCCGCCTGGGCGATGCATTCAACCAACAGCACGCCGGGAAAGACCGGGTACTCGGGAAAGTGACCCTGGAAAAACGGCTCATTCGCCGTGATATTCTTGATCGCAATAACGCTTTTACCAGCCTCGACATGTTCAACGTGATCCAGCAGCAGAAATGGATAACGATGGGGTAGCAGTCGCCGAATACCCTGAATATCGATCGCCCTCACCGTCGCTTCAGCCTCTCGAGCACCTTGTCGGTTAAGTCAATCGATCTGTCTACATAAACTGCCTGCTCCAGCACAATGTCGTAACCGCCTTCCTGGGCGATGTCGATGATGACCTCCCGCACCAATCGTTGGAGCTTAGCCAATTCCTCATTGCGTCGAAAATTATAGTCCTCTCGCGCTTCTTCCTTAAGCCGTTTCAGTCGCCGTTGTAAGCCATTGATCTCACGTTGTCGGATTTGAATCTCTGAGGCAGCCATAACTAACGAGTTTTTTTCAAGCGCAGTTTCCCGAACTCTTATTTGGTCACGTAATTCAAGCAACTCTTTATCGCGCGGCTGAAATTCCTTTTCAAGGCCCAATAATGCAACGGCAGCTTGCGGCGCTCGGTCGAGGACACTCACCGTATTCACAAATCCAATTTTCTGAGAATCAGCCGCGCCAACGTTAACCACACTCAAGGCGATCGCAAACAAGCACGCGACGCTAGCGCAGCGATGTCTGATCGACGCCAGTCGTGATATTGGATGTATTTGAGTCAACGAAACAGCCCCCCCAAAGTAAATTGGAAATGTTCCACGTTATCCTCGGATGAATCGTTAAACGGAATCGCGTAGCTAAAAGCAATGGGACCTATTGCTGACATCCACTCAAACGCTAGACCCGTTGAAAAGCGAAAATCCGACACATCGATGTTTTCCGTTCGCGAGTACACCTGGCCGCCGTCAAAAAACAGGGCTAACCGCTTATCTCGGGAATCTTCCATACCCGGAACAGGAAATTTAAGTTCTCCACCAAACACCACCCGTTTACTGCCTCCCAAGGATTGCTTACCAGTCCCGACCGAGTGTGGTCCAAGCGAGCGCGCCTTGTAACCCCTCAATGAACGGGCTCCGCCGGCGTGAAAGTTTTTATAGAACGGAAGCGTGTCCAGCTCACCGTAACCCGCGCCGTAGCCCAGTTGCCCATTCAGACCAAAAGTCAGATTTTTGCCGATGGGGCGATACCAGACACTCCGCGCGGAGACCGTGTAGAACTCCAGATCACTTCCGGGAAATGAAATCTCGGCAGTCACGCGGTTCCAGAACCCTTTAGAGGGGAACTGACGATTATCGCGCGTATCGCGCGCCAAACTTCCACTCAGCAACAAAGTCGTGCTTTGTGAATGATTATCGATGAAATCGCCAAACTCAATCGGAGTATCAACCGTCGAAGCCAATGTTATATCTTCGACAGCCGCTGACAACGCCATCGAATCATATTCCGTCAACGGAATACGATAACGTACGCCACCCGATGTCGTGTCCTCGTGGTAATCGGCAGAATCAACTTCAGTAGCATCGACATCGCGTTGCGCAAGGAACACCTCGCGACTAACACCATGTGTTGTGTAATACGGGTTGCGATAGGCGACATCGTAGATTTTCGTCAAGGCCGAGTGATCGACTTTAAACCGCAGTTCCCGGCCCGTACCAAATAGGTTCTCACGCGCAATTTCAGCCTGCAGCAACAACTTCTCTGAGCCAGAATAGCCCACACCAAAATTCAAATTCCCGGTCGATCTTTCTTCCACCTCCACCAGCATATCGACCTGATCAATTACCCCTGAAACCCTGGGAGTTTGTATGCTGACATCTCTAAAGAAACCCAACTTTGCCAGTCGTTCGCGCGAACGACGAATTTTTGACAAGGAATAGACCGCTCCCTCCAACTGGCGAAGCTCCCTTCGTATGACTTCGTCCCGAGTGTACTCGTTACCGATAATATTGATCCGGCGAATATAAACAGTCGGCCCCGGATCGACGATGAACGTAAAATTCACTATAGCCGTGTCACGACGCTGTTCAGGAACACCGTTAACATTGGCAAAAGCGTAACCTCGGTCGGCCAACATTTCTTCAATCGCGGTCTGACTCGCGACCAGATCCTGTCGCGAATAGACACTTCCTTGCTCGAGCATAATCAGTTGTGCGACATCGTCTCTCGCAATATCGCCCACGACCTCGACGCCGACTTTTCCCACCGTATACTGCGACCCCTCTGCAACCACAATAGAAACAAATAGATCCTGCTTGTTTGCGCTGATCGATACATCGGTTTCAACAACTTTAAATTCCAGGTAACCGCGATCAAGATAAAAGCTGTTAATTCTCTCTACATCAGCCGTTAACTCCGCTTTGGAATAGCGCCCATCGTGGGTTATCACGCTATGCCATTTACTGGTATCCAACGACATCTGATTTCTTAATTGGGCATCCGAGTATTGTTGGTTACCGATGATTTTTATCTCGCGGATTTGCGCACGCCGACCCTCGTCAATATCAAGGGTTATGCCCGCTCGGTTATCGGGCATGGGGGTGATAGTAGTCTCAACTCGAGCTGAATAACGTCCACGGGAGAAATATTCATCTTCTATCGACTGAGTAACTCGATCGAGCAATGGTTGATTGAAAACCTTTCCCGTTGAGAAACCATTGCGACTGAGAAGATCCTCGATGTCTTCGTCTTTGAGCTCCTTGTTTCCGGTGTACTCTATCGAAGCAATTGCCGGTCGCTCTTGAACAACCACAACCATGACCTGCCCTTCACGGCGAATCTGGATATCTCGAAAAAAGCCCGTTTTAAATAACACCCGTACCGCGTTGCGAATAATGTGGGCATCAACCGTGTCACCGACCTTGATGGGTAGATAGTTAAAGATGGTACCCGCAGACAACTTCTGCACTCCTTCAACACGAATGTCATCAACACGGAACGTCTCCGCCCGCGCAACGCTGACCAAGGTCAGCGCGACAATAAGCAGCCAAATCAGTCGTTTAATTAACAAAACGTTCATCCCTGCTTTAGATGCTCATAGTGAGATTAACCGGGCCATATCATTATAGATCGCGACGCTAAACAAGACAGCCAGCAGGCCTCCCCCTACTAGCTGCCCACCCAGCATGACTTTTTCTGGGACCGGGCGACCCGTCACTCCTTCGATCAGGAAATACAGTAAATGCCCGCCATCGAGCAATGGTATGGGTAACAAATTGAGCACACCGAGACTGACGCTGACGAGAGCCAAAAACACTAAAAACGGCACCAGACCAATGCGAGCAGACTGGCCCGCAAAATGCCCGATCGTAATTGGGCCACTCAGATTCTCGCTCCCGATGTCTCCCCGGACCATTCGATAAGCCAACCGCAAGGTCACCGAGGTCGTTAACCATGTTCTCTCCAAGCCGTTTAACAGAGCGGGAAATACTGGATACTGGGCTTTGGGAAGCGCACCGAAAATCTCGTCGGTATCCATGACTGCGATACCGATGCGACCTGTCCTGACTCCATTGACCATGGTCCCCTTGGGCCAAACTAGCCTTTGTTGTCTCACACCCTGGCGATCGATCTCGATCACCACCTCCTGGTCCGCACGAACCGATATTTGCCCAACCAATTCGCGCCAATCACTAATTTTATGTCCGTCAATCGCGAGTATACGGTCACCCACCACCAGGCCCGCCAATGCCGCTGGACTGTCCGCGATAACATCCCCAACCACAGCGGGAATCGTTGGCAAGCGCGGCTGGATACCCAGCATTTTCTCAAACAGAGCGGCCACCGCAATTTGCTCGTCCAAGCCACCAGTGTCGATGCTCACGCGTCGATTCTCACCATCGTTACCAACCACCTCGAAATGCAACGGGGACCCAGCCAGTATCTGCGCAAGCATGAACAACCGATGTTCGCCCCAGGTCTTTACCTCCCGTTCGTTGACAGTGAGAATTCGATCATCTACTCGAAAACCTGCCGCCTGCGCCACCGATGCGGGTTGCACTGCGCCCACCACCGGCGGTAATCCTACGATACCTATCAAGGACACCAACCAATAGATCATAACTGCCAGCCATAAATTCGCCACTGGCCCTGCACTCACAACAAATGCCCGCGCCCATAGGGGTTTCTTATCGAAAGCACGATGTTCTTCCCCTGGGAGCACATCACCTCCGCCCTCGCCCAGCATCTTGACATAACCACCGAGCGGCACGATGCCGATGGCATAAGTCGTACCATCCACCCCCCAGGAGCGTTCCCACACCGAACGCCCGAAACCAATCGAAAATTTAAGAACCCGCACACCCACCAACCGCGCCGCCGCGTAATGGCCCCACTCATGTACTGTGACCAGCACACCCACAGCAACTAAGAACCCAAAGATACTATAAAGAATTTCTTCCATTTGGTTACTTCTTAGGCAAATCCCTTCTCAGTTATCTTGGCAATCATAATCGATGTCTGCTCGACACTTCCTTGGCCAGGGTTCGGGCCCTCCCGTCCGCGTCGAGTACCTGTTGAACGCCTGAGATATCTGAAAATGGCATTCGGTCAACAGTTTCTTCGACAATCGGAACGATATCTGTAAATCGAATTTTTCCTTCACAGAACTCGTCTACCGCCACCTCGTTAGCCGCGTTTAAAACTACCGGCCCAGTGCCTCCGGCCGTCGCGACAACACGTGCTAAGTCCAAACAGGGAAATCGCTGCCGATCTGGCGTTAGAAAATCGAGAGAGCCGATTGCCGCCAGATCCAACGTGGCGGCTCCTGACGCAATGCGCTCAGGGTAGGCAAGCGCATTAGCAATGGGAACCCGCATATCAGCTACCGCCATCTGTGCCAAAACTGACTTGTCGTCAAACTCAACCAGTGAGTGCACGATGCTTTGTGGATGAATCAGTATCTGCACCGCGCTGGGCGGCAATGAGAAGTACACACAGGCTTCGATCAGCTCGAGCGCTTTATTCATCATAGTGGCCGAATCAATAGATATTTTTCGGCCCATAGACCAATTCGGATGCTTCGCTGCCTGAGTCGGGGTCACCTCCGCCAGCATTTCGATCGGCGTGTTAAGGAAAGGTCCGCCCGATGCCGTCAAGGTCACTGCCGCAACGTTCCAAGGATACCGGCCGCCCGCTGTGTCATTCGATTCCTGAGGGGGTTGGCCCATGACTGTGTTGCGGTAAGCCGTCGGGAGACACTGGAAAATCGCGTTATGTTCACTATCCACCGGCAAGACCAGCGCTCCGGCCTCTGCGGCCGCTGACATCAGATGCCCCCCCATCATGACCAGAGGCTCTTTGTTCGCGATCAACACGCGTTTTCCAGCACCAATGGCACTGGCTACTGAAGGCAGACCGGCGGCGCCGGCGATGGCCGCTACTACCGTGTCAACTTCTGGACAGGCCGCTATGGCCTCAAGGCCGGCGGTGCCACTAACTACCTCCGGTCGACCAGAGTGCTCGGCGCACCGATGACCATAACAGGACTCGAACGCGGCTTCCTGTCCGGTCGTGACACCCACAACTTCCGGCTGATGGACTCGCGCGATATCTGCCAACTTCCCGACTTGATGATGACCCGTCACTGCCCAAACCCGAAAACGTTCGGGATGACGTGCGATAACATCCAATGTTGCACCACCGACTGAGCCTGTTGCCCCCAGAATCGCCACATTGGTGATCATCATTCGACTCCATTCTTGGTCATGATCTTCATCAGAATTTCACCAAAACAGCACAATATAGTAAATCGGGCTGGCCGCGATCACACTATCGACACGATCGAGTATTCCACCATGACCGGGAAGGAGTGTACCGCTGTCCTTGACACCCGCGTTTCGCTTCGCCGCGCTTTCGTAAAGATCACCAACAACACACATCAGATAGACAGCGACCGTCACCGACAACCAAGTGAATAACATCGTCTCGGCGAGGCTGTCATCCAAAAGATAGATACAACCGCTCACAACCAAGAGGCTGACTGCACCTCCGAGCGCACCCTGTATAGTCTTTCCCGGACTCAGCGCAGCTGCCAGTTTGTGCCGTCCCCAACGCCGACCGGCAAAGAAACTGCCACAATCCACCGCCCAGACCAATACAAACAACTCGATTAATCGCAGACCATCGGCTGGCCCTTGTTGTTGAAGCCAACATATAGCGACCCCACCGGCGAGCACAATGAGGGCACCAGGCAAGACGCTCGTTGGAAACACATGGCTATCCCGACGGCCTCGAGTCGTGATCATCACGATGAGGACACACAACCACCACAACATAGCACTGCCCAAGATGGCAAGGCCCAGAATAGGCTGTTTGACGCTGAATAAGACCAGGCTAGCGAGTACAACCGCCCCGCCAATGCAAACCGCGCGACTTGTTCGGTGTGACGTCAATCTTAACCATTCCCAGAAGGCAGCGCCGGCCAACAGACTCACGAGCACCTCAAACCCCAGTGCATTGAGGAACACTACGCTGCTTAGCAGAAGAATACCCAAGACCAAGGCGGTGAGCCAACGCTGCGATATCATACCCATGCGGCCTACACTCCAGACCACAGGTCAGACGACCTGATGAGCGGTCTTGCCAAAACGTCGCTGCCGCGACCGATAATCAGCCAGGGCCGAATCTAAAGAGTCGGAATTAAAGTCTGGCCACAGGGTGGTCGTGAAATAAAGTTCCGTATAAGCGAGTTGCCAAAGAAGAAAATTACTGAGACGCTGCTCGCCGCCGGTGCGAATGAACAGATCAGGCGCTGGGATGCCGGCCGTCGACAGACGAGACTCCAGTGCCTCGTGCCCGATCTCGAGGTCTGAGTCCGATCCTTCTTGAATATCAGCCAACAATCGGGCGCAGGCATTGGTGATGTCCCAGTGTCCGCCGTAGTTCACGGCCAGATTCAGCCCCAAGGTCGTGTTTGAACGCGTTAACCGAGTAGCCTCAGCCACCATCTTCTCAATTTTTTTACCGAAAGGCCGCAAATCGCCAATCACCCGTAGTCTTATCCCGTTGCGATGTAACGTTTCAATTTCGCCTTCAAGACTCGTCATGAGTAATTCCGTCAGTAAGCGCACTTCTGCCTCGGGTCGGCGCCAGTTTTCGCTGCTGAACGCAAATAGCGTCAAATCACGAATCCCCTTTTTAGCACTCGCCTCGGTAATGTCACGAACTCGGTCCACCCCGTGGCGATGACCATCAATCCGAGGCCGACCACGCTCTTCCGCCCACCGGCCGTTTCCATCCATGATGATGGCAAGATGTTTCGGCATCGTTTCTCCAACCGCACAACATAATTGACCGCCAACGCTAACGTAGCGCCGCTGAATCTCTAGTCGGAATTCAGCCCGACCCAGATTCCCTCATACTGCCATGACCTCTGACTCCTTGGCGCTAACCAGTGCGTCAATAACATCCACATGCTGATCGGTTAACTCTTGGAGCTTGGCCTCGCCTTTTTTCACATCGTCCTCGGTAATCTCTTTCTCTTTGCAGAAATCTCGCAACTGCTGATTGCCATCTCGTCGAATGTTCCTGATCGCCACTTTGCCGCGCTCGCCCTCCTTACGCACCAACTTAGTCATCTCGCGACGTCTCTCCTCGGTCAACGCCGGCAAGGGAATTCGAATGATCTCCCCGGCAGACACTGGGTTCAACCCAAGATTTGACTCCAGTATCGCCTTCTCAATCACCGGAATCATATTCTTTTCCCAAGCCTGCACGGTCAGTGTCCGGGCATCCCCCACTCCGACAGTAGCTGCTTGATTGATCGGCACCACAGAACCGTAATAATCCACCTTAACTTGATCCAGCAACGCGGGCGCGGCTCGTCCCGTGCGGATTCTATCCAAATCTGTGGTAACAATATCGATGCTTTTCTTCATGCGGCGCTCGGCATCGTTTCGAATGTCATCAAGCATCTTGCTCTCCGCTCTTTATTACTAGGGTACCCACCGCATCCCCCTCGACCACCCGTTGCAGATTGCCCCTGGTATTAAGATTGACCACTCTAATCGGCATGTTATTACTGCGGCAAAGCGCGAACGCAGTACCATCCATCACCTTCAGATCCTTAACTATAGCGGTATCGTAATCAATCTCCTGATAACGAGAAGCTGCTGGGTCTTTGGCAGGATCGCTATTATAAATTCCGTCAACGTTGGTCGCCTTGACTAACGTTGATGCATTAATCTCCAGGGCACGCAGCGCCGCCGTTGTATCGGTTGTGAAGTAGGGGTTACCGGTGCCGCCGGCCAAGATCGCCACTCGGCCGTTTTCTAAAGCCGTAATCGCAGCACCGGCACTGTATGTCTCAATCTGCGGATGAAGGCGTAGTGAAGAAAAAAGTGCCGAATCAATGTCTGCAGACTTAAGCCACTGCTCAAGATAGACGCTATTCATCACCGTCGCCAGCATACCCACATAGTCAGCGCTAACCCTAGTTAAGGGTAGCTGATTAGTATTCCCACGCATGAAATTACCACCACCGACCACCACCGCGATCTGCGCAATCGCCGCCGCCTGCGCAATTTCCCGTCCGATCCAATCCAACGCCGCGTGATCTACCCCCACGCCAGAAGCGCCTGCCAGGGCTTCACCACTGATTTTGATCAGAAATCGCTTGGTTAGTGCGTCGAATGACACAACGCCTGACCGTTAGCCTGCCTGGGCTTGCGCCATGACTTCTGCGACGAAATCATCGCTTCGTTTTTCAAGCCCTTCACCCACCTCGTAACAAACCATCGCACTCACTTCAGCGCCTTCCAATGTCAACAATCCTTCCACCGTCGTTTCGAGGTTCTTGACGAAGGCCTGCCCGACCAGGGTGTTCTCGCGCACGAATTTAGTCATCCGTCCAGCAACCATTTTTTCAACTATAGCGTCTGCTTTTCCACTCTCCGCCGCCTGCGCAATAACAATGTTTTTCTCTCGCTCCAACAACTCCGGCGCGATACCCGACGGCAAAATAGCCAGCGGCCGACTGGCGGCCACATGCATCGCGAGATCTCTACCCAAACTGTTTTGACCGCCTTTTACCCCCATCACTACCCCAATGCGTTGCCCGTGCAGGTAACCGCTGAGGACACTGCCTGACGCAGCCTCGATACACTCGAAGCGACGTATACCAATATTTTCACCAACCCGTCCGATTAATACTAACCGAGCCTCGTTAACGCTCCCCGACGCCCCTAGCGCCAACTCCCCCAACGCCTCCAGATCAGTCGGACGGTTAACTGCGATAACCTGAATAATCTGTGCCACAAAAATCCCGAATGACTCATCTTTCGCGACAAAATCTGTCTCGCAATTGACCTCCAACATGACAGCCTGACTGCCATCATCGGAGATCCACTGACCAATGATCCCTTCACTGGCAATACGGCTGGCTTTACGCTCGGCGCTGGCAGCGCCTTTTTTCCTCAAAAAGTCTATCGCCGCTTCCATATTTCCTGTTGTTTCCTCCAGCGCGCGCTTGCAATCCATCATGCCAGCACCAGTTTGCTCCCGTAACTGTTTTACCTGGCTTGCACTAATGCTCATTGCTCCGACTCCTTGACGAGCGAACCATCTCCCCCCCCAATAGATGGCTCGCCTGACTCGAGGACTCCTGTTTTATTCGCGAGTAACTGGGGATCCTCAGCCGATGCAGGGACAAGGGCGTCGGTTTCTGGATCGATCTCAACGTATTCATCCGCGTCACCGGTCATCTCGACAACCCCCACCTCACGCGCCTCGTTAATCGCCGCAGCCGCGCTGTCAAGATAGAGATTAATCGAACTGATTGCGTCATCATTACCCGGAATGATGTAGTCAATCCCCTCGGGCATGCTATTCGTATCAACGATGGCGACGACGGGTATACCCAGTTTATTGGCTTCAGACACTGCAATTTTTTCATGATCGACATCAATGACGAAAAGCGCATCAGGCAGTCCATTCATTTCTCTGATGCCGGACAGGCTGCGATTCAACTTGGCGCGCTGTCGCTCCAGACCAAGCGCCTCCTTCTTTCCCAGTCGCGCAATAGCTCCGCACTCGAACATCTCGTCGAGCTCCACCAAACGTGAAATAGAGTTTCGCACCGTTTTGTAGTTGGTCAACATGCCACCCAGCCATCGGTGATCGACAAACGGACTACGGCAACTCGTTGCATATTCGCGGACCGGCTTGCTGGCCTGCCTCTTGGTTCCAACAAACAACACCGTGCCTTTGTCCGTAGCGACTCGACCTAGGAAATTGATTGCCTCGCGAAACATCGGCAAAGTCTTTTCAAGGTTAATAATATGGATTTTATTTCGACTACCAAAAATATAGGGGCTCATGCGAGGGCACCAATAACGCGTCTGGTGACCAAAATGGACGCCAGCTTCGAGCATCTGGCGCATGGATACGTCTGTCATTGGCGATTTCTCCTTCGGGTTGTTGCCTAGTACCAACTCGACTACCAACCCGAAAGACAGCGGGGCACCCGGATAGTCGCTACATCGATTGATACGCGATTTTGATGAAAAGCCGAGATATTCTATAGACTCCCCGTTCATCTGACCATCTTTTTGCCGAGATAGTGCCCATCATGACAGTTTCCATAAAGAACGAAACGGAACTCGAAGCCATGCGCCTAGCCGGTGCGCTCGCGAGCCAGGTCCTGAACCACGTCACCAATCATGTCCGCGCAGGCATCGAAACGGCCGAGTTGGATCAGTTATGCCACGACTTCATCACCGGTGACCTCAATGCGATACCCGCCCCACTGAACTACCGTGGGTTTCCAAAATCAATCTGCACATCGGTAAATCACGTGGTCTGCCATGGAATTCCTTCCGCCAAGAAACTGAAAAATGGCGACATTATTAACATTGATATTACCGTGATTAAAGATGGGTTTCACGGCGACACCAGTCGAATGTTTTTCGTTGGGGAACCGACTGTCCGCGCACACCGTCTTGTCACCTGCTCGTATGATGCCATGGTCGCTGGCATTCGACAGGTAAAACCTGGCACACGCCTTGGCGATATTGGACACGCTATTCAAAGCCATGCTGAAAACAACGATTTTTCTGTTGTTCGGGAATACTGCGGGCACGGTATAGGACGCGGTTTCCATGAAGAACCGCAAGTACTGCACTACGGGATTGCGGGCACCGGCGCGGAACTACGATCGGGCATGACCTTGACCATTGAGCCCATGATTAATGCAGGCCAGTATCCCACGCGCCTGCTGCCGGATGGCTGGACTGTGGTTACTCGGGATCACAGTCTGAGTGCACAATGGGAACACACCATCGCCGTTACTGACTCCGGGTACGAGGTGCTTACGCTTGCTCCGGGGGAAAATATTTGACAATGCCTCGCTCTGCCAGACAACCGATATCGATCGCTAAACTTCCCAGGTCCACAGTGGGGAGCGACGCGATCACGCTCCGTCGTGTTCTCGACGCGGGTCGATATCAGCTGAAAGAACAGCATACGGCGGGAGCTTCGGCCCAGACCATCGTCAACCGCCATGCAAGGATGATCGATCAACTGATCACCACCGCCGGGGAATCGACCCTGGGCACCCTGAATCACGCACACTTCGCCATCATTGCGGTCGGGGGCTATGGCCGCGCAGAGCTGCATCCTCAGTCAGATATTGACTTGCTCGTTCTGTTTAGCGCTAGACCAACAGTAGATGCGCAGGAAGCCACCGGGCAGTTCGTCCGTTTGTTATGGGATATCGGGCTTGAGATCGGTCACAGCGTGCGAACGGTCGAGCAATGCCGGGAACAGGCGATGGAAGATCTAACGGTCATTACCAGCCTGATGGAAGCGCGCCTCCTTTTCGGTGACAAACAGTTATTGCATTCTCTGAGTGACGCGATTCAGCCAGTTCAGATGTGGTCGGCCAGTGAGTTTCTTGTGGCCAAACGAGCCGAACAATCAACCCGCTATCATCGCTATGGCGACACGGCCTATAACCTGGAACCCCATCTCAAGGAAGGACCCGGCGGCCTTCGAGATCTCCACATGATCGCCTGGATCTCGCAACGGACAATGGGGACATCGACCATTAGAGACCTCTCTAAAGCCTCTTTGTTAAGCCACGCGGAGTACCGCAGTCTGATTCGTGCGAGAAACCTACTGTGGCGGATGCGAAATGCGCTTCATTTCAATACTGGACGGCGGGAGGATCGCTTGTTGTTTCAACACCAAAGGGAAATCGCGACCGCTTTTGGGTACAGGGACACGCGCTCACTCGCCGTCGAAAAACTGATGAAGCGCTATTATCGGGCGGCGCGCGATATTCAACTCTTAAGCGGACTTTTACTCCAACATTTTGACGAAGTTATTAGGCCTAGTTCGTCTGCTAAACAATGGAAAGCAATTAATCGCCGTTTCCGATCACGGGAGGGTTTGATCGAAATGCGGCGGGCGGACGTTTTCACTCGACACCCTTTTGCCTTGCTGGAAGTGTTTTATCTGTTCCAAAACGATGACAATTTAACTGCCATCGGAGCCCATACCGTCCGACAGATACGCAGCAATCTCAGACTGATTGGTGATGACTTTCGGTTAGACATTCGCTGCCGAACACTTTTTGTCGAAATCTTACGCGCTCCCACGCGCACCACGCGCGCACTAAAATTGATGAATGAATACGGTGTTCTAGGCGCCTACATTCCCGCTTTCGGTCGCATCGTAGGTCAGATGCAACACGACCTATTCCATCATTACACGGTCGATACGCACTTACTCTTTGTACTGGAAAAACTAAGACGGCTCAGAACCGGCGACATCTACCCAGATCACCCCCATGCCGTCACTCTGATGCAGGCTTTGTATAAACCTCACCGCTTGCTGATTGCTGGCTTGTTTCACGACATAGGAAAAGGTCGTGGGGGCAATCATTCTGAACTTGGGGAAAAGGATGTCAGGCGTTTTTGTTCTCGCCACGATATGAGTGACGCGGACACTGGATTAATCGCCTGGCTGGTCCTGAACCACCTCGCCATGTCTTGGACCGCACAAAAAGAGGACATATCTGATACGGAGGTGGTAGAGCGATTTTCTGTATTAGTGAAGGATCAAACTCACCTTGATAATCTCTACTTACTGACTATTGCGGACATGATGGGAACAAATCCGTACGTTTGGAATGACTGGAAAAGCCAACTGCTTCTCGACCTGTACCTCGCCACCAGTCGAACACTCCGGCGAGGGTTAAGCAACCCTGAACTCATGAGTGAGGTCGTGCTGATTCGAAAAAATGAAGCCCTCCAACAACCGACCTTACAAGCGTACTCGAAAGATGTGATCACTACCTTTTGGGAACAGGTTGATCAGGATTATTTCGTCCGATACACAGCCGACACTATCGCCTGGCTGACGGAAACTCTAATTTCCGCGCCGCTAAGCGAACTACCCCTGGTCACGGTTCGCGATCGTTACGAAGGGGGAGCGCTACAGTACCTGGTGTGCGCATCAGCCTCTGACACGCTTTTCTCACAGATTACGGCAACCTTTGATCGTCACCATATGAATATTGTTGACGCGCGCGTGCATAACATTCGATCGGGTCTGGCCTTGTACTTGATTGTGGTTCTACCGGCTAGCGGCGACGAACGATCCTCGGCTTTCCTCAATCTACAGACGCGAGACATACGCCGCCACCTACTTGAGCGCAAGCGAGCGCCTCAACCTCGTTCCGTAACCTTGCCGCGGACCGTGAAACAGTTCCCGATTGAACCCCTAGTGACCTTTAGCACCACACCCACCGATTCGAATACGATAATGGAACTAACAGCGCAAGACCATCCGGGACTCCTGCACCAGGTTGCTGAAGCGTTGCTCGAGAACAAGGTATTGCTAACTGCGGCAAAAGTAAGCACAGTGGGTGAGCGTGCTGAGGATGTGTTCTATCTCACTGACCGGGATGGCCTGGCCATCACTAACCCGGACATACAAAAAAGGATAGCCGACACAATCGCGGTTAATCTCTCATCGATGTAACACCGAGACTCCCAACCGACGGGCTCGCAAGAAGATAATGACCACCACAGAAGAAATATTAGAAAATGCCTGGGAAAACCGGGACAGCCTCACTAAAGAAAACGCGAGCCGTAAGGTCCGTGAGTCCGTTGCCGAGGCGATCGATCTGCTCGATACCGGTAATGCACGAGTCGCTGAACCGGTCGGCAACACCTGGCAAGTCAACCAATGGCTTAAGAAGGCCGTGCTACTTTCCTTTCGTTTGGCGGAAAACAGTCAAATCGATGGCGGCCACACACGTTACTTTGACAAAGTCCCGTCAAAATTTGAGGGGTTCTCGGAGCAACAATTCACCACTGGCGGTTACCGGGTAGTACCACCGGCGATGGTGCGACGGGGTGCCTACATCGCGCCCGACGTCGTCTTGATGCCAAGTTATGTCAACATCGGTGCCTATGTTGGAGAGCGGACCATGGTGGACACATGGGCAACCGTAGGCTCGTGCGCCCAAATCGGTAAGGACGTCCATTTATCAGGGGGTGTCGGCATCGGTGGCGTCCTGGAGCCTTTGCAAGCCTCTCCTACAGTGATTGAAGACAATTGCTTTATCGGTGCACGCAGCGAAATTGTAGAAGGCGTCATCGTCGGACACGGTTCGGTGATCTCGATGGGCGTATATATAGGCCAAAGCACACGTATACTAGATCGGCTCACGGGTCAGGTTACTTATGGCTCGATCCCACCAGGCTCAGTGGTGGTCTCTGGTTCAATACCGGCAGAGGACGGCACTCATAGCCTGTACTGCGCGGTAATTGTCAAACAGGTCGATGAGAAAACTCGGGCAAAAGTCGGTATTAACAGTCTCCTACGGGATCTTTAAGACACCATGAGCGCAAGCAGCATAGAACTCGTCTGTGGGACTGATATCGGACTACTGCGTTCACGCAATGAAGACAATGTTGCCATTTGGCCAGAGCACAGTCTGGCCATTCTCGCGGACGGCATCGGAGGCAATAACGCAGGCCAACTCGCTAGCAAGGTCGCCGTCGATGCTACCTATGAAAACTGGATCAATACCGTCGCCAACATGAGCGGGACTGGTAGCGGATTTTCAGGCAGCGTCTCCGGGGACCTTCTCATGGTAGCCGTATCCATCGCCAATCACCAGATACATGATCTCGTGAAAGCAGAAGCTGATCTCGACGGCATGGGCTCGACTATTATCGCGTGCCACTTCGGCGATGATGCCGTTCATGTTGTCCACCTCGGGGACTCGCGACTGTATCAACTACGCGATGGCATGCTGACACAGATGACGGTTGACCACACCTTCGCCCAACGGAGTTACGAACTCGGTGAAATTAAAGAAACAGAAATCAACACGTATCCGGGTGGGAATTTTCTCCTGAAATCATTGGGGGCGGATCTCGCCATTGAACCCGATGTCCTTGAAATTCAACCGCAACAGAGTGATCTCTACCTGCTATGTAGCGATGGGCTATCCGACATGTTGGAGCCGAATGAGATCACTACAACACTAACCGAGAACTCGACCAACCTCGAGACCGCTGTACAAGCTCTGATCGACCAGGCGAACGCGAATGGGGGGCGAGACAACATTGCGATCGCCCTAGCGCGCTATCCATCTGCCTGACTCCCATCCTCCATCCAGTCCACCAACTCGGCCAATGAAGAGATTGGAACTGTCTCAAAGCCAGTCGGAAGATTCTTAATCTTGTTCCTCGATGGTAGGACAGCACATTCAAAGCCAAGACTGGCCGCCTCTTGAATGCGCGACTCACCCCATGGAACCGGACGGATCTCTCCTGACAAACCCACTTCTCCAAAACACACGGTGTTGGCCGGAAAAGATCGATTAACTGCGCTGGTATAAAGGGCCGTCGTCACCGCCAGATCGGCCGCAGTTTCTGTAAGACGAATACCTCCGGCGACGTTCACAAAAACGTCCCGCTCTGCCACTGCCACCTCCAAGTGCCGATGGAGTACTGCCAAGAGCATACTCAGGCGCTGCGGATCAAACCCGACACACACTCTTCGGGGGTGGGCCAAGGGACTACTATCCACCAGTGCCTGAACTTCCACTAACAGTGGCCGCGTCGCTTCTTGAAGTGCAAATACAACACTCCCCGGGACCGCCTCGCGGCCCTGTGACAAAAACATGGACGATGGGTTCGATACCTCACGCAATCCATCCTCCGTCATGGCGAACACACCAATTTCGTTGACCGTTCCATATCGATTCTTAAATGCTCGAATGAGTCGAAATCGACTGGAATGATCGCCTTCAAAATACAACACCGTATCGACCAAATGCTCTAAAACCTTTGGCCCGGCGATGCCACCTTCTTTCGTTACGTGTCCGATCAAGAGCACCGTACAGCCACTTTGCTTCGCAAATGCGACCAACGTCGACGCGCACTCCCGGACTTGTGCAACACTGCCCGGCCCCGATGGGACTTCAGCATGAAACAGGGTCTGAATCGAATCCGCCACCAGGAACTGCGCACCAATATCTGACGCATGTTGCGTGATCAACTGGACTTCGTTCTCTCCTAGTACGTGGATATGAGCCCCGTCAATACCCAAACGCTGCGCCCGCATCGCAATTTGCTGTAATGATTCCTCTGCGCTGACGTATAACACCTGTTGCGCATGCTGCAAATGACCAATGCATTGCAGGGCCAGCGTCGACTTACCAATCCCCGGATCACCGCCGAGAAGAATGGCGCTTCCGGCGACCAGCCCGCCGCCCAACACTCGATCCAACTCAAACAAGCCACTCGCGCTACGGGCGAATGTATCGAGCGATACGTCTCCCAGCACCGAAGACTTTGTTCGCTTGGCGGAGCTCGGTTTTGAGACTCGCAGCGATCGACGATCTTGTGCGATCATCTCCGTGAATGAATTCCACTCGCCACACTGCTTGCATTGCCCTGCCCACTTACTAGCGATGTCGCCACAGTGGTCGCAGATGTATTTCACTTTGCCAGGCGATTTACCCACCATCACAGCCGTTGGACCACAATGTGCAGGTCATTCAAGCAACGCGAATAGACAGAACTAAAATCCTCGATCATCGAATTCGCGAACGAAACTTTCAAATCGAGTGTATTCTCCCAGAAAGGTTAAACGCACGGTGCCAGTTGGACCGTTACGTTGCTTTGACACAATAATTTCTGCGGTTCCCTGATCCTGACTGTCTGGGTTATAGACCTCGTCACGGTAAATAAAAAGGATGAGGTCGGCATCCTGCTCAATGGCCCCTGACTCGCGAAGATCCGACATAACGGGTCGCTTGTTGGGGCGACTCTCAAGACTCCGGTTCAACTGCGACAGCACCACGACGGGCACACTGAGTTCCTTGGCAAGAAACTTAAGCGACCGCGTAATCGCAGACACCTCATTGGCCCGGTTTTCGCTATCCTCAGATGACTGCATTAATTGCAGGTAATCGACCACAATCATTCCTAATCCACCATGCTCTCGGGCAAGGCGGCGCGCGCGGGCGCGCAACTCGAGTGGCGACAATGCTGGAGAATCGTCGATAAATAGCGGTGCATCATCCAGCAACCCAACAGCGGATGTCAGCCTCGGCCAGTCGTCAGCATCGAGTCGGCCGGTGCGAACTTTGTGCGCATTGATCCTTCCGAGTGATGCCAGCATTCTCATTGCCAACTGCTGGCCAGGCATTTCCATACTGAATACCGCGACCGGCAATTTATTGGTCAAAACAGCGTTTTCAACGATATTCATTGCCAGGCTGGTTTTGCCCATCGAGGGCCGACCTGCGATCACCACCAAGTCGGCTGGCTGCAAACCCGAGGTTAGATCATCAAGATCAGAAAATCCGGTCGGGACACCCGTGACTGTTCTTCCCGATTGGTACAGTTCTTCTATGCGGTCGATCGCCTCGGTCAAAAGTCCCTGGATTGGCGCGAACCCGGTCCTGTCCCAGCGGTCGGTTTCCGCAATTCGAAACACCTGCTGTTCTGCGTAATCGAGAATTTCACCAACCGCCTCACCGCCCGGGTTATAGGCTTTCTCGGCAATTTCACTGGTCGCAGTAATCAACCGTCGCAGGATGGCGCGTTCGCGGACAATGCCAACATAGGCCATAAGATTGGCCGTGCCAGGTGTATTATTGGCCAACTCCCCCAGGTATTCGAGCCCCCCGGCCGAAACTAACTGACTGTTTCGTTCGAGCCACTCCGCCGTTGTCACCACATCCACTGCTTCGTTTTGCCCTTGCAACGCGCTGATAGCCGCAAAGATCTCCCGATGACTTCGAGTATAGAAATCCTCTGGCGACAGTTGCTCTACGACATCATCCCAACGCGACGATTCAAGCAACAGACCGCCCAGGACAGACTGCTCTGCCTCAAGCGCCTGGGGTGGTAGGCGCGGTTCGCTACGCACTGTTTGACGTAATTGGACCTCGGCCACGGCCTTGAGACCTCAGGTTGAGTTAAACGGACACGGCCCTCTGATTCTACGAGCAGCTCTGCACAAATCATAGGCTAATACACGCCAATCCCGCGTCTTCTGCGGCAAACAGGTCCCAGCGTGCACCATCCTCGATGACACCGGGTAGGGCCGCCTAGCGCGTCCGCACTCCAGTCGATTTCAGTGCGGATCCTATCGAAACCAACGCCCTTGTGCCGACTATCCGCACAGAGTGTTCAAAAACGGGATTCAAACCATCAACGTATTACTACGCCATGGGCAGTAGGAGTTTTCGCCGACCCAGGTGGATAGAGATCTCTGGGGGTTAGACGCCTTGAGACAGACCCATGTTAAGCCTGCGGCAGGTTTACCGCAGAACGCCATCCCGAGAGCGGTTGAGTTATTCCTGTTCCCACTCGACTTTAACGTCCAGGGTTTTGCGCACCTCAGAATGCAGAATAACCTCGATGGTATGTTCACCAATCTCCTTGATCGGACCATTAGGCATACTGACCTCTGAGCGCTGGACCGTGATACCCATTTCAGCGAGACTGTCGACCACATCGGATGCCGCCACTGATCCGAATAACCGACCCTCCTCGCCCGCTTTACGCTGCAAAGTGAGTTCTGCAGGCAACAAGTCCGATTTGGCCTGTGCGACCTCCAGTCGCTCTGCGTCCAATTGCGCAAGCTCGCGCCGACGTTCATCAACCCGCGTTTTCGCGCCTGCAGTAGCCCACACCGCTTTACTCTGCGGCACGAGGAAATTGCGGGCGTAACCCGGCTTGACACTGACAAGATCACCCAGCTCACCCAGGTTGCTAATCTTCTCCAGCAATATGACGTCCATTACCCAGATCTCCCTAATGCTGATCGGTGTACGGCAACAGCGCCAGAAAACGGGCGCGTTTAATCGCTGTCGATAACTGGCGCTGGTAGCGGGGTTTTGTCCCGGTATTTCGGCTAGGGACGATACGTCCCGTTTCACTGATATAACCCTTTAGCGTATCCAGATCCTTGTAATCGATCTCCTTAATACCCAGCGCGGTGAATCGACAGAATTTCCGCTTTCTAGTGGGTCTTTGTGCCATTAGCTCTTTCCTCTGCTGGTGTCATCCGACTCGCTCGCTGTGTCGAGGTCCGTATCAGAAGAAACCAAGTCACTCGACTCGGTTGCCATTTCAGAGCTTCCCTCGGAGTCTGACAATTCGGGTTTTTCCATCTCGCTCTCGGGCGCGTCAACCGCCTTAGATGCAATCGGTGATTCTACGATGGGCGCATCGCTGGCAGATGCCTCGGACGTCTCCCCTG
>Ga0066376_10001699_pt1 | contig 21188 bp, 18 predicted proteins | sample Knorr_S15_td_Bot_FD_77009 | JGI IMG/M metagenome (GOLD analysis project Ga0066376, IMG submission 77009) | Marine microbial communities from Southern Atlantic Ocean transect - Knorr_S15_td_Bottom_ad_5009_LV_A | ecosystem: Environmental > Aquatic > Marine > Oceanic | place: Southern Atlantic...
ACCGCACGAGAGCGGATCTCTGGCCGCTGAATCCAGACGGCGCACTCCTCAACCACACGATCATCGAAAGCCACGAAGGGCTGGCGCATGTGCGAGAGATTGCCGCCGTGCCCGGGATCGGGGTGCTGTGGCCCGGGGCCGGCACGTTGCGACGACTGTTCAGCTCGACCGACGCCGATGCGCGTCGGCAGGTGGACATGGAGGCCTGGGAGACCGCGATCCAGCAGGTCCTCTCGGCGTGCCAGGAATTCGACATCGCGTGCGGCTATCCCGCGAACGCCGAGGACATCGAGACACGCTTGAGGCAGGGCTTCAGCGTTTTCGTGATGAACTGGGGCGAGAACGGGTTCGACACGGTCGAGAAAGGCCGGGCCGCCGCCGCTCGCTAGGTTTCCTGCCGAGGTGCCCGTCTGGACGGCGTTGCTTCCTCGGTCACAGCCCGCCTGGCTGCTCCCTCGTCGCGCCTTGCCAGCCGAACACCTCGACAGGAAACCGCCCCGGATCGTTTTTCGCACGCTCGGGACATCCCCAGGCGGGCTTCGCACACTAGAGCGAAGCAGGCACGGCGGCGGCGGGGCCGCGCGTCCCCCGGATGAACGCACTCATGAACGCGCCGTCGATGGCCGCAACCGCTTCCGGGGCAAAGCCGGCATCGGCGAGGAACGCGCTGGCGTCAGCCGCCCGGTAGATGCGGGTTGGCTCGACCTCGACGCCGACGAATCCCGCGGCGGCGAGTCTTCCGCGGTAGTCAGATTCCTCGAGCGCCCCGGCAACGCAGCCCACCCACAACTCCATACTCCGGCGGAGGTCGTCGCCGACCTCACGCCGACGCACGACGTCAGACACGGCCAGACGGCCTCCCGGTTTCAGCACGCGACTGGCTTCCGCGAACACGCGGTTCTTGTCGGCCGACAAGTTGATGACGCAGTTCGAGATGATGACGTCGACCGATGCGTCAGGAAGCGGAATCGCTTCGATGGTCCCCTTCAGGAACTCCACGTTGTCGAGACCGGCAGCCTGTTGGTTCTTTCTGGCCAGCGCCAGCATCTGATCCGTCATGTCGAGCCCATAGGCCCGACCGGTCGGACCGACGCGGCGGGCCGAGAGCAGCACATCGATGCCGCCGCCCGAACCAAGGTCCAGCACGGTCTCCCCGGGTCGCAGTTCGGCCAACGCGGTCGGATTCCCGCACCCCAGCGACGCCGTCACCGCCTGGGCGGGCAGGGTGCGCACCTGGTCGTCATCGTACAGGTCGTCAGTAATCGGATCGGCGCCGCTACAGCCGCAGCCGCAGGCCGACGGCCCGCAACATGAGACCTCCGCGCCGGCATCGACCTGCTCGGCGATCTCTCCGTACTTGCGTCTCACCACATCGCTAATCTCGCTGTCTGTCATCATGGCCGAGCTCCTCTCGAGAATGTTTGGTGTCATTTATATATTCGCTTATCCGAATATACTAAGTATCGTAATGTCCTCGCATTACATCTGTCAAGGCGAATATAATTATGGCAGGAGACGTACCGGTGAATCGCATCGAATTGATGGAAACGGTGTTCAAAGCCCTGGCCGACCAGACCAGGCTTCGCATTCTCGGCCTGCTCGGGGCCGGCGAGGTCTGCGTGTGCGAAATCCATGAGAGTTTGCGCATCCCGCAGCCGACCGCGTCGCGACATCTCGCTTATCTGAAACGGGCCGGTCTCGTCGCGGACCGACGGGACGGACTGTGGGTCCACTACCGTCTGGCCCGACCACGCGACGCGGTCCTGCGCACGGTGCTCGAATCGACGATGCACTCCCTCACCCATCTTCCGACGACCACGCGGGACCGCCAGCGCCTGTGCTGCAATACCGGACGAGATCTTCCCGCCGTCGACGCGGCGCCGGGACTCCCGTGCTGCGAGGGCTGACGCTGGCTACGGCTCATCACCTCGCTCAGCTCAACATTGCCCGAATGCGAGCGTCACTGGCCGACCCGGTCATGGCGGGGTTCGTGGCCCAAATCGATCAGATGAACGCGGCGGCGAAAGCGGCCGACGGGTTCATCTGGCGGCTCGTGTCGGACGACACGGAAGCCGCCTCGTTCAGTGTGTTCGGCCAACGGAACCGTCTGTTGAATGTGTCTGTCTGGGCGTCGATTGGCGCGTTCACCTTCGCGAAACCGTTTCCGCCGCCAGGCACCCTCCGCCCGCCCGCGCCATCGGGAGATCAGCGGTGACCGGCAAGCGCACCGGCTCGGTCCCGAATCGACGCCTGACGAAGGCACGCCTGCTCGAGGGGGTCGACGCCTTGTGCGCGGTGGACCCTGATCTGGCTCGCATCGCCGAGCAGTTCGGTCCACCGCCGTTGTGGGGACGCGCGCCTGGATACGCCACGCTCGTGCAGATCATCCTGGAGCAGCAGGTGTCGCTGGCTTCGGCAAAGGCGACGTTTGGCCGGATGCGCCACGCTTTTGGCGAGGTCACCTCTGAGAGGATGGCGTCGCTCAGCGCCGCCGACATTCAGACAGCCGGCGTGACGAGACAGAAGGCCAGTTACTGTCTGGGACTGGCCCAGCTCATTCAGAGTGGCGCCCTCGACCTGCGGTCGCTGGGTCGGGCGGACGACCAGGAAGTTCGACGGCGGCTCGTCGACATCCGCGGCATCGGCACCTGGACCGCCGACATCTATCTGCTGATGGCCCTCCGACGGCCCGACATCTGGCCGGACGGCGACCTGGCGCTGGCCACGGCCGCGCAACAGGTCAAACGACTCCGCCGTCGGCCTGATGACACGCGGCTACGCGCACTCGCGGCTCGCTGGACACCCTGGCGAGCGGTGGCGGCCCGTCTGCTATGGCACTACTACCTCTCCACACGGGGCGGTCGCCACCCCGTCATCCTCTGACCATCCGATGCCCGCGGTACGTATCCGGCATGTGCTGATTACGGACAACCGAGGGGACGCCCTGGCGACCTATCTCACGGCGCGCCGGTCGGACCTCGACTGTCGGGTGCGGACCGCGTCCACGCTTACCGATTCGGACCCGCAGTGGGCCGACGCGCTCGTCGGCTTCGCCACGCCGGTCTCGCTTGAGGGGTCATCGATTCGTTGGGTGCACTCGACCGGGGCCGGCGTCGACGCGCTACTGGGCACGACGCGCTGGCCGGACGGGGTCACGCTCACGCGCACCATCGGAGCCCTTGGGGCCCGAATGGCCGAGTATTGCGTCGGCCACGCCCTGGCAGTGACGCAACGGATCCTCCCGTTTCACCGCGACCAGCGTGCGGGTCGCTGGGCCCCCGTCGAACCGGAAACTTTGCAGGGAACAACCGCCGTGATCATCGGGACGGGGTCGGTGGGGTCGGCGATCGCCACGCGGTTCGCGGCGTTCGGTTGCTCGGCGATCGGCGTGTCGCGGTCTGGCCGACCCACGCCTCCGTTCGATCACGTACACCCGGTTGGGAAGCTCACCAACACCGTCTCCGAGGCGCGCTGGCTCGTCCTGGCGGCGCCCCTGACCGCAGAAACCCGAGGGCTTGTGGGGGCTACCGTGCTCGCGGGCTGTCGGGATACGGTGGTGATCAACGTCGCGCGAGGCGGTCTGTTGGACACCGCCGCGCTTCTAGATGCGCTGGCTAGCGGCACGGTCACGGGGGCCGTGCTGGACGTGTTCGATACAGAACCGCTTGCGCGTGACTCGCCACTCTGGCGCATCCCGGACGTCGTGATCACCCCCCACGTCGCCGGTGTCACACACGTCGAGGAGGCGGGAACGGCGTTCCTCGAAGCGCTAGCAGACTTCGAATCGTCCCGACGCCCCCCGTCCGCGGTCGACACAACCCGCGGCTACTAGGTTGTCGGGTGGGGCATCCCATCCTGGCGGTGTTGCCGCCAGACGGTTGGTTTCCGGGCGAGGCGTGCGTCTCCCCGCAGAACCGGTTTCCTGGCGAGGGGTTCGTCTGGCAAGGCGCAAGGAGGGAGCATGCAGGCGGCATGTGACCGACGCAGCAACGCCGCCAGGCGGACGCCTCGCCAGGAAACCTAGGGGTTCACGGTGACGTCGACGTGGACCGTCGTCCAGCAGCACTGATCGCCGCCGCCGCCATTGCCGGAGACGTCGTTGCCCGTCGCCATGAGGCGGTATTGACCCGGCGCGTCGAACGTGACCGCGGTCATCGTCTCGCCGCCGGCCAGATCGTCGAAGGTGTGTGTCAACTCAGAGCCGGTGTCGACCCCCTCCGCCTCGAAGGTCACGATACCCGGGCCCCGATACTTCTTCCAGGTCACGCCCAAGGGTGGACGACGCCGCCGACCGGCCCGCCGCTCCGGCTCAATGGTCAGCGGCTGGTCGGTCACGGTCAGCAGGAGGGTCAGCGGTTCTCCCACGGTCGTGCTATAGGTCGCAGCGAACCCGTGCGACGGGCCCTGCGACTCCGCGCCGTTGGGACCGACCTTGATGATCGGCGGCACATTGCCGTTCGCCTTGTTCAGGAACGGATCGGCAAAGTAGGGAGGATTGGCCCAGAACTCGACCTCCGCCAGTTGGTTATTGATACGCAGCGTCCAGTTCAGCCGGCGCTCAGCCTGATCGGCCGGCACGGTGACGGAGAACACGCCCCAGTTTCGCCCGGGCAAAAAGTGCGTCGGCTGTCCCATGTCAGCCGCGTCGGGTCCCATGTGGTTGTCCTCGCCGATCGGGATGTCCACCGCGACCTCATTGCGGTTGTAATAGCCCACGAGCAGGGTCAGACTGCCGTCTTCGTTGCGTGACCATGCCTCGTACGCGGGCCATACCGCCTCACCTGTGCTCCCCGAGGGCTCGAGCGACAGCGGCGTCCGGGGCGGCTGCGCGCCGGATACGGATGCGAGCAGTGACCCCGCGACAACGACGGTCAGGGCTATGACAATGGGTATGACGCGAAGGGGCTGGTGCATGGACCTACTCCAGGAGGTGCGGGCGGAACGACAAAGGGCGCCCCCCGCGCTGCGGGCGGCGCCCCCTGTCAGTAGTTGTGTCGTGCCATGACGACGTGACGCCTGGTGACTGGGTGCTGCTACTGGCCGCCTCCTTGAGTCTCGGACTCAGCCGCCTCGCGTTTCGCGAGCTCGGCCTCGTACTCGTCTTCCTCAAAGTAGGTGACATTCACCCACGCATGGGCCATCTCGTCAACGGTGCGGTCGCCGTAGCCGACCCAGACGTTGGGATCGGGATTCGACCGGTTCGCCGCGGTGTTGTCGTGCCACGCGGTCACCTTGATGAGCGTGCCCTTCGGCAGCAGCGGCGCCGCCTCATCGGTGAAGACGTAGCTGTTGTGCCAGTTGAAGTTGAAGTCGCCGACATGGCTCAACACCTGACGACGACCGTTGGGCCGAATCGCCTCGATCGACATCGCCTTGCCGCGCAGGTGCATGTGCGGTTGGAAGCTCTCTATCCGGGCCGCGCGCTGCAGGGGGAAAAAGCCCTGAGTGGTGGCGACCGTGTTCGGCGGAATGTCCACGCCGCCGGTGCCCATCAGATGCAGGACCTGACGATGCTCGGGTGCCTGATCTTCAGGATACAGGTAGACGCCCAACTGCACGGTGTCGGTGATCTCCTCGCCACCCGACGAGTAGTGGATGTCCCACTGAATCTCGGAATCCGGCAACATCAGCTTGCCGGTACCCGGGCGCATGATCTCCCCCTGCTTTCCGACGGCCCACTCCATGAACGTGCCGGCGGTGCGTGAACGGTCCACCCCGTCCGCGGCATTGGCACGGTTCGCCGCGGCCAACGCTGGGTCGGTCTCTTCCTGCACGAGTCTGGCAATGGCGTGATGGATGATCTTGCGACCCGCCACGGTACCCGGGCGCATCTCGATGGCCCGCGCCCACCGCTCCGTCGTCAGCCCAGTTTCGCCACGCGGCTTCCACCACGCGTCATTCGCTTCCGCGGCCATCGTGTAAGGCGTTGACTCGATGATCAGGTCTGGCGGCCCGTCGAACTGCTCGGCGAAGTTCCACTTCGCCTCGTCCGGCCAGTTGATGGCCGCCGGCATGTCTTCGGGGTTGCCTCGCGGCGCACCACCATCGACCCAGCGAGCAATCGTGTCAATCTGCTCATCGCTCAGCGAGCGGTCGTTCTTGAAGTCCTGGATGCCGACCGTGCGGTCCAGGTGCCACGGGGGCATCTGTCGGGTCGTCACACGATCCTTGATGGACCGCGCCCAGGGCCGAGAGTCCTGGTACGACACCAGCGACATCGGGGCAATGGAGTCAGGCCGATGACAGGCCTCACACTTGGCCTGGAAGATCGGCGCGACATCCTTCGTGAAGGTCGGCACCTCGTCTTCCGCCGCGGCACTCACCGACGCGGGGGCCAGCGCCACGGCCGCGCACAGCAGAACACCGAGGGATTGCCTGATGGCGGTCTTCATGGGGGTGTGGTCCTTTCACTCTAGACTGTCCGAACGGACAGCGGCTCTTCGCACCAGTAGCCAATCCTAACCCAGAGAACCGGGGATCTCAAACATACAAACGGTGTATCGGCCGATTCCGTTTACCGGTGTGACTCCGGCGGTCACCCTGCTCACAAATTCACGCAGATGCAAGCGGGCAACCGCCTGTGTGTCAGTTGGTCGCGCGTCGCTCCGCCTGGAACTGGTCCCAGAGGACCGCTCCGCCCGTGTGAAGCCCCTCGCCCGCCATGATGCTGGCACCGAGCTCGAGGTGCGCGCCTGAGCTGGGCGTGAATGCGGGCCACGTCGCCAGATTCGACCCATTGGGATCACCACTCGCGGCGAATTGCAGCCAGTAGGCGCGGATTGAATCCGACAGCTGGTGGTCGACGTCCGTGTACTGGCCGACCGGGCTCAGGCCGAGTGGCCGCTCGCCCGGGTCGTCGGTCGTGGTCAGGGTGCCGAAGACATACACAAGTTCGGCCGCATGATGGGCCCCGAGCGTCTCCCCCCAGGCCGTCGGCGGCTCGTGCGTGAAGTGATAGAGCCAGACGGGCGACGCCAGCGCCGCCTGGCTGCGCGCATGCGCCCACACCGGCCCCGCGAAATACATGTCGTGCACCAGGTGGTCGATCCCACGCTGCGCCCCGTCGTCCGACGTGACGTCGTAGTGCGCGAGCATCTCGTCCGCCTGTCCGGGGTAGACCGACTTGACATGTTCCGTGAAGTCCTCGGGGCCCGCGATCGGTAACCCCTGGGTCATCAGCGACCCTTCGTTCCCGTTCATGCCGACGATCAGCGGCACACCATGTTGACGACCGCTCGCGTAGAGCTCGAGGGGATCATCCGGGATGGTCCAGCCATCGACATTGGGCGCCCAGACATACCCGGACCGGAGGAACGGACTGCCGGCGCCGGCGTTGGCCGCCGCGAGCACCGCCTCCGCGTCGGCGGCGCGGAGCACGCTCAACGCGTCGTCGGTGTCTGCATCAGCATGCAGCGCCGCGGCGACACTGAGTCCTTGGGCCTCGGCCGAATCGAACCCGGCGGCCTCACCCCGGAGGGGGCGATCCCACCCGTGCACCCAGTTGCTCTCGGCAATCGCGCGATGGAACAGGCCGGCTGACTGCGGCATCACCATCACCGACATCACGGCCCCCGCGCCGGCCGACTCTCCAAAGATGGTCACCCGATCTGGATCGCCCCCAAACGACGAGATGTTGTCGCGGACCCACCCGAGCCCCTCGACCATGTCCATCAACCCGTAGTTGCCCGAGGCGTCGTGGGGCGATTCGGCCGACAGGGCCGGGTGGGCGAGAAATCCGAACACGTTCAGCCGGTAGTTGATGGTGACCACCACCGCACCACCGGCCGCGAGTCTCGCACCATCGTAGATCTGGGTCGAGCCGGAGCCGCCCGTGTAGCCGCCGCCATGAATCCAATACAGCACTGGCAGTGGCTCGGATATGTGTCGCGGCGCCCAGACATTCAGAAACAGGCAGTCCTCGCTTTGCGCGACATCCTGGCCACCACTCTGGACACAGATAGCGCCGGCCTCGCCCGCATCGCGCACCCCGTCCCAGGGGACAACGGCTTCCGGTGGACGCCATCTGAGGTCGCCCACGGGCGGGGCCGCGAACGGTATTCCTCGAAACGCCATGATCTCAGGATCGACCGTCGACACCACGCCCCGCAGGTCGCCTCCGGTCACCCGTAGCGGCACCTCAACCGACAGTTCGCGCGACTCGAGCGCTTCGAGGGTCGGAGCCTCGGCCGGTGGCGGAGAACAGGCCGCGGTGGCACACAAGGCGGCCAGGGCCAACGGTGTCCAGTCAAGAGTACGAGTCCATCGAGTCATGCGGCCTCCCCGAGTCTGAGAATCAGGCGGTTCAGCGCCGGTGCGTGCCGAGCGTAGCACACGGTCCGACTCGGCGGTTCACAGAGAGGAGCCACGAAGCCGATGTCGACGGGCACGTGCCGCCTAGGCGACATCCAGGTCGGTTTCCGGGCGGCGACAGACGGCAAGAAGTCCGACGACCGGTTGTCCGTACTCGTAGCGTAGGACGGTCTCGTCGAGGCTGACGAGGGTCAGCTTGGCCGCCGAGACCACACTCGACACGTAGTCAGGATGATGGGTGAACCGACCCGAGTCCGAGAGCTGGTAGGCATCGCACTCGCCTCGCTCCAGCGAGAACGCCAGCACGCCGCCCGCCGTCAGACGTGATCGGGCCGGTCGCACGACCTGTGTCAGATCACCAAAGTAGATGAGTGTGTCGCACGCAACGATCACGTCGAATCGCTCCGACGCGGTGTCGAGCCAGGCCGTGATCTCGGCCGTGTCGAGACGGTCATAGACGTCTCTCGCCCGCGCCTTGACGATCATCGGCTCGGACAGGTCGAGGCCGGTCAGATGCGCCGCCTGATCTCGCCACCGCGAGCCGTTCAACCCGGTGCCACATCCGAGGTCCAGCACGCCCAGACCGGTCCGGGCGCCCAGCGCCGACGTCGCGACGCGATGGAGCCGTTCGGGCGCGCAGTAACCCAGCTCGCCGAGCATGCTCTCGTCGTAGAACCCGGCGAACCGACCATACAGTTGTTCGATACACCGGTTGGAGACACGCAATGGGGGCGCGTCGTCGCGACGACCAACGATGTGCGCCAGTTCGCCTAGACGCAACGACACATCCGGATCGTCCGGGGCCAACTGCGACGCCCGTTGCTGGCACACGAAGGCGGCCAGGACGCGGTCGCGCTGTTGCAGCTCATCCGCCTGTTTCGCAAGCTCGGCCGGGCCAGCCGCCGCCACTGGCGGCACCCCATCCGGCATCGACTCGTACACCAGTCGGTCGCGCACGGCCGTCGCGAGCCAGTCGCGCCAGTGCGGCCAGTCGTCGCCGACCACGGCTTCGAGATCGCGCTCCAGCCCTTCCAGGTCTCGCGTGCCATCGCAAAGCTCGACGACGAGTGCCGCGGTGGGGTTCAGACGATAGAGCCGATCGAGGTGAAGGTCGTACGCGACATAGCCGTCGGCCGTGGTTGAGAGCAGCACCGATGGACTGAGGATGAGCATGCCGACTCGAGGGTGGACCCGGGCCGCCGCGAGGGCGGCCCGGGCAATCACTCCCTGCGACTACGCGTCGGGTGCGTCGCCGCCGCCCCCGCGCCGACCCTTGCCCCGGCCTTGGCCCTTCCCACTGCCTTCACCGGGAAAGCCGCCTTTGCCGCTGCCACCCGGCCGGTTGCCTTTGCCGCCCCGTCCGCCCTTACCGCCACCCTTGCCACCGCCCTTGCCCTGCCTCTGACCCGGTTCCAGAGCGAGCAGCGTCGAACTCGGCAATAGCGCGAGCGCGCCCGCCCCCATCAACAGGCGTCGCAGCGCCTGCCGCCGTCCAGTCGGGACGTCCTTCAGCAGAGCGTCGATCTTGTTCCGCACTTCCTTTGACATGCCACAACCCTCCTCGGAGCCGCCGCCTTGCGCGGCCGCCCAGAATGCGACTGGCTCGCAGAGATGGAGACCACGCAGGTACGGTGTTTCTTCCCGTCCCGCCGAGAAATTATTGGGTCGCGATCCGGTCGGGGACCGGGGTCGGGGTGAAGGGCACACAGCACGTGCCGTAGGCCGGGCGGGACGGATGCTTGGGAGCGCCGGACTTCGTGGTGCCGAGGCAGGTGAGCGTGCGCCTCGGGTACCGATGCAGAAACCGAGTCGTTTGCTCGTTGGCGCCAGGTTGGTCGCCCCACCCGACAACGACGCGCTCTGCGTGGTCCATCAGTGCGTCGAGCCAGCGTTCGTTGTCCGGCCCGACGATATCGCAGTGCTGTTGTGACAGCCACAGATCACGGGGGGCGGTGGCCCTCCACGCGAACAAGTTGCCAACCAGCACCGGTCCCAGCCCCCACCCCTCGGCGAATCGCTGACATTTCGTGAGGGTGTGATCGTTGGTATGGCCATCGGCCGTGGACGGGTTGAGCATGACGAACAGCACCGGCCGCTCCGTCTCTAGCCCCGCGCGATGCAACGCGTAGCGATACCGCCCGTCGTCGCTCAGGATCGCCCCGCTGTGCGCGAGCTGGTCCATCAGCGCATCGGTCGTTGCCACGGCCGACCTCAACGGACCCAGTCCGCTCGCAGGGCGTCCCGGTCGACCTCTTCGCCCCGCAGGTAGACTCGGGCGATCTCTCTGGTGTTCCGGATATCGTCGAGCGGGTTCGCGGCGAGCACCATGAAGTCGGCGAACTGCCCGGCCTCGATGCTGCCGACACGGGTCAGACCGAACGCCCGGGCCGCGCGCGTCGTGGCGGCGACAATCGCCTGGGATGGCGTCATGCCCAGCTCGACGAACAGCTCGAGCTCGAGGTGGTCCGCGTAACCGAAGAAATCGCCGACGGCGCCGGCGTCGGTGCCCAGAATGATGTGGTCACCCAGGCGCGCGAAGTTGTCGGCGATCACCTGAGCTCGCTCCACGGCTGCGGCGGTCCGGGTCGGGTCGGGACCGGGGTTGTCCGCGGCCGCGTCACGCAGCATCGACACCACGTCGGCCGAGACCTGCTGCTGGAAGAAGGGATCGTCGAACACGGGACGCCGGTAGGGCTCCCGTTTCGTTACCATGCCCAGCGTCGGGACGATGAACGCGTTGCGCGCGGCAACGAGCGCCAGATACTCCTCGTCGACCGCGCGGTCGTATGGCATGTGAATGAAGCGTCGGGCGCCGGCCGCGAGCAGCCGCTTGTGGTCTTCGAGCGTCGTCGCGTGCGCGATGACACGAATGTCGTGCACCTGAGCCTCGTCGAGGACGGCCGCATAGATCTCCGGCTCCAACTTCACCTCGGCGCCGCGCCGCGTATCGCGAGCATCGACCCAGATCTTGAGAATCTGAACCCCGCGCGCCCCCAGCGCCCGGACGACGTCACGGGCCTCGGTGGCGCTGCTCACCGAGTTCAGGCCCCACCAACCGTCGTCGTCGGTGAAGCGCGGGTTCGGTCCACCGCCCGGTGTCCCGACCCCCGGCGACAGCAGATAGCGGGCGCCACCGACGTCGCCCAACCGCTGCGCCTGCCAGACCTCGTGTGCGATCGCCTCCCGGTCGCTGCCGGTCGAGATGATGGTGCCCACGCCGAAGTAGGCGTGACGATACAGATGATCGATCAGGTTCTCGCGGGTGAACTGTTCCGAGCCCCAGCTCGTATAGCGCTCCCACCCCAGATGGGCGTGGGTGTTCACCAGCGCCGGCATCACGGTCTGCCCGGTCAGGTCGATGATCGTCGCGGCGACCGGCACCTCGACTTCACCGGCACGGCCCACATCGAGGATCAGGTCGTCTCGTACGACGAACGTAGCATCCTCGATGACGTCACCGTCGCCGACGATGACCCGCCCCCCGGTAAACGCCCACACCGACTCGGCGCCAGATGACGGCGGGATGGGGACGCCAGACTCCCCTCCGCAGCCAGCGCTGGCCACGACGAGCAGACCGGCAAGCCGGATGAACCAAACCTGTCGAGCCGGACCAGTGCTTCGCATGCGCGCGTGTTCCTTCCTACCGGCCGGCGTCCTCGGCCCGCGCGCCGGCGAGCAAGTTGGTCATGCCGTAGTTCCCTTCATGACAGGCGTACTCGAACATCGGGCTGTCCGACTTGGTCATCGGGATCACGGCGGTCCATGGCCGCAAGAATGCGTCCGGGTCGTCAACGGTGAATTCATACAGCATCGTGTCATCGTCGGCGCGGGTGAACCGCTCGGTCAGTTGCAGGCCCGCGCCGGCCTCCGTGAAGCCGGTCTCGCGGAGAAAGTTCGTCGTCTCGACGACCAGGGTCGCCCCCTCCCAGTGGCCACGGGCGTCTCCCGTCACCAGCCGCACGTCATCGGGCAGACGGGGCTGAGAGTTCAGCGGGACGATGCGGGCGTTGTGGACCATCTCGTTAAGGATCGCCACCGTGTCCGGGGTCTGAAACAGTTGCACGTTGTTGTTGTAGGCGCTGGGCAGCATCGGGGGTCCCGAATTGAAGCCGAGGATACACCGCTCCCACAGCGGCCGGTCTTCCGGCCCGGCCGGCGTCCCCCCCATGGCGCCCGCCAGCGCCGCGAACCGGGACAACGCCTCCGGGCTACGAGGAATCTTGCCGTCCGGCGGGTCGACCACCAGCGAAGTGCGCCGGTCCGCGGTGAGCCGGTCGCCGTAGTCCCACCAGAACTGGTTGTACGCGTTGGCGACGTCGCGCTCGGCGGAGATACCGTCCTCGGCACGCAGGTCCTTGTTCTGCCGGCTGAGCGAGCGCTCCTCGTACTCGGCCGCCTCTTCGGCCGTCAGCACGTCCTTGCCCGCAAGCTCGTCCGGGCGCTCGAGCGGCGTGATAGTGCGGAAGTCCCAAACACCCTGCAGGTCCGGCGCCCCCCACGCGGTGCGGGGTCCGGACGCCGCCGGGGAAGCGGCGCTCTGGGCCACCGCCTCGACCGGCGTCAACACGACGACGGCAAGCAGGAACGACGACGCTGTGAACGGTCGGTTCGACATGGCTCAGTCTCCTTGCTGGAGGGGCGACGGAGTCGGGGCGACAAAACCGCCCGAACTGGCTGATCCATGGATTGTCACACTCCGGGTCATCGAGCCGCGCCCCGGTCCCTGATCTGTCGCACGATGTCGCGCGACAGTTCGTTCGGGATCGGGATTGTGAGGTTGTAATGGGCGATCTTCCACCCTCCGTCCTCGATGACCAGTACCCCGCTGCCCCGGGTCTCGCCAAGGTCCGCGTTCTCGAGGCGCTCGTCGAACCACGCTGTCTGCCCATCTGTCACCACGGCAATGTGACGTTCAAGTATCCGGTAGGTCCAACCGGTCCCGGTATCGAAGCGAGCCTTCGCGTACGCCATGAACGCTGGGCGCTCCCAACGCTCGGTGGCGTCGGTGCCGAGAAAGACCGCCTCGCGCGCATAGAGGCTGAAGTAGCGATCGTAGTCAGCATCGGATGCAGCCTGATGGAGGGCGTCCAAGACCTCTGCGACCGCCTCCGTTCCGTCACGCGGTTGAGCGACGGCCGGCAGCGCAATCAGCACCGCCCCGAGCACCATGGCGTGGAGCGAGGGGCATCCGTGCGGCATCCTCTGGGTCCTTCGGCCGACCTTACGGTGATTGCGGGCGGAGCGCTGAGTCCACCTCGTGTGTCAACGTCGTATTGTAGCGCTGCGTTGCAACGTTCGCGATCGAGGAACTGGGTGGGCCAAACACGAAAAATGGCGGTGAGGCAGGGATTCGAACCCTGGGAGGAGTTCCCCCCTCACCGGTTTAGCAAACCGGCGCCTTCAGCCTCTCGGCCACCTCACCGCGACGAACTAGTGGGACCGTTGGACCGGTCCCGAGCCACCTACGATAGCCCAGGGCCGAGGTTCCCACAACACCGACCGCGAGCGATGAAGCGCTCCGCCAGACCCCCGCCCCCCGCTGGGCCGATTTCCTGGCAGGTTGCTGAAAAGAGTCCGAGGGGGTTTTCTGACGAGGCGTCTGTCTGGCAAGGCGCGAGGAGGGAGCAGCCAGGCAGGCTGTGACCGACGAAGCAACGCCGCCAGACGGGCGCCTCGTCGGAAAACCTAGCGGATGACCCAGAGTTCTGTCTGGGGCCCCGACAGATACGCGGGCGCGGCATCGGAGGTGATGCGCGTGTCTTCTTCACGCATGATCGTCACAGCCTGACCGTCCCATTCGGGCACGGCCGCGGTCACCGCGAACTCGAGCGACACCCAGTCGCCATCCTTGAGCGTGAGGCGGGGGTGATCGCCATACCGCTCGGGCCAATCGTGAATGGCCCACATGCCGGCGTCGTGAACCCAGTAACCCTGCACGTGCGAGTACACGAGCAGGTCGATGCCGTCGGCCGCCGCGGCGGTTTCCGCCAACCGTTTGATGTCGGCCCCCATGCGTCCGACCTCCATCGCCTCGAGCACCAGGCCGGCCGCGCGCTTGGATGACTCGAACGCCCGCACCAGCCCGTCGGGGGGCGCCGTCTCACCGTCTCTCAAGACGTAGGCCATCTTCTGCTGGTCGGCGACGATGCCGGAGGTCCGCACGCCGAAATCGACATGCAGCAGGTCGCCCGGCTCGATCACCGGGTCGGCCGCATCATCCAGCGTGATGCCGCCCACGCGCTGGAGGTCGAGCGACGCCGGGAAGTTGAACTCGAACCCCTGGCGCTTCCACTCCGCGGTGATCCAGTAGTGAACATCCATCAATGTGGTGCGACCGGGCGTGATCGCCTCGTTCGACAACGCGCGCCGCAAAATGGCGTAGGTGGCGGTACTGGCCTCGCGCTGGACCGCGTCTTCGGCCGGCGTGTGCGTGGACGCGTAATCGACCACGAGCGGTTCCGACGAGATGAGGCGGTCCTGCCACGATGGCCCGAGCGTGTCGACCAGATAGTCCTTCAACTCGGCGGTCAACCCATCGGCCATGGTGATGGTGCGGGATTGATTGATGGCGATGCGACGTGGATCTCTCGCCGCGATGTACTCACGCAGGTGGGGCTGCAGCCCCTCTTCCCCGTACAGCACGCTGGTGTCGTAGAAGCGGCTCAAGTGACCGCTGAGATGGGTGCCGATGGCGGTGGTCTCGAGACCGCGGCTCGACCCGGCATCGTGGAACAGATAGGCATTGCGGTGACCGTACCACCCAGTGACGCCATAGCCGCCGAACAGTTCCAGCAGCGGGTCAGGCGTGTTCTCCCGGCTCAAGATGATCCACAAATCGATGCCGTGCTTGCGCATGAGCGGCAACAGGTGCCGGCGCATCTTGTCTGCCTTCAGCGTCCACTCGCGCTCGGTGCGCTCGCGAACGAGCTCCGGCGTGATCTGCGCGAATACGGGGCCGGTAGTCGCAGCCAGCAGACAGACGAGGCCCAGACGACGGCCGAGCCGCAGGGGTGCCATCGGGTCAGGATACCAGGCCCTAAAGAGGCTGCTGAAAACGGTCCGCGGGGTTTTCCGACGAGGCGTCTGTCTGGCCAGGCGCAAGGAGGGAGCAGCCAGGCGGGCTGTGACCGACGAAGCAACGCCGCCAGACGGGCACCTCGCCCGGAAACCGCTATTCCTCGTAGGTAATCCGGTAGATAGCACCGGCGCCGTCGTCGGTGACGAGCAGCGAGCCATCGGGCAGCACTTCGATGTCGGTGGGACGGCCCCAGGAGTTGTTGTCGGCACCGAGCCAGCCCTCGGCGAAGACCGAGTAATCCGTGATCTGATTCCCGTCCAGCGTCGCCACGGTGATGCGATAGCCCGTGTGCCCCGCCTCAGGCGTGCGGTTCCAGGAACCGTGCTCGGCGATGAAGATTTGATTCCGGTATCTCGCGGGGAACATCGAACCGGTGTAGAACCGCATCCCCAGCGAGGCCACGTGCGGCCCCAGGACCTGGGCCGGAGCTGCGAACTCGTCGCACCCGCGGCGCTCGCCGAATTCGGGGTCCGGGGTGTCGCCCTGATGACAGAACGGGAACCCAAAGTGCATGCCCGGGTCGGGCGCGTAGTTGAGCGTGTCTCCGGGGCTCGTGTCGCCAAGCCGATCGCGCCCGTTGCTGGTAAACCACAGCTCGCCGGTCTCCGGATGCCAGTCGAAACCCACTGAGTTGCGCACGCCGTGAGCAAACACTTCCTGCCCGCTCCCATCCGGATTCATACGCGTGATGGTCCCGAATCGTTGATCCTCACCGGTCCGGTCGCAAATGTTGCATGGCGCCCCGACTGGAACGTAGAGCTTGCCGTCCGGCCCAAACCGGATGAACTTCCAGCCATGCGATCGCTCCGTCGGAAAGGCTTCGTCGACGACCACGGCCTCTGGCGGATTCTGGAGGCGACCTTCGATGCCGTCGTACCGCAGGATCCGATTTACCTCAGCTACATAGAGCGCTCCGTCCCGGAACGCGACGCCATTCGGCATGTTGAGACCGGTGGCCAGCGTAATCACCTCGTCGGCTCGATAGTCCTGGTCGCGGTCGAGCACGGCATACACGTTCCCAGCCTGGCGGGTGCTGACGAACAGCGTGCCGGCCGGCGACCGCGCCATCGAACGCGCGTTCGGCACGTCCGGCGCATAGACCTCGATCGAGAAACCCGCGGGCAGCGTGATCCTGTCGAGCGGCGCGTTCTGGGCAAGGGCGACGCCACCGGTGGCAACGGCCAACCCGGCAGCAACGGCGGTGAGGGTTCGCAGCATGGCAACCTCCATCGAGCGCACGCGCTCAATACCTGAACAAGTAGGAAATCTTGGTGAAGAACGCGCGGTTCGTGCGCTCGAAATCGGTGGTGAAGAACACCGGATCGTCGTCGTCATCGAAGATCAGGTCGCCCTGCTGATACCGGTCATCGTAGCCCACGAAGAACACCGTGCCCGAGTTGACCCGGTAGGTGAGCAGCAGGTTGGCACCGAGCGTCTTACTGAACGTGTTGTGCTCCAGGATGTTACGGAGCAGCAACCGATCCGTGAACTGATAGGTGGTCTGGGCCCGGTAGATCTTAACGTCGAACACGTCGGTCTCGTTGATGGGATCCACGAGACGGCTCGCGTTGACGTTGATTGAGCTCTGGAGCCGGGAGTGGGGACGAAGCGAAATGAACATTCTGAGGCTCGACCCGTTTCCCAGAAACGGCGTGCCGCTGAAACGTACCTGGTCGCCCCAGTTATAGCCGCCACCGACCGAGACAATGCGGCTGGTATTGACGTTGCCCCCAAGGGAGTAGCGGACCTTGTCGAAATTGATGCCGCCGAACCGCTCCATCTCCTTGCGTATGTCGCCATTGAACGAGAGGTTCTTGGCGAAGGACATCCGCAGACGCAGCCGAGCCTCCTCGTCTTCGAGGACGTCCTCGAAGTTCCAGTTCCGGCTGTACTGGAACTCGGGGCCCCAGTTGATCAGCCAGCTTTCGGGCCACCAACGATAACCGACGCTACTCGAGACCCGTCTGATGTCTCGACGACGGATGAAGCCGACCCGCGAGGTGAAGTCCGGCGCGATCGAGTAGGCCGAGACGTTGTAGCTCAGGTTGCGTCCGCTGCTCCGGTACCCACCGTCGAACATCGAGCCAGAGGTGGGGCCAACGCCCGCGTCGAGACCCTGATTGTCTGTGCGGAGGACGGCGACGTCGAGCGATGCCGTCGGGGTTATCTGCAGGCGGCTGTCGATGCCATACAGGCGGCTATAGCTGTCGAGAAACTCTCGATCCGTCACGACCGCGCCGATGTGCGATTGTGAGTACAGGTCGTAGCGAGCCCGCCCGATGATCGTATTCGCACTTTGTCCAAAGCCCGGTTCGGCCGGATCATCGAGCTTCCCGGCCGCCTCGTCGTTGGCAAAGAGAAAGCCAAGTGTCGTCTTCCCGACCTTGCCGGTCACCTTGCCGCCGTACCGCGGGTCGACGATGGTCCGAGTGTGCACGAAGGTCACCGGACCTTGAATATTGAAAATCTCCTGCCCCTCGAGGAAGAAAGGGCGAAGTTCCGAGAAGAACAGCGGAAACCGCTGGTTGACTTCAATCTGTGGGCGGTCCGACTCGATCTGGGAAAAATCGGGGTTGTACGTGAAGTCGAGCGTCAAGTTCGGGGTCAATCCATATTTGAAGTTGAGACCGCCCTCGGGCTGTCGTTCCTCGGGGAAACCGCCGGTCGTCGTGTCGAGACTGCCGACCTGGATGGCGGTGAACGTCGGCAAGATCTCGAGGTTCCGGCTGGTTGACAGGTTTCGTATACCGTCGAGCAACCCCATCTGGGGGAGGAATCCGGACACGTCACGAGAGACGGGAGCCCAGACGACGGTTTCATTCTTGCCGCGAATGGACCGGGCAATCTGGAAGCCCCACCTGTGCGTTTCGCCCGACGGGTAGCGCAGGCTCTTGAACGGAATCGCCAGCTCAGCGGTCCATCCGTCGTCGACGAGCATGCCGCCCGATTCGAACAACGCGTCCCAGGACCGGTCGCCGCGCGGCACCCCACCGCCACCGCCGCCGCGGAACCCGCCGCCGCGACTGCCGCCCATCAACGAATCTCCCTGAACGCCGTAACCGTTGAGGGTGAAGACGAACGCACGCTGCTGGTCGAGGAACGTATCGAGGTAGATCGAAATCGTGTCGTCGCTGTATGACGCGCGGTCGCGGTCGACGCGGCTGGCCCGCATCATGCCTGGATTCGAATAGTGGGCGTGCATGCCCAGGTAGAGATGGGTGCTGTCGAACGCCACGAAGACCTCGGTGTCTTCGGTGGCCGGGTCCCCCTCGACCGGGGCGACCTGGACAAACTCGGTGATGCTGGTCGTGGTTCGCCAGATCGCATCGTCGAGCGCACCGTCGACGGTCGGCGGCTCGGGCGCAAAGGTCGCGTTATAACTGGGCCGCCCCGCGAGCGCGCCGGCCGACACGACCGACGCGGCTGGGCCGCCCAAGGGGCCACCATCGGCGCGTCCCGCGGTCGCACCGCGAGGGGACTCGGCGCGGGGCACGACGAGGCCACCGGAGACGGGGGCTCGTGGCGGAGCATCTCCCGGCGAACGTGGCGCCGGAGCCCCGCTCGCTCTGTCAACCGTGGCCCGCTCACCGAGGTCACGACCACGCCGCGAGCCGCCAAGACCAGGCCCTTCAGAGGTCGGCAACGGATCGGCCTCCGTTCGGGCACTCCGCTCCGGCCTGGTCGGATTCGCCGCGGACGTGCGCCCACGCAGCAAACCCGCCACAATCTGGTCCTGCAGGTCGAAGACCTCGTCCATGGTCCCGTCGACGGTCACCGAATCGATGACCGACCCCGTACCCGCGTCGAGCAGTCGCGCGGTAATGCGCAGACGCTCCCCCACCCGCTGGAAACCACCGGTCACCACCCAAGTCGCACCCACGCTACGACCCAGCCGCGTGGCGGCAGAGGCATCCAGGGCCTCGCCGCTCCCGGTGAGAGCTGATTCGACCTGATCGCGCCCAACGACGCTCATTCCGGGTAACGCGGCGAGGTCCGCCGCCACGGTCTCGGCGAACCCGTCCCCGAGCCAGTCGTCCGCGTCGTCGCGCGAGATATTGACAAACGGAAGGACGGCGAACGTGCCGTCGAGCCGCTCCGTGGGCACGAAATCCTGGCCGGACGCTCCAGCCGGCACCTCCTGTGCCGCCGGTACCCGACGCGCCACGTGCGGCAGCTGGGTCGACGGCCGCTCGTGCGCGGATGCCATTGCCCCCACGGGAGTCAGAAGCAGAACGGCGCACACGGCGAGTCGATGTGACATAGATCTTAGTTCAAGCTGGTAGAGGCCAGAACGCAACGAAGCACCGAGCAGAACGCGCCGGACTGCCCGGCTCGCCGGAGGGGTCGCGGTGAGGCCCGCGCTTCCGGCACCGAAGGTGCGCGGGCCGCCGCGGAGCCGGCGACCACGCTCCCTCTAGTGACCTGTAGCCATGAATCGCAGCGAATCACGATTGCAGGACACTAAAGTATACGCTGCCGAACCACGCAACGTTTACGTGGTCAGCCGAGATGAGGCAGAACGAGTGGGCTGCATAGCCCCATAGAGCGCGATATGCCCTTCGACGATTCGGCGGCGGGCCTCTTCGTCCGGCTCCAGCGACCACACGCCCCGCTCGGAGGTCCCACCCAGTGCGATGCCGTCGGCGCGCGGCATCATGTGTAGGCCGAGACCGGGTTGCGGCGTGAGGCCACCCTGGGTCCGATAGTTGACCTCGGGTTGCGGCGCCAGAAACGTGAGCTGGCCTTTTGCCGGGGTCAGCTCGTCGTCGCCGAACAGCGTGCGCGCGCCCAGACCGGTGCAGTTGACGATGACCGGCTCAGACAGTGTCAACAGGTCGCGCGGTTCGTCGAACGTTCTGATCGCGATGCGTCCTCCGAATCCCAGCACGTCCCGCACCATGGCGTCGAGATAGATGGACGGCTCGATGCGAAGTGAGAGCTGGCGGATGGCGTAGCGCAGCGGGAACGGGTGCTCGCCGGGCCCGAGCACGTCGCGAGGGCCGCGCAGGGACGCGGGCAGCAAGGCCCCGCCATCGTCATCCGGCCGGTCGGCTGGCCGTCGGTCGGTCGTGCTATAGGTATCGAGCCACGACACCCCGTATCGCCGACCGACCAGGAGCTGGAGCTCCCGGGACGAGTCATCGAATACCCGCCGGAACTGCCGGTCCCACACCGGCGTCCGCCGATCGCGGTCGACCAATCCCGAGGTTGGCGTGAACCCGGCGAGCGCCATGTTCGACGTGGTGTCGGGCGGAACGGTCTTGGTGTAGATCGTGACCGCGAACCCGCGACGCTGGAGCTGCCTCGCCGACGCCAACCCCACGATGCCGCAGCCGACGACCGCGGCCCGACGACCCTCCTGGCCAAGCGCCAGGTCGGCCACCACCGCCCCGCACCCCCACGACAGCGAGTGTCCGGCGCCGCCGCGGCCGTAGTTGTGGATGAGCAGCCGGTCGTCGAGCTTCGTCCCTTGCAGCATGAACCCGGCCGGCCTGAACGGTCGTAGCCCGACGGTGGTGCGAATCACCCGTTCCCATGACGGTTTCACCGTCGGCAGGGGCACCGTCGGGCGACTTGCCGGCGACAGCGCCGACCGGGTTACGCAGCCAGACTCCCCGAGCCCGATCGCCGCCATTCCGCCCGCCTTGAGCAACGTGCGTCGGTCCATCTCTGTCGCCTCCGTCCGCTGCAATTGAGCCATGATAGTCGCGTTTCGGTGTCAGCTCGAGGCGCCACCAGGCCGAACAACGAGGTTGCCATGTCCCGTACGTAGCCGCGGGTCTTCAGACCCGCCGGTCCT
>Ga0066376_10001700_pt1 | contig 21187 bp, 22 predicted proteins | sample Knorr_S15_td_Bot_FD_77009 | JGI IMG/M metagenome (GOLD analysis project Ga0066376, IMG submission 77009) | Marine microbial communities from Southern Atlantic Ocean transect - Knorr_S15_td_Bottom_ad_5009_LV_A | ecosystem: Environmental > Aquatic > Marine > Oceanic | place: Southern Atlantic...
CCTGCCGATGGTGTCGTTTCTGCAGTTGAGTATATCGATTCTCATGAAACAGTTGAAGGCCCAGCTGTGCTCATTCGTATTTTCCTAAGCGTTTTGAACGTGCACATCAATAGAGTGCCTTGTGATTGCGAACTCGATAAAACCCTCTATCGGAAGGGCAAATTTTTAGACGCTCGAACAAACGAGTCCGCAAAAGTGAATGAATCAAACACATTGTTTTTGTATACCAAGGGCGAGCGTATTGGTCTTCGTCAGGTTTCAGGGAAAATCGCTCGTCATATCGTTTGTCCAATCGAATCGGGGGACACCCTTGCCCAAGGGCAGCAGTTTGGAATGATTAAATATGGTTCTACAACAGAATTGATACTGCCAAGACCAGACGACGTAACCGTGCATGTTTCAAAAGGGGATAAGGTTCGTGCGGGAATTACTCTGTTTGCAATGTTGCCTCATCCGAAGTAACTTCTTCGGGTAGCCAAATATATTTCAACAAAGGAATAATCGGATCATCTTCATTCGCCCTACTTTCAAGTTCAGCGATTCCTTGTTCGATCATCTCTGGGTCTTGGAGTTGATACCCGATGTATGCAAGTAAAAAAGCATACGTCCCGCCATCGAGTTCATTGGAAAGCCAACCTCTAATTTTGACAGCTGCCCGCACCAAATCCAGCCTTGGGGGCAACAACTGTTGGTCATATTTGACGCCAATCATTTCTGGTTGGAAGGAGAACAACGACTGTAGGACATGACTCGCAGAGAGGTATAGTCCCGCGCCAATATTAGCGTGGCTAAGACCGGCAGTAGCCATTGGGTGCCCCGGAATAAACCGCAGCGCTTGATTGAAGCGTTTTTCAGCCAAGAAATATTCAGCACCAGCAATTGCCATCTCTGCCTTCCGAGTGAGTTCGTTAAATCTGTTTTGTTCTATTCCAGAAAACGAACTCACACGTTCACCATGCAAGAGCGAAGCATAAATGTCCTCAATTGCAAGCTCTTCATCTACGTTGTCACCCTCTTTGACTACATTTTCTTCAGCAACCCCAGCAGGTTGATATTGTAGATTTTCATCATCAAGTCCTGCAAGTTGAATTTGAAGATCCTTGTATTGATCATCAAGCCAATCGATCGTGGTCTCGTCAATACCGTCGTTGTCAACAAGTTGCTGAGCTTGGTCTTCGATTATGTCTAAGATATTCACATATTGTTCAGGAACAGTAACGCGATTATCAACAACACCGTACTCTAAACGGTTCTCAGTCGTTCGCCATGCCGTGACAAGTGCCTCATTGCCAATCCCCGCCTCCTCGTCTTCGGCGGCTCTTGCGGCATCCCACGGAGAAAAACCAAGTGCAGTGGTTGGCTCTGCAGTTGTTTGTAGTGAAACACCGGTCATTGGTGATGCGGTTAAATATCCAGAAATAGAATTGTCTAGATATTGACCAACTGGAAACAACGTAGAGTCGCTCTTTCTCGCCTGAGAACCTGTCCCCAATACCTGCCCAAGGCGGAACTGGTCTTTTTGGCGCGATGACCAGTTTTCGTTATACGAGACATCGTTTCCAGCAGAATATTTTTTAGCATCGTCTTCATTCCATGCGTGGGAATAGGAACGAATAGAACGACCTTCCGACATCTGTTGCGGGGAAGTCGACCAGTTATCAATAAAAGCGGGATTGAAATAACCTCGGTCGCCCTGTTTTAAAAATTGCGCGGATTGTTGGTTCCAATTGTTCCAATACCAAGGGCTGTTGTTGAGCACATCTTGATAATCAGAATAACTCTCGTTTGATGCATCTTTTATAAGTTGCAAGCTGGCATCATCGGGTCGACCAAGCGCACCATTAAAATCAGTTCCCATTAAAACACTATTTTCGCGAATCGCACTATTTCGTACTCCGTTTGGGATGGACTGCCTCGTATTTATTCGTCCCTGTGAAGACGTGCTGCTATCCAGCGCATCACCAGTACCCAGCGAATACTGCCCAAGCGCCGAGGATCCACAGAATAAAAAAACTACAACAAGAATGAGATTGTGACGCATGAAATGCTCCTTACCTGCACATCCTACTTACACTGTGCAACATGTCAAACCAGACGCGCTACGTGACAACGCCTATTTACTATGTGAATGATAGACCCCATATCGGTCATGTGTATACAACAACATTGTGCGATGTGTACGCAAGGGCTATGCGGAGCCTTGGGCACGATGTGTTTTTCCTCACGGGAACCGATGAACATGGCATAAAAGTGGAACAATCTGCCATAGAGAAGGGGATGACACCACAAGCGCTTGCGGATCAAAATTCTGCTGAATTTCAGTCAATAATGGGGATGTTTGACCTGACGAACGATGCGTTTATTCGAACAACTTCAAAAGAACATACAAAACAGGTGCAAGCGTTTGTCGCCACGTTGCTTGAGCGAGGCGATGTGTACCTCGGTACTTTCGAGGGTTGGTATGACGAGGGGCAAGAGGAATACCATACGGAAACAAGCGCTCGCGACTTGGAATACAAATCTCCTATAAGTGGAAAACCTTTGGTGAAAGCTACGGAGAAAAACTATTATTTTAAATTAAGCGCGTACCAAGAACGCCTTGAGCAACTTTTTGAAACACACCCAGAGTTTGTGCAACCACCTAGTAGAAGGAATGAAGTACTTGGCCGACTTCGCGAGGGCTTGCAAGATGTCCCGATTAGTCGAACGAATTTTTCGTGGGGCATCCCAATGCCAAGTGACGAGGAGCACGTCATCTACGTCTGGATTGACGCGCTCTTCAATTACATTACAGCACTGGGCTTGGGAGAAATCGAGAGTGACTGGCACAAAGAGCGGAGCGCGTTCTGGCCAGCCTCGTACCACGTTATTGGCAAAGAGATTTTGTGGTTTCATGCTGTGATTTGGCCAGCTGTACTACTGGCGCTGGAGTTACCCTTACCAAGATGCATCTATGCACATAGCTTTTGGATTAGCGAAGGCAAAAAGATGTCTAAATCGCTTGGCAATTTTATAGACCTCGAGACAGTAGAATCGTATATCAAAAAATACAACATGGATGCGTGGAGATACTACCTCGTAACACAGGGACCACTTGGCGCAACGGATGCAGATTTTGTTGCCGATAGATTTCAAGAAATATACAACGCCCACCTTGTCAATACAGTTGGAAACTCTACAAGCAGAGTTACTGCAATGATAAACAAGTACTACGATGGTGTTGTTCCATCGGAATGTAATGGCGAAACACGTATCGAGATTTCTAGTTTTGATTGGCCCGCAAAATGTGATGCCGCATGTATCGCATGGGCAAAGGCAATGGAAGCATTCGAATTAACAAAGGCAATTGATGAAGCGATGTGCTTAATTCGAGAAGTTGACCTGTTCATAAATGACACGGCTCCGTTCACGCTTGCAAAAGACGAATCAAAACAAAAAGAACTTGGCGCAATTCTATATCAATGTATTGAAACACTGCGAATTGCAATGTTGCTCCTTTCCCCAGTAATTCCCAATAAAACAAAAGAATTCCACGAGGCAATACAGGCGAAATCATGCAGTGGAAATATTCAGGAATTGGCAAGGTGGGGTGGAATAAAACCCGGTGCAAAAGTAACTAAAGTTGCGCTATTTCCGAGAGTGTAATAATGTTATCCAAGCAGGGCAGCAAACAACGAAGGCCCACTTGAGGCAGTCTCTGGTCGAAGGCGGTGGTGCGTTAGAAGTTTTAGACCCGCGTTCGTTGCAAGTGTTTTCATGTCACTTTCTGAAAACCCTAAATGAATATGTCCCATGGTGTGTTTGTATTCTTTGCGGGTATGTTCTTGCATATCTATGATTAAAACACGTCCACCATCCTTCAGCACTCTTGATGCTTCGCGTACGGCAGCATTGGTGTCTTTGATATGGTGAAGCACAAGGCAAAACATTGCCACATCAAAAGACGCGTTTTTCATTGGTAGAGAAGTAGCGTCACCCTCAACGAACGTGATGTTATTGGTCAAGTCGGGGCGTTGCTGCGCCTCGTTGAGCATGGTGGTTTCGCGATCTATTCCTACAACTTCCGTTACATAAGGGGCAATAAGCGAGGCGGCATTTCCAATCCCACAACCAATGTCAAGTATTTTGAGAGATGGGTTTAAGAGCGAAAGCAGTGCAACGGAAGTGAAATGTGATCCAAAAAGGGTACTTCGCATGGATTCCCACTCGCCACTCATGTTCTTAAAAAAACTTTTACTATCGCTTCTGCGCTGGGCTAATGTAGAAACCAAGCGAGAGGTGTCCTCTTCAGAATTTGGAAGCTCTCTGAAGTTTTCTTCAGCGATCACCCATAATTCAGCGGTCCCACTTGGCATTGAATCCGAAACTCGATACAGACCTGTTGTCCCAATTGTTCTACGAGCAACAAAATCAGTTTCAAGTAGCATTTTGAGATGCCTTGAAACAGTTGACTGCGGAAGTTGAAGCACATCAGCAACTTCTCCAACACTTAATTCTTGTTGCGATAAAGTTCGGAGTACGCGCAGTCGAGCAATGTCATTTAGTGCGGAAAGCGAATCAAGCAAAGTCGTTGGACTTGTGGTTGTCATTGAGTCTCGTTAACAACTCCTGTCATAGTTGGTCCGGGGACTTCGCCATGAGAACGAAGCGCATTGGCAAAGTTTTCATTGTGCGGATCAATAATCCAAGCTTGTTGCCAAAGTGTGATTGCTCGATCGTCGTCACCGAGTCGTTCAGCAAGGGTTGCAGCTAGTGCATATGGTCTAGCATCTGTTCCATCACTCAATGACATGGCAGTGTTTAGAGCGTTCGTTGCTGAATCGGGATCACCAATATCCATTGCAAATTGGGCAAACTTATTCCAAGAGCGAACCGTTTGTTGTTTTGTAGCTCTTGTGTATAAGAACGAGAACAATTTATCTTGTTGATCACATTCAAAGAGAGATCTTGCATACAAATCCGCAATGTCAGTATTGTCTGGTTTTAATGCTTCTGCAATTGCTAAAGATTGGGAAGCGAGTTGGGGTTCGCCCATCTTCATTTCACACTGACCAAGTTTGTATTGCGCTTCCCAGTCTCCTGGGTGCTGAAGCGTTGCTTTTGTGAAATCAGTGGCGGCATCGGTCCATCTACCCTGCCACATGGCATAATTACCCCGTTCAAGCAGCTTGCTATTGCTTGGTTGGCTGCAGCCCGTTCCAATGATTGAAAGTAACAAACTTCCTGCGATGAGTGTAGTAAAGTGTTTCATGATAAATCTTTCTCCGTTGTGTTCACACAAGTAATTGCTACCATGATACGGTAGTCAAAGTAATCATGGCAGCCCCAACACGAGATAATCCATACCCAACTGTATTTTTGCAACACGTTCTTCCCGACGGCAAAAGTCATTTTGATTGGTTACTAGCAGTCGATTCCACTGGCGAAAGACCATTAATTAGCTTCCGTACACCAGAAAGAATTGATCAAATTACACAAAACAAGTGGATTGATCTTGAATCTAGACCAGACCACCGACCAGATTACCTGCACCTAGAAGGCAAATTGGATAGCGATCGAGGCACCATTAACCGGCTTGCAACAGGCAATATATTCATGTGGAAAGAAATTGCCCACGGTTGGAATATGATGATTGATTGGGGAGGTGGCTCGGTAACCGAGTATGAGGTAGTAAACGGAAACGGCATATTAGCTGTTCGGAGGATTTTTGAGAATCAATCACAGGAAGCACCACCACCGCTTCCTAAACCAAAAGTGATAGGCGATGTACCAGTCGGTGTTGACGACAATGGTCTTGGTCTTACGAAAAAAATTACTGCTTTTGATAAAGAAAAGAAAAAAATGGGCGAGTGGATTCGGAAGCCAGTCGCCGACGGCACCGGGGCATCACACGTTCGCACGTTCCACAGCAAGTTGACGGATGATGCTCTTGTGTATATTGACCAACAAGTAAACGAGTGGCTTGATGAAAACCCGCAATTTGAAGTTAAACTTGTAACGACGACTATTGGCACCTTTACTGGAAAAGTAAAAGAACCACACTTAATTTGCCAAGTCTGGGTATAACACACGATGGACAAAAAAGATAATGTTTGCGTTTGCAACAAGGTTTCTTTGGGTAAACTCGATTCATTTATTCAACGAGAGAACCCAACAGTGGTATCTCAGCTTTCCCAATGCCTCGACGCGGGGACTTCTTGTGGTTGGTGTATTCCGTTTTTGGAAAAAATACACAAACAGCATCTTGAGGGGAAGCCAATACAATTGGGAGTGGATGCAGAAAAATATCTTGCACGGCGAAAGGTGTACGTCAAGAAGAAGTGATTACGTTGCCGCTTTTTCTTCCATCACATCACGAATAAGTTCTAATCGATTTACGACGATATCCATCGACTCGGGTCGCTGTTCGGGTTGAGGTTGAACGCAATCCATTATTTGTTTTGAAAGAAGAGGATGAATTCTCGGATTCCGTTCGTGTGGTGGTGTAGGGAGTTGTAAACTTCCCTCTCGTACGGCACTTTCAACAAGACTATCGTTGTCCCTCTTGGGTGGCATTGATGTTGGAATGACTTCACCAACGAGCGTCCAATACATCATCGCTCCAAGATTATATATATCGGTTCTTGGTGTAATTTCTTGCCGGTGCGCTTGCTCAGGTGCCATGTATCCAGGTGTCCCTTGAATACGTTTTTTGACGGTTCCTATTGCACACGCTTGGCCAAGGTCAATTATTTTTACAATTCCGTGATCGTCTATTAAGATGTTATTTGGTTTGATATCCGCATGCACAAATCCTCGCGTATGAATGTGGGCAAGTCCACGGGCAACCTGTAAGAAAATATCGACAGCCTTTGTATGGTTTTTAGGTAATTCTTGATCAAGCGTCGTCGCATCGACCAATTCCATAATCATGGAGACACCGGTTATTTTGAGGAGTTTTCGGTGCTTGACCAGTTTTTTAATTTTTCGAATGGAATCGTGTTGTAGTTTTGACCCGATAGCATATTCCTGCTCAACTTGGTCGAGAAATCGTTGCGATTTTTCATCGGTTTTTTCTACGAACTTGAGTGCGGATACCTGTTTGGTTTTTGGGTGTTGCACTGCGTAAAGTACCGAAGCGGCACCCTCGCCAAGTTTGGCCAAAACGGTGTACACACCTATCTTTTGGGGTTGTGATCGAGTTGAAGGCATAATAAAATCCGGATAGCAGTGAAATAGTCCGCTATACGAAACGACTTATAGGATACATTGCAAACGCAGTATTCGTTTCATTATTTGCTAAAAACCACCTAAATCCTACATATTATTAACGTTCGCCGGTAGATGATTACCCGTTTGGAATATCGAGAAGTTGGCTTCGGAATTGTGCTTCTGCAAAAAATTCACCAGGTGAATCGTTTTGGGTTCCTAGTTCTCGACCAAGGAATACTTGACTTGCTGGAATTGACAATTCTTGTTGTAAACGCTGTACAAGGTGGGAGAGGTGTACTGTCTGCTGTTTGGTAAATGGTCTTCGATTGCCATTTCCAACGAGGCAGATGCTAATGGTGCCATCCCTCCAGTTGCTCGGCGCAATATCAACGGGCCTTGCAGCAGTTACTTGCGAGAGCCAGCGGTAGCCCATTTGAACGTCGCCATCACCAAGACCGTTGCCATTTCCAACAAGAAAGTGGAATCCAAGACCTTGAAGACCAGCATTTCGATGGTCTCGGCCGACAGTTTCTACATCACCCGCTGGTTGCCCAAGGTGGTGAATGACAATTGATGTCCATTTGGAGGCTTCCGTAATTGTGGCAAAAACCGGATCAATCTCGGGTCTATCCTCAATAGGTGCAAGCTTGGTTAGTAATAAGCCACTTTGAGCGTTTTTGGCTCCGGGCTGAAGGATGAATAGCGCACAGGGAATAACAAGAAAAAAGGATAGCCAAACAATTTGTGTACGTGTAGAGGGCATCCTTGCTGAATTCGGCTTCATCCTTGAGCGCTTCCTTTCGGGCAACATGAGTCGGGTGACACTATGTCGTCACCCATGTGTACATATCGGGCTAATACCCACCTAAAACTTTAAAAATGGACATATCGGACGCAACTTGGTCCGGCATAAGTGCTGTCTTGCAGGACGGAGATGCGTATCCCCAAGAACGCAAAAGATGTAAGGAAAGGGGACAGTCCCAGTACTACTTATTTTTTTTACCGAGTCGTTCTCGAAGAGCGGGCTCTGGAAGACCAAACAAATCGGGCTGTTGGGTAATTTGCGTTCCATACCGCATCGTGTTGTAGGCTTCAAATTGATTCCGTTGTGAATTTTTTGAAAAAAGCGCACCACGACTACAGCTGCCAAGCGAGAGAAAGACAACGAGAACGACACAGAAACGGAGTCGTCGTCGTAACGATTCCATGTTATTCGCTAGCGGGAAGTTTGGAAAGAATTTCATCAACGAGTCCATATTCCAACATCTCCTGTGGATCGAGCCACATGTTGCGTTCACAATCGGTGTGAATTATTTTTTGATCTTTGCCGGTTGCGTTGGCGTAGATTGCAAAAAGAATATCTCGAAGGCGCAGCATTTCTCTGGCTTCAATTTCTAAGTCAGTTGCTTGGCCTTCAAGAACGCCGCTCAAGAGCGGTTGATGCATTAGATTTTTTGAATGTGGTAACGAAAAACGTTTCCCTTTCGTACCACTAGAAGCGATGACCGATCCCATCGATGCTGCTTGTCCAATGATATATGTTGCAATGTTGCAGGGAATGAAGTTCATAGTGTCAACGATGCCTAAACCAGCAGTCACCGACCCACCGGGCGAATTCACATACAGGCTTATGTCCGCTTTTGAATCTTCATTCGCAAGATAGAGGAGTTGCGCAACAATTAAGTTGGCAGATTCGTCCATAACCGGACCACCTAAAAAGATGATTCGATCATTTAAGAGTCGAGAAAAAATATCATAGGCGCGTTCACCACGACCGGTTTTTTCAATAACGATTGGTACAAGTGTTGACATCGTGTTTAATCTTTCTTTTTATCTTCGTGGTGCTCAAACACTTCATCAACAAGACCATATTTTTTTGCTTCTGTAGCAGTGAAATACTTGTCCCGTTCTCCGTCGGCCGCAACGGTGTCAAAGGTCTGTCCAGTGTGGGCAGCGATAATTTTGTTCAGTGTGGCTTTAGATTGAATAATCTGCTCAGCTTGAATTTGAATATCAGTCGTTTGACCAGTTATTCCACCGTAGGGCTGGTGAATCATCACTTTTGCGTGAGGCAAAATGTGGCGCTTGCCAGATTCTCCTGCACACAGCAGAATCGCTGCTCCGCTGTATGCTCTTCCGATGCAATAGGTAGCAACATCAGAAGAGATGAACTGCATCGTGTCATACATTGCAAGCGTGTCATCGACAGCGCCGCCTGGACTATTAATGTAAAAATTGATTTGTTGCCCGCGCGTTTGATCTTCAAGGTAAAGCATTTGCATCATGACTCTTGCCGCCGATGCTTGATTTATCTCACCAATTAGAAAGATGACACGGTTTTCGAGCATCAACTCGTCAAGTGTCATTTCTCGTGTTCGTTGGTAACTTGATGCCATGGCGTGCGGGGCTTGACCGGGAACATGGCCCCCGACCGATCTTGCGAGGTCAATGCCGCTACTTGTTTCGTTTGTACTTATATTCATTGTTTGTTCAATCATAAATTATGTCGGATCCTTCCGAAGTTTTGACATCATAGCATGTGCATTTCGTTGGCGGTGTATTCAATTCTAAAAGCGATCGCTTGGATCGATGGTTGCCGGCCCATGCGTGTCTCCCGGATCTCCTTCTCTGCTTAACGGAAGGGTAATTCTACATATTGTTCCACAAGACGCACCATCGACCAACTCTATTTCGCCTTTATGTTCTAGGATAACCTTGCGTGCGACAGCAAGCCCAAGGCCAGTGCCCCGCTGCCCCTTGGTCGTGCGAAATGCTTGGAACGCCTCTTCTTTGCTGCCTGTTTCAACCCCACTCCCATTGTCTGTTATTGTCATTTCAACAAATTCTCCAGATTTTGGGATGGAGACAGCAACTTCAACAAGACCAGTTTTTGAGGGAGAAGCATCGATGGCATTATTGAGTACATTGAGCAAAACTTGCAAGATTGCAGTTTGGTCAATTGGGATTGGTGGCATGTCTTGCTCAACATTTGACCGGATAGTGATTGATCTTCGGTCGCAAGCACCACGTACGAGGGCGATCGCATCTTCGACTATCGGATAAATCTGGACATGAGAAATTTCAGGAGAACTGGTTCTTGACCACGCGAGCATGTTGAACGTTAATGCGTACACTCGGTCAAGATTGCGAGCGAGGATAGGCCACCCCTCTCTTGCGAGTTCAAGATCTCCCCTGCCAAGTGCTAGATTAATTGCTCCCGCGCCACTTCGAAGACCCTGCAACATGTTTTTCACGCTATGACTAATGGATGCAACAGTTTCACCCATTGCTGCAAGCCGTTCGTGTTGAAGTCTTGTTCGCGCAAGCGTTGCAGTAAGTAAAGCAAGTGCCGTGTGCCCAGATGCTGTTGCAAGTAGTTCTAATTGATCCTCACCCCACTGACGATTCTCGGAGTTAATTTCTAACAAGACGGCGCCAAGAATTTTTCCATGTGCTACGAGTGGTGCACACAAAAGAGATTTTGCACCACTTTTTACTGTGTCATCGTCATGGACAAAACGGACATCATTGGCGATGTTTGGAATTCGAATGCCACATACTTCATTGCAAGCGTGAAAAATAATTGCCCTTGAAAAGACGGTTGCGCCTTCACTCATTATTTCACGATTCGCTTCTATGGAATATGTAATATGTTGTGCATCACTCATGAGCACACCGACGCAACGGTCTGGCTTGAATTCATCAACAAGAATTGCAACAAGGTGGCGAAGGATGGTAATGCTGTCGATGATTCCCGCAAGCGAAGTGGTTAAACGATGCACCATCCGAAGGTGATCTCGAGCTGCTTGCAGGGAGTGGGGAGAGGTGATAACGATCGATTCTGCGCTGGTGTCAAAACTGGGGTCAGTTTCTTGTTTTGGTTCCGAGAGTGTTGCGTGGTTTGTAAAACAAAAAAGAGTTGCCCCGCAACCTACTTCATCGCCTATTCGAAGTGAAACTCGGTCGGTAAGAAGTCTCCCATTTAAAAACGTGCCATTTGCTGATGCAAGATCTTTTAAATACCATTTACCATTGTCGGGCGTTAATTCAGCGTGCCTTCTGCTGATTGTTGGATCTGAGAGTTGTAACGCTTCTGATGATCGCCCGATTAATTGCGGCTCGTTAGGTGGCAATGGATATACCCCACCAAGATCAGGACCTTCTATTACTTCAAGTACCAACATCCCACCATCGTAACATGGGGTCAGACCCCCTTGGGGTCTGACACCTCTGGGGTCTTGGTGTCTGACACCCTGTGTCTGACACCTAGTGGCAAGGCACCGCACTTGGCATGGGCGTAAGATGTATGTATGGCAAAGCAGCCCACATTTAGTGCATCGATGCATGTAGCAATTATTCATGGCAAAGAGCCTTTTTTAATGACAAGGTATACGAATGATTTTGAATCCATGCTAAAGGGAGAGCATGGCGATGTGGACCGAGTAGTATTTGATGGTTCTACAGTGGATTTGGCTACGATCCTTGACGAAGTGCGCACACTTGATCTGATGATGCGTTACAAACTCGTCATTGTTGATAACGCCGACGCATTCCTAGCCGCAAAAGACACAGGGAAAACATCGAACAGGCAGGCAATGGAACGCTACGCAGAATCTCCCGTTCAATCGGCAACACTTTTGTTACGCGCAACGACATGGCGTCCGGGAAAACTCGACAAGGTAGTAGCAAAAAAAGGAATTGTGTTTAAACTTCAAAATCTAAGTGAACACGATTCGGTACGGTGGTGTGTCGGTCGATGCGGAAAAGAACACGGTTGCACACTCGATGCTGAGGCGGCTCAATTGCTAGTGCATCGAATAGGTTCGTCGCTTACTCGATTAGATTCAGAACTTGGGAAACTGTCCGCAAAGGTTGCCCCGTCAACAACAATTACTAAAGCCGATGTTGTTGAAATGGTTGGACTAAGCCGCGAAGAACAAGCATGGGAAATTCAATCCATGTTACTTTCCGGAAATAGCGGAGCGGCAATGAACAAACTCGGAGAATTGCTCGATGTTTCTCGTCAGCCGCGAGAGTTACTCATGTGGTCAGTAGTGGATTTAACAAGACGGCTTAGCGCTGCTGCTTCAATGTTTCAAAGCGGGTCTTCGCCTGCGGAAATCCGAAAATCTTTAAAATTATTCGGCGATGGCGGAAACAAAATACTTGCGCTTGCAAAACAGCGAACCCCAACACAACTAGCAAATCTATTTACAGAAGCCGTTGCTGTTGACGCAAGAACTCGGAGCGGATTGCTAGATGGTCGCAGAGGTCTTGAGTTAGTTGCGATGCAAGTTTGTCGCGAAGTAAATAATTAACAAAGCAACGAACTTCCAGTCATTTCCTCTGGTTTTGGAATATCAAGAAGGTGCAATATAGTAGGGGCTATGTCTGCAAGTATTCCATTTTTTTGAAGTGCGCCACCTGTTCCAATTACATGAAGTGGAACGTCATACGTGGTGTGCGCCGTGTCTGGACTATTTGTGTTTGTGTTCCAAGTACGTTCGGCGTTGCCGTGGTCTGCAGTAATAACAAGCGAGCCACCAATCGCGATTGTTGCTTCGATGATTCTGCCACAACAGTCATCAACAACCTCCACTGCTTGTACGATTGCAGGCAAATTACCAGTGTGCCCAACCATGTCCGCGTTGGCGAAGTTGACGATAATGACGGATGGACACGCACCGCCCTTGAGTTGGCTAGGCACACCTTGGCATACGCTTTCTGCAGACATTTGCGGCTTTAAGTCGTACGTTGCAACATCAGTTGGGCTTGGGACAAGCAACCGTTTCTCGCCTTCGAAAGGTTCTTCTTTGTAATCGTTAAAGAAAAAAGTAACGTGCGGGAATTTTTCTGTTTCGGCACACCTAAATTGTCTCAAGCCATTTTTAGACAACACTTCACCAAGAATATTTTTCATCGGTTTTGGTTTATTGAAGGCTACGCCAGAAACGGGTAGACTCGACTCGTAGTTTGTCATTGTTGCGAAATATAAATCTTTTAATTTGCTCCCACGATGAAACGAACCCCTCGGGACATTTTCCCACTCTTTGTCATCAAGGATAAACGCTCTCGTTAATTCTCGAGGTCTGTCGCCTCGATAATTAAAAAACAAAATCGAATCCCCATCTTTAACTAGACCAATTGGATGATTGTTTGCGTCGACAATCTGTGTCGGAACAATAAACTCGTCACCCGTACGATTCGGTTCGGTTGGCGAGTTGTAATATTCTTCGATGACGTTTGATGCATGGAAGTTTGTTTGTACGTTTTGTGACTCGGATCGTAGATTGTGGGTTGTCTTTATTCCCGTCATTGCTTCATACGCGAGTGCAACACGTTCCCATCGGTTGTCCCGATCCATTGCCCAATATCTGCCAATAACACTTGCAATCTTTGCATTCGATCCACGGATTTTATCTTCAAGTTGTTCAACAAACCCCAAGCCCGCACTTGGTGAACAATCACGACCATCTGTAATAACGTGGATAAAGACACGGGCTTCTATTGGTGCAGCATCGATGAGTGCGAACAAGTGAGCGATGTCGCTGTGAACTCGCCCGTCACTCACAAGGCCAACTATATGTACCGCGTGTCCATTGCAACCGATTGAAAATGCTTTTGAAATAACCGGATTAGTTTTAAAATCACCACTTTCTGCTGCGACAGAAAGGCGCACTAATTCTTGTGGAACAATTCTTCCTGCACCAATATTTTGGTGGCCGACTTCGCTGTTACCCATGACTCCCTTGGGAAGACCAACACTTGTTCCACTCGTTTCGATCATTGATGTGGGATGGTTTTGAAACAACGCATCGGCAACAGGTGTATTCGCTTGAAGAATGGCATTGTGTGAATCCATCGAACTATTTGGGTTGCGTCCCCAACCATCTCGAATAATGAGAACGATAGGTTGTTGTTTAGTTGTCATATTTCTTTCTCATTCGTCGCAATTCGCGCTCGTTTCTGCCTTTGGCTTTTTTTAGAACTTCGTCAATAATAGTACAAACAGCAAGGTTCCCTCTTTGCTTCACAATCCTGCCGACTACTGCCTTTAAGTCGTCTACTTGATACGGACTTCGTAAATTATCAATAAGTAATTGCAATGAAGTAGCCTTAGAGGTTCCAGCAAGTTGCCAAAGCATGTCTTTGTCGAGCCTTGTTGGATTCTTAATCAAGGAAAATGCAAAAAGGAATGCATCAAGCCCTTCCTGTCGAAACAGTGGACCAACTGAAGCGCTAGCACTGAGCGGTCCTCCAGAAGACTTGGCAACGGCAACGTCCCAAACATCGCAAGCCAAGGAATCTTTACCAACCAACACAATGGAATCAATCGCTTTTGCAAACGACGCGTCGGTGGGATTTTCCGAAGCCATTTTCAGATTTCTCTTTGCAATGGTTTCTGCATGCTGATACAACGAATAGTTTTTGGCTGGCTTTATGTTCCTTACGATTGCCGATTTGGGTGGGCAGAGCATGAGAGGGTCGCCAATCGTGTTAATCCTCCACGGTTTTGCATATCTGCCTTCGTTGGCGCTCCACCTTGATGCAGGTAGAAACGGAACCAAACTCATTGTTCGTCTGAGTATTTCTATTTGAGGAACAAATGCTTGAAGCATGGGTTCGTGTGATGACCCGACGTATGCGTAGACACCACGCGATAACCAAATTCCCCCAACGGTAATTCTATTTGTTGGATTTTTTAGTGACCAACTGTGTAAAAAATAAAGTGCAGCGTGTGTATCTAACAACGGAAGCCAAGTCGGTGAAGTCCGTTCATCTGACATGTCTAAAAAATCTTGGTTCCCCTTTGAGGTAAAGTACATAACGTCTGTGGTTACACCACCAACATCGGCACGCTGCAATGAGGCTAGTGTTCCATCAATTGCAACACTCTTGATACCAAAATTTAGAAGCACTTCTGGAATCGTTCCAAGCCCATAATTAGCCCACGATGCATTGTTTCCGTATGTGTTGCAAAACCAATAGGAATCACGATCTAAAAACAGACTACACATAGCTGTATATGCAGCATCTGCCTTAGAGCCAAAAATCCAACCTGTCCAAGCAAAACGAGTGCCCTGTTCGTCTCGACCAATAACATCACTTACTGCAACAGGGTTTTCGGTGGCGATCGCAAAATCCACTCGAGCCGGGAGTGACATGCAAATGGTAATAGCATCTATTTCATCACCAATAGAATCAAAAGCTAGACCCGTTTCTGTAAGTGTCTTGCGAACCTCGCGAACGAGTTCGCTGGTTTTTGATTCGCTGAGGATTTTGTTTTCCGCGCCCCATTCGGATGACATAAACGAAAGAAGTTGACCACGACCCGCCGCAAGTGCTACCGCTGCGGTTCTTGCTGTGTCATTTACTGCAGTAATAACAACACCAAGTGGAGGCAAGTTGATCTCTTTAAGGGCATCTTGAATGGAATCATTTCCACCCCAAGCGCTAGCGACTGTTTGTAACATTTTGCTGCGAACATCTTCTATTTTTCCAACAGACTCTCTCACCCAGACTTTTTCAGGAGAGAAACGACGAATGAATTGTGACACTCGCGGTTCTTGGTTGAATAAAATAGGCCACCGAGCAGCAGGAGTCCAACGCGATAATTCGTCAAGGTAGGTTGCCTCGTCTGGAACGAGTACAACCTGATGTACCACCGGTAATTTTCGTTGCACCCTTGCCACCTGTGCCCCAAGTTTCATTGCCGCCCGAAGTTCTATGTTTGGAGGCGGTGTAGTTTGCGTTAACGCAATTGTTAGCAAGAGTGAAATCATGATCGAATTGGATTTAGAACGACGTTGTCGCGACCGGGTATGAGTATGTCTGCAATTTCAATGCATTCCTTAAACGACTCTTGTGCCATTTCAATGTTTGCACAATTTGAAAGAACGCTTGCTTGTGCTATGTGTTCGCTCGTTGCAACAGTGTCACCGCAAATTAAAATGGTTCGCCTTGGTGTCGGCAATAGAAGTCCACAACTTCCGGGTGTAAAACCGGGCAGGGGAAACAAGTCAACTCCCTCTTCAAGGAGTGGACGGTCGGCAGCAATATCGAACTTTGTCAATAATTCTCTGTGTGATTCTAAAATCCCAGAGAGCTCGGCGTCGCCCTCTACTCGAAGTATCTCGTCGCCGATGGCTAGTATCGCAGCTTGAATTTCAGGTTCGTGCATGAGCCACGTTGCGTGGGCGAGTCCATCGAGTGAACGTCTTCTATCTGGGTCAAAACTTGTAAGAAAAACGTGTGTAATTGCAGATAGGTCAATACCCCATCGTTCTTGAAGGCGAGCGTTTAACATTTGTGACGGAAGCGATGGATCAACAAGTAAGAGTGAATTCCCACACTTTATGACGGTCGTTGTTGCATGACCTGTTCGCAGTATTCCAGTTTCGTTCCAAAGTGGATTTGATGGAAGGGTTCCGATGGAGACAATACGCCAGTCCATGTTTACTCCATGTGTGCATCTCGCCCGAGCGAGTGTAGCGAACTAGTTGGGTCTTCTTGTAATTTTTTTATTCGAGAAATAACAAGCGGCGGGATGATGCTATCAAGCCGTTCAACATTTCCGCCAAGGGCGGCAATTTGCCGAATCAAACTCGATGATGTAAATGCATAGGCTTCACCGGTCACGATGAACACTGTTTCCATATCCGCAACTTGTCGGTTTGTTATTGCAAGTTGTGTTTCCATTGCGAGGTCGGTGACATTACGAATCCCTCGAAGGAGTGCCGAGCCGCCAGAATTTTTAGCAAAATCGACAGTGAGTCCACCATATTGCTCGACGCTCACTGGGGCTAGGTTCGTATTCTTAGCGACGAGCTCATCGATAAGCGTCGTTGCAATCTCAACGCGTTCATCAAAGGGAAAGAGAGAAACCTTATTTGGGTTGTGCCCAATGCCAACGATTATGCGATCAAACATGCCTCTTGCTCTTGCAATGACATCAAGGTGACCGCTTGTGATTGGATCAAATGAACCAGCATAGATGGCGATGTGTTCTTTCATGCGTACGTAATTGTACGTTGAAATAGGAATAATCGTCACAATCGGACTCGAAAAAGGGGGCAAGCATTTGCTTTGCGGATACTTATATTCGAGAGTAGTGGTGGTTTTATTCTTCTCTTTCTCCTCCATTGAAAGGGTCTGCACCACGCAGCAGACCAACTTTCTCCCCATCGGTCGAACCTCCAATCGGCCAATAAAAAGGATCCTCGCCATGTGGCGGGGATCCTATTTTTTTTAAGTGTACTTTTGGGCGTTGTTACACAGTTGCTACTTCTGGAAAATCAACAACGGTATTGTTAACGTGGTTATATAAACTTGTGAATGTCAAGACCGAAATACCAGCAACGACTTCGATTGCAGCCTCTGTGTTGAATCCAGCATCCATAAACGCAGCAAGCGTTTCATCGCTCACGCTACCATAAGTGTCAAGGGTTTCTGCAGTGAAATTAATGAGTGCTTGCATTTTTGGATCGTCGCTGTGGCGTTTGCGAATGTTCATGCAATCCTCTTCGCTAAGGCCTGTGCCTTGTGCAATCATCGTGTGCGCGGCAAGGCAGTAATCACAATGCATCTTTTCCGCGGAGAGTAATTGAACAACCTCACCTTCAGCTGCGCTGAGTGCCCCACCCTTTGAGCCCTGGGACCAACCCAAATACGCTTCTAATACGGGAGCGTGAGCAGCAAGACCCTTAAAAATATTTTTTTGCTTTTCCTTTAATGGTCCGTTGAGCAAATCAGCACCCGCGCCTGAGTCGGTTGTTGGGTCAATAGTTGTTAATCGTGGCATTTTAATTTTCCTTTTTTTTAAATTATCTATTACTTGTTACTCTGCAAGGTCAGCAAGACCCGCAGTTTCTAAAATCATTTTAAAATTGTCTGAGAAGACAAAGTTGTCTTTGGGGAATTCTGTTCCAGCCATATTATTATCGATGTGGCTGAACAAGAGTTCAACGCGACCAATCCGTTCCCAAGCATCTCCGCCTGCAACTCGGCGGTCGATTGTCCCCATGGTTGAAGCGCCAGCTTCATCAAGACGGTCGATTGTTGCATCGTAGCGGACGGTGTCACCGGCGGTCACATCGCAATCGAGGGACGCCTTTGAGATCTTTGCAAGAATAACTTTCTCTTTGAACCTTGATGTAGTTCCGACAAGGATTCCCGCAGTTTGCGCCATGCCTTCAATCATGAGTGAAAACGGCAGGATAGGTTTTCCATCAATAATGTGGTCGTGCAGAACGTCTTCGGCAAGCGAGACGTTCTTAATAGCAACGAGCCGTTTTTCAGCTTCATATTCAACAATGCAATCGATCCAAAGCCAGCGCATCGTTGTTATCCAGCGAGTTTAATTTCAACGAAATTCACAAGTGAATTCACTGTAATTAAATCCCCAATTTTGGAAATGTTTCGATCGCCGTCTTCGATTGCAGTGAAATCGACATGTGTCATTCGCTCTTTCAACATCGCAAGACCCGCGTCGGTAAGACTTCCATCAGAAACCCAGTCTAGGTTTTCGGTGAGATTCTCGGGGAATAATTCGCCCTGAGAAATTTTAAAATCGAAGGTTTTTTCTAGTCGAAAGATAATATCAAGAAAGTCGATAGATTCTGCACCTAGGTCAGCAGTAAGGCTTGCATTTGGTGTCACTTCGTCTTCGTCTACGCCGAGGGCATCGTCGAGAACTTCTTGGATTTTTTCAAAAATATCATCGCGGTTCATGACCGTCTCCTGTTTTGTAATGTTTAAGACATGCGAACGGGGCGTATGGTAAACCGTCCAGTAACTGCTGTCTGCGTTTTTTCGGTGTCATTCTTAAGAACAGTTCCAATTCCCTTAAGTGAGACCGAACCATCATCGTTTTTTTTAACAATTGTGACTTCGACTTTGAGTCGTTCTCCCGGTTTGACCATGGCGCCGTATTTAACCGCCTTGACCTCACCAAGAACCAACCGTTCGCCCTTTTTTGAACAGAGTCTTGATGCGGCTTGCACCATGGCTTCGAGCATCAAGACCCCAGGCAAAATCGGAAAACTTGGAAAGTGATCCCCAAGGTACTCTTCTGATTGCGTTACCTGCTTGAGGGTCACTATTCTTCCCTCTTCTTGCTCGAGGATTTGGTCTACAAGGTCAAACTTCATTGTTCGAGAATTATACCCGCTGCATTGGTGTCAGACACCCGGTGTCTGACACTGGGAGCCAAACCTTCCAAATCACCTTGCGCCCAAAATAGAGGTCTAAAATGGAGGTCAGACCCCTGTGGTGTCAGACACCTAGTGTCTGACACCAAGTAGTGACACCAAGTAGTTAGTTGACCAAGTAGTTGGCGGATCCCTGAGGGGCTTGGCAAATGGGCGAGATTTAGGTATCCTATGGCGTTCTGTAGCCCACATTTCACTGGGCTTTTACTCCCCCCCTAAGAACTCTAAATCTCGGATACAAAAATGTCCCAAAACGGCACAATAATTCAAGTTATCGGTTCAACATTTGACGCACAATTTCCATCGGATTCCCTTCCAAGAATTTACAACGCACTTGAAGTTGAAATCGACACTGCAGGCGAAAAAATTAAACTTGTAGGCGAAGTAAACAAACACTTGGGCGGCGGTCGAGTCCGCTGCGTTTCACTTGGTAGTACAGACGGTCTTCGCCGTGGTCAAGAATGTATCGATACAGGTTCGCCTGTAACTGTACCTGTTGGCAAAGGAGTACTTGGCCGCGTGTTTAACATGTTTGGAGAACCGGTTGACGAACGCGGTCCAGTTAAATATGACAAGCGAATGCCAATCCACGCATCGCCTCCACAACTTTCTGAACTCAACCCAAATTCTGAAATTCTCGAAACAGGTATCAAAGTTGTTGACCTTCTTTGTCCGTTCGTCCGTGGTGGTAAGATTGGACTCTTTGGTGGTGCTGGAGTTGGCAAGACAGTTATTATTCAGGAAATGATTGCTCGTGTTGCACGTGACTTTGATGGTTACTCAGTATTTGCAGGCGTAGGCGAACGAACTCGCGAAGGGAATGACCTTTGGCTTGAAATGCAAGAAGCACAATTTACAAATGACCAAGGCGAAACAGTTTCCGTACTTGATAAAGTTGCGATGGTTTTCGGTCAGATGAATGAGCCCCCAGGGGCTCGTCTTCGAGTCGCTCTCTCAGCACTTACGATGGCAGAAAATTTCCGTGATGAATCTGGTAAGGAAACACTGCTATTTGTAGACAATGTGTTCCGCTTTACGCAGGCGGGTTCTGAAGTATCCGCGCTTCTTGGTCGTATGCCATCTGCGGTTGGGTACCAACCAACTCTTTCAACAGAAATGGGCGAATTGCAGGAACGTATTACCTCAACGAAGAAGGGTGCGATTACATCTGTGCAAGCGATTTATGTGCCTGCAGATGACTTGACTGACCCCGCACCTGCGACAACGTTTGCTCACTTGGATGCGTTTGTTGTGCTTGAACGAAAAATTGCTGAAAAAGGTATTTATCCAGCGATTGACCCGCTCGCCTCTTCCTCACGTATTCTTGACCCGCAAATTGTTGGTCAGCATCACTACGACGTATCGCGAAGAGTCCAAACAATTCTACAACGATACGCTGATTTGCAAGACATTATCGCAATTCTAGGTGTAGATGAATTGTCCGAAGATGACAAGTTGACAGTTGCAAGGGCGCGTCGAATTGAACGTTTCCTTAGTCAACCCTTCCACGTTGCGGAGCAATTTACTGGCTTTGCAGGAGTAAACTCATCGCTTGAAGAAACTATTGATTCATTCGAGCGGCTGTGCGATGGCGAGGGCGACGATTTACCAGAATCAGCGTTCATGTACGTCGGTACGCTTGAAGACGCAAAAGCCAAGGCAGCAGCCATGGCTGAAGCGGTTGCATAAACTAAAAACACTGTAAAACACAGGGCTCGCGACGTACGTTGCGAACCCTGTTTCGTTATACACTATGTGGCTCAAAAGAAGATGTGGCTCAAAAGAAG